>Ga0265316_10000553_pt1 | contig 42040 bp, 34 predicted proteins | sample 4522metaG_FD_202092 | JGI IMG/M metagenome (GOLD analysis project Ga0265316, IMG submission 202092) | Rhizosphere microbial communities from Carex aquatilis grown in University of Washington, Seatle, WA, United States - 4-5-22 metaG | ecosystem: Host-associated > Plants > Roots > Rhizosphere >... | reverse complement strand
CCTCGGGCTTCGTTTCGACCGACTACGACACGTCCGACCGGCTGTACTTCGAGCCGCTGACGCTCGAAGACGTGCTCAACATCATCGACGAAGAGAAGCCCGAGGGGGTCATCGTCCAGTTCGGCGGGCAGACGCCGCTCAAGCTCGCCGTCCCGCTCGAGAGCCGAGGGGTCAAGCTGCTCGGAACCAGCGCCGACGCCATCGATCGCGCCGAAGACCGCGGCCGATTCGACGAGCTTCTCACCAAGCTCGCGCTCAAGCGCCCCCGGGGAGCCATCGCGCGCACGCCCGCCGAGGCGATGGCGATCGCCGAGGGCATCGGCTTTCCAGTGCTCGTGCGTCCAAGCTACGTGCTCGGCGGCCGGGCCATGATGATCGCGTACTCGCGCGAAGAGCTCGAGCTCTTCGTCATGCGCGCCTTCGAGGCGGCCAGCGAGGCCGGGACGCAGACCATCCTCATCGACGAGTTTCTCAAAGACGCCATCGAAGTCGACGTCGACTGCATCGCCGACGGCAGGCGCTGCGTCATCGGCGGCGTGATGCAGCACATCGAAGAGGCGGGGGTTCACTCCGGCGACTCGTCGAGCGTCCTGCCGGCGCACTCGCTGCCCCCGGAGATCGTGCTCTCGATCGAGGAGCAGTCTCGCATGCTCGCGCTCGAGCTCGGCGTGGTCGGGCTCATGAACGTGCAGTTCGCCGTGAAGGGAGGCGAGGTCTACATCCTCGAGGTCAACCCGCGCGCGAGCCGCAGCGTCCCGTTCGTCTCGAAGACCACGGGCAGACCGCTCGCGAAGATCGCGGCAAAGCTCATGGTGGGAAAGACGCTCGACGAACTGGGGATCGTCGATCAGCCGGTGCCCCGTCACACGAGCGTCAAGGAAAGCGTCTTTCCGTTCGCCAAGTTCCCGGGGGCCGACACGATCCTCGGACCGGAGATGCGATCGACCGGTGAAGTCATGGGGATCGCCGAGACGTTCGCGCGCGCCTTCGGCAAGGCGATGCTCGCCAGCGGGATCGATCTGGGCCTGCCCGACGCGACGAGCCCGCGCCGCCGCGCCTTCATCAGCGTGAAAGACGAAGACAAGCCCGCCGCGATCCACATCGCTCAGCGGCTGCGCGCGCTCGGGTTCGACATCCTGGCCACCCAGGGGACCGCCGCGGCGCTCAGCCGCGCGCGGGTTCCGGCCGACGTGGTGAAGAAGGTCAACGAAGGCTCACCGCACGTCGTCGACGCCATCCACAGCGGAACGATTGCCATCACCGTCAATACGACGGCCGGCGCCAAGGAAGTGCACGACAGCTACGCGCTTCGAAGGCAGACGCTGCTCGCGAACATCCCGTATTTCACGACGATCGCGGCGGCGCTCGCCGCGTGCGACGCACTCGAGGCCATGGCGAGCGACCCGACGCTCCGGGTCCGGTCGCTCCAGGAGTGGGGATCGTAGCGAGGGGCGATCGGGCTGGACGAAGTCGTCGCCGACGGCCGAGAGCGGCCGGGGTGGACCACGGCTACGAGCGTCAAACGCAAAAAGGCGACAAGGCGATTGTCATCTTGCTCGCAGCCTCGCGCAGGCGACGATCGTACGAAAGAAGCTCGACGGGGTGACCTTGCTCCTTCAAGAATGAGGCGGATGCGAGGTGAAGGGCGTCCAGCGTTCGGACCGGCACGGGAAACGGCTCGAGCGCGCGCGACAAGATCGGAGGAAGCAGCTCGAGAAGGGCGACGCGTCCGACTAGATCGCGCGCGGCGTCGCCGTGCGTGCGAGCCAGCTTGCGTGCGTGCAGGCGCACCCACAGCTCGTACTCGAGCAGCCGGCTCGACACGAGCATGACTCCCCAAACCTCGTCTGGTGGATGATGGTCTTCGGCGAGAAGCTGCGCCAGGGCCGCCGACGTGTCGAGGTAGATCACCTGTCCTCGCGATCTCGGTCGAGCTCGTGCGCGAGCTCGTTCCACGTCGCGACGGGAAGGCGGGCGGGGGGCAGTTCGGACCGAACGCGGGGGGCGACGAGCCACCCCTCCCTGACGGCGTGGGCGAGCAGCGCGTCATGCAAGATCGCGCTTCTTCCTTCTTGCGGAGGAACGAGCTCGGCGACGACGCGGTCGCGGTCCGTCACCAGAACCGTCTCCCCGTTGGCCGCCATGCGGACGTACTCGCTCAGCTTGTTCTTGAGTACCTTCAGTCCGACGGCTCGCATGATCTGACAAGGTAGCTTCTAGAGGCTACTTGAGCAACACGGTGAGGTAGGGAGGCGGGCGAGGCGGGGGAACGGTGGCCGCGGGTCCCCCTCTCCCGTTCCCGGCGACGCTGGAAGTAGCCTTGCAGCCGGATATTGCTTGGATTGGGGCTAAGGTCAGCGCCCCATGAAGCTTTATGGCTCCCTGACGTCGCCCTTCGTGAGAAAGGTGCGAATCCTTATCGAGGAGAAGGCGCTCGCGTGCACGTTCGTCCGCGAGAACCCACGGCTTCCTGAGAGCAACGCTCGGCGCCTTAGCCCGCTCGCGAAGGTACCCGTCCTCGAGCTCGACGATGGGGGCGCGCTCCACGATTCTTCCGTCATCGTCGAGTACCTCGACTCCCTGGGTCAAAGGCGTCTCGTGCCCTCGGATCCTCCAGCGCGATGGAGTGTGCTGCGCCTTCACGCGCTCGCGGACGGGCTCATGGAATCGGCCATTCGGGTGACGCTCGAAGGACGTCGACCCGAGAGCGAGCGGCACGTGGATGTGGTCCATTGGGAAACGCAGCGCATCGAGCGCGTTCTGCACGCCCTCGAGAAGGAGCCGAAGAAGCTGCCGTACTTCGGCTCCGAGATGAGCCTCGCGGACATCGCCGTCGGCGTTGCGCTCGAGTACGTGGACTTCCGGCTGACGCTCGATTGGCGAAAGCGCCTGCCGTCGCTCGCGGGGTGGCTGGAACCGATCGCGCGACGGGCGTCGTTCGTGAAGACCGCGTTTTCGGACGTGCCGTAGAGTAGGCGCCTGGCGGCCCCAGAGAACCTCACCCCCGGCCCCCCCCCGGTCCGCAAGCGGACCGCAAGCGGAGAGGGGTGTCTGCGGGTCTCGCGATACCGGAGCTGTCCCCCTCTCCGCTTGCGGCGACGCGGTCCGCCGGCATTGCCTCGCCCGAGGTCTCACGCGACGACCGCGCGGTTTGGGTTCATCATGAGGAAGACGATGATGGCCTTCTCGCGATCTGCGCTCTGCGCCTTGATCCTTTTGTTCGGATGCGGGGGACGCAGCACCGGGAGTGCCTCGATCGGAGCTGCGGGGTCGAGCACATGGACCAGCGCGCCGGCATGTCCCATCCCGTCGGCGCAAAGCACGTTCATTTGGGGCGAAGCTTGCTACCCTGAGACGGCGCTGCCCACGGGGGCGTGTTCCGGGGGCGCCGCGTCGTGCTCGTTCTGCTCTTACTTTACTTGTGCCGGCGTGCCGGACCAGTCGCACTCGCCGCGCGTATTTTACTCGTGTGCATGCGAGGGCGGTCAATGGACCTGCGCTTTGGTCGCGCAGGACGCGGGAATCTGCCCCCGGGATGTCGAAGCCGGAACCGGCGCCGCCAGCGCGGGCACCGACGCCTCCGGTTCCACATCGCTCTCCGCGGCGACGACCGCCTGCGATCATTACTTCGCTGCGCAATACGCTCGAGGATGCGGCGGGCCGGCTTTGCCTCCCGACGAGACCAATCGTATTCGGGCTCGCTTCGAGAAGGTTTGCGAGAACCAATATGCGCTTCCCGGCAGCGGCCTGACGCCCGAGGTGCTCGAAGCGTGCGCGTCTGCCCTCGAGGCATCGCCGTGCGAGCAAGGCGGCCAGCCCGCGGAGTGTGCCTTTCAGGGATCACTACTCGGGGGCGCACCGTGCAACGAAGGCTTCCAGTGCGAGAGTGGGCAGTGCGAAGGGACGGCATTCTTCACCCCCCACGGCCAGAGCGGTCCGACGACCTGCGGGAAGTGTCTGCCCGCCGTGACGGTCGGACAGGTCTGCGGGCAAGGCGATTTCTCCGCCGGGTGTGCGGCGAATGCGCGCTGCATCACGAAGGACGCATCCGCCGCGATGCCGACCTATTCGTGCGTCGCGGCCGCGTATGGAGACATCAGCGCAAGCTGCGACGACCAGACGGCCTTATGTAAGACGGGGCTCTATTGCGCGGCGCAAACCGGTCAGTGCGCACCGCTCGCGATGGCGAACGCCCCGTGTGGCGAGGGCTCGAAGCCTCCAGGAAACCCCGGAGGATGCGCCCCGCCCTTGTCGTGTGTGGGCAATCAGGGCACGGCGACTTGCAGCCTCGGGTCGGCAGGCGCGTTCTGCCTCAATGATCTCGATTGCGCGCCAGGGCTTGGATGTATGGAACCGACCGTCGTGCAGAATGGGGGCGCGGCGTCGGGGACGTGTGGTCCGGTTACTTGGGGCAGCCCCGGACAGGCCTGCAATCCGCCCGCCGCACTGTGCCTCGTCGGGTCTTGCTCCGACGAAAACTCGTTCGGCCAGCCAGTTGTCTCACCCGAGGGAGGGCTCTATCCGGGTAAATGTCCCCAGGTGATTGCCGATGGGCAGTCTGCCGACGAAGGAGCGATGTACGCAAGCTGCGACACGTTTGCTCAGCCCTTTCAGCCGGACTATTCGTTCGTGAACGGAGGTCAGGCTCCTCCGGGCACCTGCACGCTCCTCGACAGCGTCGTCTGCAAGTGATGCGCTTCGGACTCCCGATTTACGCAGAGTCCTGGTGGACTTCGACGGTCACGTGAACGAGCCCCTCCCGGCTTCCCAGCGCCTCGCGATACTGGAGTGGTGACGCGCCTGGCTTGGAGATTACCGAGGCGATGCAGGCTCGCGCGTGCGGACCGATCTCCCACACATGGAGGTCGACCACACGAGTTCCCGGCACCGTCTCCAAGTCACGACGAACCCGAGTCACCAGGTTGGCGGAGGGGACCATGTCGAGCAATTGCTTCGCCGCCCCACGGCAAAGGTTGAGACTCCAGCGCGCGATGACGACGCCTCCAACGATGCCCATCAAGGGGTCGAGAAAGCGCCAGCCCATGTACTTGCCGCCGACGAGCGCCAAGATCGCCAGAACGCTCGTGAAGGCGTCCGCCAGAACGTGGATGTAGGCGGCTCGGATGTTGTGATCGCCGTGGTGCTCCTCCTCCTCGTCGTGGTGGTCGTCATCCAGCCCGTCATGGTCATCGTGTTCGTGGTCGTGAGGGACGTGGAGCAGCTTCATGCTGGCGAGATTCACCAGAAGACCGAGAACCGCCACGGGAAGGGCCTCGCCAAAGGCGATGGGCAAAGGGCGGAGAAGCCGCGTTCCAGATTCGTACATCATCCAGATCGCCACCACGGCAAGCACGATGGCGCTCGTATAGCCCGCCAGAGCATGAACTTTTCCCGTTCCAAAACTGAAGGTGGCATCGCGCGATCGTGTCCGAGCGAACCAGTAGGCGAACGATGCCATGCCGAGCGCGCCAGCGTGGGTCGCCATGTGCCATCCGTCAGCGGTCAGGGCGAGCGAGTTGGTGATGGCTCCGACGACGAGTTCGCCAAGCATCATCGTGAAGGTCAGCACCACGACCCAGCGCGTCTTGGCTTCGTGGGTCGCCACGGACTCGCCGTGGTCATGCCGATGCGTCAATTTCTCGACGAGCGATACCATAGGGGGCTAGGGTATCAGGAGCTCTGAAGGGAATGCGGCTTCCCGGTTCCAAGGGCACGGTGGCAGGCTTCCTGGGAGTCGTCGGGCTGGTCACGACCGCCCACGCCGTCGAGGGTCCTGACGATACGCGCACGCTTCCCTGTCGCCCGACGATCGCCTGCACCGCCGACCTCGTGCCCCCGGGCGCCTTCGAGTTGGAGGCGGGCGTTCTCTTTCGGAGGATCAACGGAGGAGGGAGGCAGTGGACCTTTCCCTTCTTGGCCAAGCTCACGCTGACCGAATGGGCGCAGCTTCAAGTAGGCAGCAACGGGTACAGCTTTGCGCAGGGCGATGTCCCGGCGCAGTTTCTCGACGATCTGACGCCCGGTGTGAAGTTCCATCTGCTCGACCAGGACGGCCTGCTGCCGTCGCTGTCTTTCTCGGCGGTCGCCAGCATCCCGACCTTTCGTGGTGAGGGATACCTTCGCACGTACGACACGCTGTTCACGGGCTACATCACGAAGGATCTCGGCTGGCTTCATGCCGACCTTAACCTCGGGCTCAACGTGTGGCGGGTCCAGGATCCACGACCGCAGGAGTGGGTGGCGCTGGCGATTTCGGGAAATCTCCCGTCGCCCTTCGGGATCATGGTGGAGGGCTACTACTTCACCGACGCATCCCCGATTGCCACGCGCGACGGGGGTTTGCTCTTCGCCATTTGCCACAGCCCGAAGCCTTGGCTGATGTTCGACTTTGGTGGGGATATCGGATACTTCCCGTCGACGCGCGCCTATAGCGTCTTCGTGGGGATGTCGATCGTCCCGGTGCTTCTTTGGGGTGGTTACTGACGGCTCAAGGCGAACGAGCGCAGCGGAAGCCTTGGGCTGTCGCGGGGTCATCGAAATCGCGGCGCCACGTGGGCACTACATAGGTGTCGTACGCGTCCAAGGTTGCGCCGTGGAGCACGCGGCTCTGCTGGCCGGTGTCGAAAAGGTCGGCGCGATCGGTCCCAACCGCGCCCCCGGTCGGGTCGGAACCGATCCAGTAGTCCAAGTTCCACTGCGTGACGTTCCCGACCAAGTCGAGCTGGCCCCATAACCCGGCTCCGAGCGCCGCGGTTCCCACCGGCGCGATGTTCGCGACGGCCAGGCCCAGCGCGTTGGGGTCGCAGGTCGTACCGCCCGGGTAGTTGCAGCCGTAAATCGCGTATTGGTTGCCAGTCCCCGGATCCGTCGAGCCCCACGGATAGTACCGCTGCTGGCTGCCTCCCGCGGCGGCGTACTCCCATTCATCCTGGCTCGGCAAGAAACCGCCGTCCCAGATGCAGAAGGCGTACGCCGCATACCACGACTCGAACATGGGCAAGTTCTCTTGCGCCCCCGGCGACGCCGTTCCGGGCCCGTACCCAAGATTGGTATTCCACGCGCTCGCGGCAGCCGCCCCCGCGGGGATATACGAATTCCAATCCTTGGCGTCCCACCCGGTTTCGTAGCTCCCCGGATCGGAGCTGTCGGACAGTCCCAGCCCGCCGTTCAGGTGCGCGTGGATGCCGCTGCCGTTCGCGGGGAGCGTTCCCCCTCCCACGAGGTAGTTCACGTATTGCCGGAATCGCCCCACGGTCACCAAGTATTTGTCCAATCGAAATGCGCTCACGGTCGCCGGGTCCGTCCCCCCGTCCGAGGAGCCCGGACCATTGCTGTCGAAAACCGTGTCGAACGTGCCCCCAGGGACGGCGAGGCTCGTGCAGCAGCTCTCGTGGCTCGCTCCGCAGTCGGTCGTGCCCGAGGCGCTCACTCGGCAGCTTGGGAAGTCCACGCAGACGCCCGCCGCACATGTCGGCGTGGGCGACCCGCACGCGACCGCGGCTGCCCACTGGCCATCCGGGCCGCACGTCTTCACGCCGTCACCGACGCACTGCGTGACCCCCGGAGCGCAGGCTGGGCCGGCGCTATCCGGACGCGCGTCTATGCCGCTACCGCTCGAGCCCGTGCCGGCGTCGCCCGCGTCGGCGGCGAGCGGAGCGGCGTCCACGCCGCTGCTGGTCAAGCCGGTGCTCGCTTCATTGCTGGCGTCGCCCGCGTCCCCGCTGACTCCCGAGCCGTCGGACGACGCATCGGGTGAGGCCGAGATGTGCTCGTTTTTGACCTCGCCACCGCACGAGACAAGGCAGCAAAGGGCGGAAGCGCCCAACACCCATCGGCGGTTCATTACCGGAGAATAACAGAAGCGCGCCCACAGGCGATTTGGGAATGGGCGCGCGCTAACGTCTTCCGCCTACGGTACTTTCGGCTCGTCTGCAGGCTTATACTCGCGCACCCGGCCTGTGGAATCGACGGTGAGCAGCCGGCCCGTGACCGCGGAATCACCTACTGCTTGGAGTACAGCTCCGAGCGCCGCTTCGATGTCACTCGCGGTCGCCCTCGGCGTTGTCCGGACCACGATGATGCCGGCGTACCGGAGAGGCGGATAATGGCGTTGGCGAAGTCCGTGTCGAGGGTGATGAGCGCACGTCCCTCCGCCGCGCACGCGGCGATCAGCGTCTCGTCGGAAGCATGGGCGAGGCTCTGAATGTCGGCGGTGGACACGTCATGTCCGCCATCGACGAGTCGCCTGCACCCTCGTGTGCCGAGATTGGCGTCCAGCTTGAGCTTCACGATGCCGGTAAGTCGACGAACCGCACGCGCGCGAGCTCGGAAGCGTATGCGAGGCAGGCGCGGATATCCGCGGGCTCGAGACTTGGGTACTCGGCCAGGATCTCCTCCTCGCGCATCCCGCCCTCGAGCATACCGAGCACGAGACCGACCCAGATCCGGTGTCCTCGGATACACGGCCTACCGTGGCAGACGGCCGGATCAATCGTGATGCGAGCGAGGAGCTCCTCGTGGGTCACTTGATAAGGGTATCCGCGAAGCGAGCGAGAGACCAGCTGTCGCGGGGCGCGGAAGCTCGACCGAGCGCGGCTAAGAAGGCCAAACGGGACGGCTCGCCCGCGCTCAGGATTGCGCGACTCAATTGCGTCCGCTTGCGGAGAGGGGCCGGGGGGTCATTATCCGAGAATAACGGAAGCGCGCCCACAGGCGATTTGGGAAGGCGCCCTCCGCGCGCTACGCTTTCCAAGGGAAATGCGTCCTCCGAAGTATCCGCTCGAGCCGCTCGCCGAGCTGCGCGACCGGAGAGTCGATGAAGCCGTCGGCGGCCTGGCGCAAGCCATTCGAGAGCGCGACGCGGCAGAGCGTGCGAGGGAGGCCAAAGAACGCGACGGCCGCGCGCACGCCGTCGCCGCCGAAGGAGTCCGGCGGGCGGAGGCGGAAGCGATGGGGCACGGCGTTCTTCGTGCCGCCGACCTCGCCCAGGCCGCCGCATGGGAGGTGCGCGTGGCGGCCGAGAAGCAAGCGCTGGCGTCGGCGATTGCACGAGCGCAGGCCGAGGAGGCAGCCGCAACAGGGCAAGAGCGCCGCGCGCTCGACGAGGTGGCGGAGCGAAAGGCGCAGGCAGAGGTGGTCGCGAAGGACCGCGGTCGGTGGGAAGGCGCCCGGCGCAAACGCGTGGAGGCCCGCGAGGAGGAGGCGTCGTCCGAGGCGTGGCGCCCTCCGAAGCCATGAGCCGTCTGGCCCTCGTCTGCTTGGTGGCGGTCGTCGCCTGGTCGTGTCGCGGGGCGCGGGCGCCGGAGTCGCGTCCGCCAGCGCTGCTCGTGTCTGCGCCGATCCCGGCGGGTGGACGCGCTACGGGGGTCGTGCCGATCCCCGTGGCGCCGGACGAATCGGTGTACCGCGGGATGCCCAAGCTCGCCGTCGTTCTGGCCGATCCGCGGCTCGCCGACGTGCGCGAGCGCGAGCAGGCGCGGGACTGGTCCGGGGCTGCGCGGCTCCTCGACGCGGCCCGGGCGGCGGCGACGCTCGACGGTGCGCGGGCTTGCGGATGGGACTACCTCGCGGGACGGTTGCATCTGGCCGCGGGCGAGGCAAGCGAGGCCGCGGCGGCCTTCGAGCGCACGCTCTCCCCGGAAGCCGACGGCGGGGCTCCGTGCCCACTCGCTCCGTATGCCGCGCTTCACGAAGCGCAGGCGCTCGCGCGCCTCGGGCGGTTCGACGAAGCCCTCGCACGCGTCGCCGGCGTCATCGACGACATCGCCGCCCACGACGAGGCGCTGCTCGTCCAGGCCGACGCCTTCGTCGGTAAGGGGAATCGCGCGGCGGCGGTGCCGATATGGCGCGCCCTCCTCGCCGCGAACCCGCACGGGATCCGCTGGGCCGACAGCGCCATGCAGCTCGGCGCAGCGCTCCTCGACGGGCTCGACGGCCTCGCCGACTCGCACGCCCAAGAGATCTTCGATCTGGCCACACGCGTTCTCGTCGAAGCCCCGGCGGCGGCCGAGAAGATGGACGCCTTCGGCTTGCGCAGCCGCGCGGCCTCCTGGATGGTGCACCACGCGGCCTCGCCCGCGCTGACTCTCGAAGAGCGTGCCCAGCAAGCCCAAGCCTGGATCGACGCCGCGCAGCCCAAGCGCGCTTCGGAGGCCGCGGATGCCGTGCTCAAGGCCGTTCCGCGAGGCTCCAAGGAGCACCACGAGGCGGCCTGCAAAGCGGCCATCGTCCGCGCTCAGGCGAAGCCGCGCGGCAAGTCCGAGGACGTGGCCGACGCGTGGGGAGCGGCGATCGCCCGCTGCGAAGGCGAAGACGCGCTCGTCACGGCCCTCTACTACGGCGGCAAAGCCAGCGTTTCGGCGCATCGGCCGGCCGAGGCTCTCGAGCGGTTCGGCAAGGTCGAGAAGGTCTTTCCGAAGCACCGCCTGGCCGACGACGCGTGCTTGCGCGCGGCGCTCCTCGCCTGCGACGAAGGAAACGAAGCGCGAGGATTTGCGATGCTCGCGGGGTTGCCCGACGCCTACCCCGAGGGCGACATGGGCGGCGAGGCGCTCTTCCGGCTCGCGGTCGCCCGACTGGCCAAGCAGGATCTGGGTGGCGCGCGCGAGGCGCTCGATCGAATGCTGGAAGCAGGGTTCGACGGGGGCCGCTCCTCGTCGGGGCGGGCAGCGTATTTTCGCGCGCGCGTCGCGCAGCTCTCTGGCGACGTCGACGACGCCGAGAAGCGGTACGAGGCGCTCGTCGCCGAGCGCCCGCTCGGCTACTACATGCTGCTGGCGTACGCTCGCCTTCGTGCCATCAGCGAAGAACGCGCGCGTTCCGCCATGGACGCGAGCGTCGCGCGCGAGCCGAGCGGCCCGTTTCTCACGCGCGCGCACCCCGAGCTCGAGTCCCCCGTGTTCGAGCGGTTCCTCCACCTTCTCGAGGTCGGCGAAATCGACTCCGCGCGCCGCGAGATCCATGCGGGCGGATTCGTCGGCGACGGCGTGGATTCCGAAGTCGTCTGGACGGTCGCGTGGCTCTACGATCGAGCGGGCGCTCCGGACCTGGGGTCGTCGTTCACCCGCGGCCGTTTGCTCGACTACCGGGAGCACTGGCCCGTCGGGCGCTGGCGCGTGGCGTGGGAGGTCGCGTTCCCGCGCGCGTGGGAGGCGATCGTGGCGCGCGAGAGCGAGGCCGCGCACGTGCCGATGCCGCTTACCTGGTCGATCATGCGCGAAGAATCGTCTTTCAACCCCGACGCACGGAGCGTGGCCGACGCAATCGGGCTGATGCAGCTCATCGCGCCGACGGCGCGCGCCACGGCGCGAGGCACGCCGCTACCCTTCGACGAAGATGCGCTGCGGCGTCCCGAGGTTTCGATTGCCCTGGGAACGCGCCTTCTATCGACGCTTCGCGCCTCGTTTCCTGCGAAGCCAGCGCTCGCGATCGCCGCGTACAACGGCGGGGGCCGCGCGGTGCGGCGGTGGCTGGGCGAGCGAGGCGGCGACGACTTCGACCTCTTCGTCGAGCGAATCCCGTTCGAGGAAACGAGGGCCTACCTGAAGCGGGTGCTCGCGAGCCAGGCGGCATACGCGTACTTGTACTCGCCCAAGGGGTTGGACGAGCTCTTCGCCGTGTTGCCCTGAGCGCGATTTCAAGCCGTCGCGCTCGCAATCCACACCGCGCCGCCGAGTGCCACCCGCCCCCCGGCCGCTGCTCGTACGAGCTCATTACGCAGATCCTCGCGCACGGCTTCCGCGACGCCGGGAGGAGCATCGGCGAGTAGCCTCCCCGCCGGTCCCGCCGTGATTGCGAACTCGAGCGCCGGTTCGACACCGGCGATCGACAGGACGACGTCGGCGTCGAACGGTTCCACACGGACAGCGGCAAAGCCGGCGGCCCGGAGAATGCCTTCGACCCTTCCCCGATCCGCGAACGAAAATGGCCCGGGCTCGTCCGGTCCGGTGGGGGGTTGCGCGCCGACCCGACGAAGCGCGGCGTTCATCGGGACGCTCACCCAGGGGTTCTCGGACGGGGCGCGCCAGCACGCGAACGCCAGGCGACCGGCCGATGCGAGAGCGCCTCGGAGATTGCGGAACGCCTCGACGGGGCGATCGAAGAACATGACGCCAAAGCGGGACGCGATGACGTCGGCGGACGGACTGAATGGATGCGTCGCCGCGTCGGTCTCGAGGAGCGCGACATTGGACCGACCGGCCGTCCTGCGGGCGGCCTCGGCGAGCATTCGCGAAGAGACGTCGATCCCGAGCACGTGACCTGATTCACCGATTCGGTCGGCGATCGCGAGGGTCGTTGCGCCGCAGCCGCAGCCTATGTCGAGAACGCGCTCGCCCGGGCGGATTCCCGCGCGCTCGAGCACGGCGAGTCCGAATGGCTCGAGCGCGCGATCCAGCGCCTCTTGGTGAATCGCCCAGCGCTCTGCAGCGGGCCCGTTCCAGTACTCGATTTGCGAGAGATTCGCCGCCATGGTCGGGAGGTTGTTCTCGGGGCTGTTCTCGGGGACGCACGCGCAATTCTCGCGGATGGCCGCGCGGATGCCAACCGGTTCCTGGGCCGACGCGCGGCGCCGCGCGGCCGCGCGGCCGCGCGACGGGTGCTCCGAGCTGCAATGGACACGCACCCTTCGACCGGGTACGGTCGGCCTGTTTGTTCGGGGGAAAATGGGCGCAGAGCAGACATCGACGGCTCCGGCAAAACCGGGTGATCTCCTGGCGGCGAAGTACCGGGTCGAACGCGTGCTCGACGACGGGGGCTTGTACGCCGTGTACGTCGCTCGACACGAGTCCACCGGCAGCCGGGTCGCTCTCCACGTGCTCCACCCGGTCATCGCCGCAAGTCGGGAGGCGACGACTCGCTTTCTCGCCGAGGCCCGCAACGTCACCAGCATTCTGAGCGACAGCGTGGTGCAGGTGCTCGACGTCGGAATGTTGCGCAGCGGGCTGCCCTACGTGGCGGTGGAGTTCCTCGAGGGTACCGATCTCGCGGTTCACCTGGCGCAGAGCGGCTCGCCCGCTCCCGTGCCTCAGGCGGTCGACTGGCTCATGGGAGCGATAGACGGGATCGCCCACGCGCACGCCGCGGGCCTCGTCCATGGTGGCCTCAAACCTTCAAGCCTCTTCTTGCTCCACCGCGGGGATGGTTCGGCGGGCGTCCAAGTCCGCGACTTCGGTTTGAACAAGGTGATCGCGGCGACGGGGGTCTCGGCGAATGTCGTCTTCGGATCGAGCGCGTACCGGTCGCCCGAGCAATTGCTCGACGCGAGCCGCGCCGACGAGGCCGGGGACTTGTGGGCGCTGGGGGTCATCGCGTACGAGCTCCTGACGGGCAAACTGCCCTTCCGAGCGCCCAATTCCCTCGAGCTATTCGACGCCATCCACCGGACGAAACCCGCGCCGCCCCGCTATCTTCGACCCGAGATCGCGCCGGATCTCGAGGCCATCGTCCTGCGATGCCTTCGGCCGAATCCCGACGAGCGGTTCGTGACGGCCGCCGAGCTCGGCCTGGCTCTGGCGCCCTTCGGGACCGTTGCGGCGAAGCAGGCCCTCGAACGGGTGATCCACGCCTCGTGGGCCTCGGCGGGGGCCTTTGGAGGTGGCTCCGTCGCTCCCGTGACGTCATCGCCGCCCGCGGGCGGACCTTCCACGCCGCCGTGGTCGTCGGCCAGCGGGTGGCCACCGGCGCGTCCGCTGCCGGCGTCGAGCGCGCCGGCTTCTTTCGGACCGCGCACCGCGGCCGTGACGCCGGTCGCGCTGCTTCTGCTCGCCGCCCTGTGCGTGGGTGGTTATTGGCTGGCTCGGCTGCGCGCTCCGGCCGGAGCCGCGCCTGCCGCGCAGGGCGCTCCGCCCGCGCCCGCCGCGTCCGAAACCGTGCCCGCGTCGGACGCTGCGTCCGAATCGGGATGGTTGGAGTGACGGGACGTCGAAGCAAGTGCGCTCACCGTAGAAGCCCGTCTTCGAGCATCGAGCTCGACCGCCGGCGGGCGATGATCACGTGATCGAGCACGGGCGTGCCGACGACGCGCCCCGCGTCGGAGATCGCGCGGGTGAACGCGACGTCTTCGCTGCTCGCGCTCGGGTCGCCGCTCGGATGGTTGTGGACCAAGACGATCGCGCTCGCCGCCTCGCGCACCGCGACTCGAAGCGCATCGCGCGGAGCCACGTGGAGACCGTGGATTCCGCCCGAAGCGACCCTGCGCGCCGCGCGTAGACCGTGCCGGCCGTCGAGCGCCAACGCCCAGAGCTCCTCGTGATCGAGCGTCGCCAGTCTCGGGCGCGCCCACGCCTCGACGGCTCCCCTATCGGGAAGCCGGGTCGACGCTTCGAGCGATGCCGCGAACGTCACTCGCCTCCCGAGCTCGACGGCCGCCGCGAGCCGCGCGCCCTTCGCCACGCCGAGGCCCTCTTGGTCGATGAGCTCTCCCATGCCCGCCCGCGCCAGACCGGCCAGCCCGCCGCGCTCTTCGATCAACCTCGCGGCGAGCACACCCACGGGGACCCCCGGGTAACCCGTGCCGAGAAGGATCGCCACGAGCTCGGCGTCGCCGAGCGACTCGACGCCGATCAGGGCCGCCCGCTCGCGCGGTCCGGTCCGCGCCTCTTGCTCCATCGCCATGAGACGAACTTCCTCCACGTCTCGTGCCGCGCCAAAGGCGGCGATTTTTCCGCGGCGGGCGGCCGGCCGATCGTCCCGGACGCGGTGGGTCGGTGTCTCGGCCATCCGAGCTCGGGTCGGGACTTGCGATTGACACCTGACCTACCAAGGGTGCGACACTCCTCACCGGATGGCTTACGCCCTTTGGTCGACCGTTCTCGTCGCGGTGTTCGTTCTTTTCGGGTGCAGCAGCGGGCCGTTGAGGTCGGAAGGGACCCTGTGTGCCGCGGATGCCGAGTGCGGCGCCGGGCTATCGTGCGTCGGCTTCGGCGCCTTCTCCGACGCAGGCTGCACCACGATGGTGAAAGCCTGCTCCAAGCAGTGCACGCTCGACACCGATTGCGTCTCCCTTGGGCCGACCTACAAGTGCTTTCTGGCCTGCGACGGCACGCGCTCGTGCGGCGCGACCTGACTCTATCCGCTGGGGTGGCAGCCGGAGTGAAGGCAAGACGGTGGCGACGTGGGTGCCGATCCCAGGTACCCGGCGAGTCCGGTATGCACTCCGTCGATGTCCGGTGCATCGTGCGCCCCGAGATGGCAATGGGTGCAGTCGCAGTTCTGTCCGCCGACGTCCGAGCCCTGCGACGCGATGTGGCAGTCGGCGCATCCGATCGCGGGGTTCGCGTGGGAACCCGAGGCAATCGGGAACTTGCTTTCAGGGTGTCCCGAGGAAGCTGGAATCCAGCCGCGAGTCGCGTGGCAATTGGCGCAACCAGTCGGCAATACACCGAGGTGCTTCGGCGTTTGGGCCAACTGATAGGCGCTCGCGTGGCAACTGAAGCAGGCTTGTGTTTTCGCTTCCGGGCTGAGATGGATGTCGTCGTTGCCGACGCAGGACGCGACGGCAAGCGACGCCGCCGCCGCGAGAGGGAAGAGAAGGCCCAGGGCGGTCGACTCGAGCACGTCAGGCTTCCCCACGCTTTGTCACGACCTGAATGCCGAAGCTCCGCAGCAGTTCTGCCGGAGCGTTGCCCCCGATTTGTACGAATACGTCGTCGTTCGCGAGGTTGAACGCGCGGCCCGCGCTCGTCAGCGTGACGTCGCGCTCACCGATGCTCACGATCTCGCTCGGCAAGAGTGCCTGCACTTTCGACGCTTGGATTGCCTCGTCGATGCGGCGCCGGTTGTCGCCCCGGCACCGCGCAAAGGCGTCGCGCCGGTAGCTGATGGCGACCGAGGCGCAGCGACCGAAGTCGACGAGGGCGAGCGCGGTCTCGACCGCGCTGTTTCCGCCCCCGATGACGAGCACGTTCTTGCCCGCGAATGGCTCGGGCTCGATGAGGCTGTAGTGGACTTTCGCTTGTTCCTCGCCGGGCACTTCGAGCTTGCGCGGCGTGCCTCGCCGGCCGAGGGCGAGAAGCACGTTCGCGGCGCGTACGGAGCCCGCGCTGGTCTCGAGGCGTAGCATCCCGTCGGGCTCTTCATGGACCCCGCTCACGGCGACGCCCGTCTTGATGGGGACGCCGTGGCGCTCGATGATCGAGTTCCAAAGCCCTACCAAGTCTTCCTTGGACATCGTTCGACGCTTCACCGCGCCCACCATCGCGAGGTCGAGCGCGCCGGTCATGACGACCTTGGCACGCGGATAGTGCATGATTGCGCCGCCGACTTTTTCGCGATCGAAAAGCGCGACGCGAAGATGTTTTTCCATGAGCCGGAGGGTCGCGCTCACGCCGGCCGGCCCCGCTCCGACCACCACGGCGTCGTACGCGTCGTGCTTTCCGCGACGACCGCTGCTCGCCACGTGATCCGCTGCCTGGCGACCCTGCCGGACGGCGTTTCGAATGAGCCCCATGCCCGCGAGTTCGCCGATGACGTAGACGCCGTGCCGCGTCGTCTGGAAGTGGGGATCCAATAGCGGCAGATCGATCCCGCGGTTGGCGCTGCCGAAGACGAGCTTGATGGCGTCGACGGGGCAGGCCGTCATGCACGCCGAATGGCCGACGCAAGCCAGGGGATTCAAAAGCCTTGCCTGCCCGCCGACGATGCCGAGCACGAACTTCTCGGGGCACGCCTGGACGCACGCGCCCGAGCCGATGCAGCGTTGCAAGTCGATGACCGGGTGCATGGTGTCGGGCACGACCTCGCCCAGAGCCGCCATGTCTTCGAGCTTCGCGAGGACCTCTTCGGTTTGCTTGCGCGATCGCAGGGAGAAGAGCCAATAGAGCACCATGGCGAGTACGACCGCGGCAACGACGGCCAGGAGCTGAGGGGTGAACCCCATCACGTGCCTCGGTGACGGCGCTGGACCAGACTATCGATGAGCGCATCGAACTCGCGCCGCGCGGCGCGAACGCTCTTTTCGGGCCCCGTCAGTTTGAAGAAGTAGGGCATGCCCGGTGTCGAGGCGATGGCGCCGACGAGGGCCCATCCGGGCTGCGATGCCCCTTCCTGGCCCATGCCGCCCGAGTACGTGCCCTGCACTTCGACCATCGCAACCTCCGCGAGTCCGACCGCGCGCGTCGTGCGCTTCGCGGTCTTTTGTCCGGCTTCGTCGAACTGGTGGATCCAGCGTTCGGCGTTCGCGTCGGCCGACCCGCCGGCGCGCGTGATCGAGAGCTCTGCGTCGGCCGCGTCGCCGGGGGCCCGCGGCACGCGATAGGTCGCAATTCGCATGGTGCTCGGATTCGGAACGAGCTGCCAGCGGGCTGGCGCCTTCCACTCGAGCAGCGGTTCTTCCGCGGGAGGGGTTTCGCTCTCCAACGCGGTCCGCGGTCGCGTGGCCTGGTCGTCGATCGGGGGGTGTCCCGCGGGCAACGGATCTTGCTCCGGGTCGTCGAGCTCCTCGCGATCTTGCGCTGGCTCTCGCTCGGGGGTCGGTTGCCTCGCGGCGGTCGGCGGATCGGAGCCGGTCGGCATGGCGCGACCTGCCGCGAACGAGGCGCCGCTGGCCAAGGCAACGACAAGAACCAACGTGGGAAGACTGACGCGAATCTCGTTCATCGGAAAGGCCACGGAGCAGGGTGTCTGGTCATAGGTTGGGCCGCCACGTGGCGCTCCCGAAGAGGGTCAGATATTTCGTATCGTCTCCTGTCATTCCTTCGCCCTGCAGGGTGAAGAGCAGTTGGGAGGACGGCAAAAGAACGACCGTGGCCCCCACCCCGTGTTGGACGAGCGAGACGTTGCTCGCGGAATAGGTTAGCACCGCGAGTCGGTAGTACGCCGACACATCGAGCCAGTCGTCGAGAAGCGATACGCCAGGCCCCGCGGTGCCGCCCCACATATCGACGTAAGTCGACCGCGAGCCATTGGCGGACGCTTCGAGGCGCAGAAGTCGTTCAATCCGCACGAGCCGAGCGGTCGCAAAAGCGCCCACCATGTTGGGGTCCGTCTTCGTCGTGAGGTCGGTCACCGTGAGGCCCCCGACGACCAGGGACAAGTTTCCAAGGATGACGCTGCCGTCGATTTCCGCGAATGCGCGGGTGTCGACGCTTCCGTTGCAGGGCTCCGCTGCGGTCGGGTTCGAGCCGGGCGCGGGAACGGTCGTGCAAAACCAGGAAGCGGGGAGGAACGCGGCAAGCCACTTGGATCGCTCGGGCTCTCGGACATCGAAACGCGCACCGAACTCGAAGTTTCCGAGTCGGATCGACTGGTCCACGCCGGCGGCGGTGAGCTCGAGAGCCGAGGCCCTCCAAGGATTGTTTGCGTCGAAGTTCGAGACCTCGAAGTAGGCCCCGACGCGCGACGGCCCCGGATAAAGGCTGAACTGACCCGAGAGCCTGCGCTCGTCGAGCACCCCGTGGAAGGTAGAGCCGTGAAGGACGAGCGCGGCTTCCGGCCGGACGTTGATGTCCGATCGGCTATAGCGCGCCTCGACGCCGAACCGTTGCGCGTCGAGCGAAGGGGCGCCGCTCAGCGGGTTGGGCAGAAGGCCGCCGAAAGCGCCTACGGAGAATCCCTCGCCGACGCGGTTTTGCACGCGGACGCCGTCGAGCGCCCCGAGGGTGCTCGCGGCATACGGCATCCGCCCGAAGTCGGCCCGGAGACCGCCCGGAGTATAGGTGGCGAGGAGCTCGCGGACGTAGAGCAAAGGCCGTGTCGAGGCGCCGACCCGCGTGGCGAGGTCGGCGGCCGCCCAGCCCTGGAGTGAGGCGTCGAGGGTGATCCCGAGCGGGCTTGCGAACGGCTCTGCGCGGAGTCGCATGTTGAGCTCCGCTTCGCCCAAGCTGCTGCCGACCGGCCCACCGATCGGGATGAGGCCACCCGCCGCGAACGTGAACTGCACGTCGAAACGGCGATTGCGTTCGGCGTCGCCGAGGGGCACGAATTTCGGCTGCTGCGAGTCCGCCGGTGCCTCCTCGGGTGTCCACCCATCTTTCCACGTGTCGAGGGGTCGCGGCTTGGGTAGTTCGACGACTTTCTGGGTTTTCCGCTCGACGACGGTCGCCCACCCCTGATCCTGGTCCCGGGGCGGCGAGTCGCCGCTGTCGATGACCGCAAACGAATCGCTCGAATCGACGACCGGATACGTTCGTCCGAGAATGGTCACCACGGCGCCCGGCTGAACCCCTCCGGCCGAGCCGGGTCGAACGTACGTCCGCGAGCCGGCGGTCTCCACGACGGTCACGAGGATCGATCCCGACGGCGCATTCGAAGCCGGCGCATGGGACGGGCTTTGCTGCGGGCGCGCGTTGCCCTTGGGTCGTGCGGCGTTCGCGCCGATGCTCGTGCACAGGCAGGCGACCCCGCAGAGCAGCCCACTGGTCGTCCACGGTCGGCGAGGCCTCATCGGCGCGCGCCTCCTGGATGACAGCTCAGGCACGAGGCGCCGTCCGTGGCGATCGGTTGCCGGTGCTGCTGCATGACGAGAACCGGATCGTGGACGTGGCAACCGATGCAGCGCACGGCGCGCGGAATTGCGGGCGACGCGTGGCAATCGACGCAGGTCGCCGTGCGATGCGAGCCGTAGCTGATGGCAAAGCGTAGGTCGTGGTTGCGAGGCGCTGCCGGCGCTTGGAGAGGGCTCGCCGTAGAGGCGACGAGCCCGTTCGCGGGAACCCACGCGAGAGGCCGGTGGCATAGGCTGCAGTCGCGCGGCAGGGGCGGGGAGCCGGCGGTCCCTACGTGAACGGGGAAGATGCCCGGGCGGCGGTAGTCCTGCTGGTGGCATCCGTAGCAGTCAATCGGAGCGTCGGTGAACTTCTGCTCGCTGGCGCGGAGGTGACACTGCGTGCAGTCGGCGAGGACGTGCATGCCCGTGAGCGGAAATCGCGTCCTCCGATGGATGGCGAGCGGCTGGGTGACTCTCCAACCGGATGGCGTGTGGCAGTGGTCGCAGGAGCTCAGCAGGCGTCCGCGGTGGAAGTCGTCGTGGCAGCTCGCGCAGTCGCGCTTGATGGGTTGCGTGCCGGTGTGGCAACTCGCGCACGGCGCGTGCACGTGCTGGCCGGTCAACGGAAAGCCGGTGGCGTCGTGATCGAACTTCACCGCACCTCCGGTAGCGTCGAGCGACTTCCACGAGCTCGTCGTGTGACACGATTCGCAGGGAGTATCGAACACACCGTGGACGGCGGATGCGACGGTCAGCGGCCCGGGCATGGCGTTCGTAGCGCCGACGGCCGAATGCTGCTCGTGCGGGTTGGCGTGACAGAATTTGCATTCCTTCGAGGGCCCTCGCCAGCGAACGACGGCAGCTTCGGCTCCGACCTTGGCCGAGGGGTGACACTTGGCGCACGGCGCCTTCTCGTGGGCGCCCGTCAGCGCCCAGCCGGTCACGGCCGCGTGATCGAAGTCGGGAATCTTGAAGGTCTTCGCGGAGTGGCATTTCCCACACTCCAGCGCGGGCCGAGTGAGGCGAAACTGCCCAGCATGGATGTCGTCGTGACATCCGCCGCAATTCCGAGGAAGGCCGCGGTAGCTCGCGCCGCGTCCAGACTTCCGGTCCTCCGGCGTCGGGTGATGGCAGCTATCGCACTGCGCGGTGGCATGTGCGCCCAAGAGCGGCCAGATGCTGTGGTCGATCTTGGGGAGGTCCCATCCGCGGGGGTCGTGGCAGTGCGCGCAGCCTCCTTGCGCCATCTCCTTCGCAAACTGATCCCCATGCGGATTGGCGTGGCAATCGCCGCACGCTTTCTTCGATATCTGCAGATCGACGCGCGGGCGCGGGCTCGTATGGCATGCGGAGCACGGTGCAGCCATGTGCCTGCCGAGGAGCGGGAACGTCGTTGCCGCGTGGAGGTCGGGACCAAAAAGCGTCGGATGAAATCCGCTGGTCGTGTGGCAGGGCTTGCATTCACCGCGGTCGGCCGAAGCGAATTCGCCCTTGTGCCGATCCTCGTGGCAATCGGCGCACCGGGCAAAGGAGAGTTTGCGGAACCGCCGATCGGCAGGGAGATCGGGTCGGTGACAGCTGGCGCAGGTGGCCTCGGAGTGACGGCCGGTCAGCGGATAGACCGTTCGCGGGTGAGCGGCGAGTCCCACGCTGCGTGGCAAACCCACCCATTGAATGGAGCTGTGACAGCCGTCGCACGCCCTGCCGAAGGGCGCATCGTGCACCGGCCTGTGGCATGAAACACATTCGCTCCCCTTCGACGGCGCCGCGAGGTTTCCGCGATCGTGGCACGCACGGCACGCGACGGGCGCGTGGCCAGCGGCCAGGCTCAAACCGGGGTGCTTGGCCCCGGTATGCGCGAACGAGACGGGCTTCCACCGGGTCTCGTCATGACAGTCCGTGCATCCTGCTCCGAGTCGCCCCGCGTGGGGATCTTTGTGGCAGTCTCCGCACAAGGCGAACTTCAGCCCGAGGTATTTCGGCGGCTCGAAGTGGCACTTGGCGCACTGCACGGTCGCGTGGGCGCCGTGGAGCGGAAACTTCGCTTGGTCATGGTTGAAGTCCTGAAGGCGAAGATTCTTCCACGTCACCTCGTCGTGACAGCTGGTGCACGCAGCGCCGAACCGGCCCTCGTGGGGATCCTTGTGACAGGACGTGCACGTCCGCGACAAGCCGAGGAGCGTGGGCGCGCCTCGGGTGTTGAGCTTGGTGTGGCATTTGTTGCAGGGGGTCGTCTTGTGGGCGCCGTCGAGCGGCCAGCCGGTCAGCGCGTGATCGAGCTTGGACCGATCGCCGCCGGGCCAGCGGACCTGCTCGGTCCCGACGCCGAGGTGCTCGACGTGGCATTTCTCGCAGGGCTGGTTCTTGTACTGCAGCCCGTGCAGCCCCTGACCCGCGGCGATTCTTGCGCCGAGATCGCCGTGACACTTCAAACAGGCTCCCTGATCGACGCGCTTGCCGGAGCTATGGCAGTCGCCGCAGTGGGCGTCGCCCTCGATGGACGCGTGCGCGCGAGAGAGGGCTCCGGGAGAGAGCAGCTGCGCGCCGGCGACGCGCGCGAGCGCGGACATGAGCAAGATCGCCAGAGCGCAGACTGTCCACCCGAAGCGGACCCTGTTCATCGAGTGAATATCCAGCGGAAGCCGTAATACCAAGCAACGTAGACATGGAGTGACACACTCACGAACAAGAGGACCGCGAGAAATCCGTGGAGCGATCGCCAGGTGCGCATCATGGCGGCCCCGGCATGCGTGTCGACTTCTTTGGCCGCGAAGTCCCCGAGTTCGACGAGGAATGCCTGGGCGAGCGCGGGTTCTGTCTTCTTCAAGGCGCGGAACAGCTTGTCGCCCTGTGCGGCCGTTCTGACCCCGCGGCGGCGTCCGCGCGCTTCGAACACCCAACGAGGAATCGTGAACAGCGTCCTCGGGAACGACGCATCGTGCGGGAGCGTGGTGACCGGGGCCTTCCTAACGAAATCCTCGACGCACACGACGAGCCCCGGCAAAAGGGGCCGAAGCTCGGCGAGTCGCCGGTCGAGGGGCCTAAGGCCGGCGTTTGGCAGAAGCGCGTGGAGATAAAACCCGACCAGGCCCGTGCCGACCACGATGGCGAGACTCGCGGAAGTGACGGTCGCGATCGGCGTCCGGAGCTGAAACGCCGAGTGAAACGCGACGAGGAGCGAGCCCGCGAGTCCTGTAAACGCGTGGCCGTTGAGCCATGCTTTCACCGAGCCCACGCGATCGGGGATGTATTTCGCGAATCGCCTTCGGACGAGGTAGAGCAGATTCGTAAAAATCAGCAGCGTGCCGACGATTCCATAGCCGTGGCCGAGAAAACCGGCGGGGTTGAGCGTGTGATAGTCCGGATGTATCGGCCGCTCGGCGATGTTGAGTCGGTAGAAGCCGACGCCGCGGTACGTGAGGAGCGTTGTGACCGAGAGGAGAACGAAAATCGTAATCCAAAAACCGATACGCCGCCGTCGCTGAGACGGCGCCATCGAGCTCGCGGCTCTGTTCATCGTGGAGAACGCTGGGTCCGATGCTTCGTCGCCTTCGAAGCCTTCGGTGGGGGCGCCTGCGGGATTTCGTCCAACGAGATTGTGGGACGGACAGCGGCCGGCGAGCTTGCCGGCGAGCCGCCCGATCCCGATGGCGTGTCATTGGGACCGAGGGAACGGGAGGTCGCCGCAGAGTCGGCCGTGGCCGACGCGGCGCCAGAAGTCGACGCCGAAAGTTGTGATGCGGCGACGGCGGCCCCGGCCGAGTTCGGATGGCCGGGCCAGAAGTTGCGCAGGCCGGACATCGACCCGATACACGCGACGGCAGCGACCACGTATGGCCACTTTCTCGGCCGGCGCTTTGGCGCGAGCGCCCTCAGGGCCTCGATGAGGGCCGGCGGAAGCGTGATGAGATCCGTTGGGACGTCCGTGAACGAATCGAACACCTCGCGGGGGTTCTGCTTCGGGTGCGGCCGTTCCGAATGCCCGGTCATCTGTGTTTCCTCCACGTACCAGGTTTCCCACGCCCGCTCGGCGCATCGCGCCGTTCAGGGAACATGAATGGGGTAGTAGTTGCCTGTCGCGCCGATGGGGCTTCCCCCCGGGACGTGACACGGTGTCTGGGCACATGATCCCATGCTGACCGTCAACGTCGTGATCATGGGTCGGATCGAACTCGCCGTGCGAGCGCCGACAACGGCCGGGAGGGTAACCCCGCCCGCGTTGGCGCTCGTGATGAAAAAATTGCCCTCCGGCCCGGAATACGTACTGGTCGCGTGCCCGGTCGAATCGGCGATGCGCACCTCCACGCCCGGCGCAGGCGTCGTTCCCTTGTAGTCAGCGTAAACGGTGCCGCCAACGAGGAAGCTCTCGGCAGCGGCCACTGAACCGTGACAGCCGGACTCGATGCAAGACTTGCCGGCATTGTGGGAGTCGGTTCCCATCTGGGACGAGAAAGGAGGTGCGCCGCTGAACGGATCTGGAAACGAGGCCGCGTCGCCCGAGACCCAAGCCGCCGGGGTTGCATCGGCGACGGGATCGACAGAAGCGAGTTGGTTCAGGTCGGTGCCCGCGCCGCAACCGAACGAGACCACCAAGCATGCCAGGGTCGTCGACTTGCTTGCGCGCTTCCCATCGCGACGGCCGGGAGGTTGCTCTTCGAGGCCCACGTTACGGCAAGTGGATTGCGGCGATGGTGCAACCTCCGCCGGTGCAGTGGCAAGCGCTGCAGGCGCCGCCCGTCGAAGCCGGTGCCTGTGCGGTCGACTGAATTGCCGTGACCATCGTCTGGGTGCCGGTTGCGTTGCGGACGCCAATGTGCGCCGGACCGACGAACTTCGTCTTACTGTAGAAGTTCCCCTGGGAGCCGCCCGTCGCCGTGTAGATGCTTATCACCTGACCCGTGGAGTCCACGAGGCGAACTTCCGCGCCGCCGATCGCGGCTCCCGCGGAGTCGTAGAGGGTTCCGGCGATCGTGAAGCCGTGGTTATGGCAGCCCTGATTGCAATCCTGTCCGGCATTGTGGTGGCCGCTGACGCCCGTGCCCGCTGTGAACGCCGGCGCGTTCGCGAATACGGCGGACGTCGTCGTGGGAGGTGTCGGCCCCGTGGCCCCCGGAGCAGCGTCCGATCCCGCATCCGCGTGGCCCGCTGGCGTGCCGCCGGTCGTGCCTCCGGTCGTGGGAGCCGTTGCACAGGAGCCCGTGGGGTAGCCCGCGTTGATCCAGTTCTGGAGCGTGGCTACAGCGGCTGCCGCAGGCGTGCCGCCGGGCGGCATCGGCATCGTAAAGTTCTTCATACGGGAGAGCGAGAGTTGCGCCTCGTTTTGGCTTGGCATTTCCTGGGAGGGCGCCATCAGATCGGCGTAGGTGACCAGACCTGCGAGGGCGCCCGGAATGGGGGGGTCGCCATGACAGGCGTTGCAATTGGTCGCCAGCATCGTGGCCACGTCGCAGGGAACTCCCCCGGCGCCGGCGTCACCGCCGGCGGGTCGCACGGGAGCGCTGCCCGAGCTACTGGCGCCGCTGCCGCCGCCCGAGCCCCCAGAAGACGATCCCGCGGAGGGCGTGCTGCCGGCAGACGGCGGGGTCGCGGATGGCCCGCTTACCGATGGCGCGGTCGCCGATGAACTGTTCGCCGAGGAGCCCGCTCCGGAGGGGGCCGCCGACAGCACCCCAGTCGAGCTGGGCGCGGCTATCGCCCCGGCAGCAATGATCACCTGCGGTTCCGAACCGGAGCCGCTGCACGCCCAAACCATCGTGGTGATGAGTGCGAACGGGATCCAAATCGGCGACCTTCCCCGATTGGATCGCGGACGCCACTCTAGACCGCACGACGAAAAAAGGGATCGCTCTCGCTCGCGCATTGTCAGGGTACAGAGTTTATCAGCCTTCCCGTCGAGAGCAGGTGAATTCCGATCATGGAGAGACATTGGAATTATCCGCAAAAGCCGAGTGAGCGAATGCTTGTTCACGGATCGCGCGCGCCGTATGTCGTGCATCGCGATTAAACGGACCCAAGAGACATTCTCCGGGCGGCAGCGGTTCGTTCTCTCGTGCGACGAGTGTGTGCGACACGGGGCGTTGCTTTCGAGTTTCTTCTCTCGAAATGAACGCTACCCTCGTCACCGGGCAATGGCAGCCTCCGTACCCGCGTCTCTTCCCAGCAAGCACCTGAGGCTCACGGTGGTCGCTGGCCGTCGATCGCGTCGCCTCTGGCGCGACGAAATGGACTCCTTGCAGCGTGGTGGGCGAAGACTAGAAGGACCGCGTGATCAAAAACGCGTAGCGACTGCGGGGAGCGCATGCATCGAATCGTCGAAGACGAAAATGACCTGTTCGTAAAGCTCGGCACCAAAGGCTGGTGCGAGATCCGGATCGGGATCGTGACGACGGCCGGCCCAGGCGTGGCGGAGGGCGGCAATCGCGTCGAAACGACCGACGCGTATCGCGCGGTGTCGCGCCATGGGTCGTGCGGCATATCGGCGGCGCTGTACACGATCGGCGTGAAGGCCAATGCGCCGCAAATCGCGGGGCCACCGGACACCGGGAGGTTCCGTCGTCCGACGGATTAGGGTCTCTAGAGGAGTCCGCTCGCCCTATTCGCAGATGCCGATGCCAGGGGCAGGAAACAGCGGTATCCCGCCCTTGCAAATCTGCTTGGGAGTTTCCGCGCACTCCTGGGTCCGCTGCCCGGTATGGCAAAGGATGTAGCAGGTCTTCTGCCCCGACGCTCCCAGGCACGTGAGCCCTCGCGCGCAGTCGGACGTGTTGCACTCTTCCCCTGGTTGACGAGGGCCGATGGCCACGCAACCCGTCGTCCCCGTGTCCGGACGCACGACGGCGCAGGTTGCCTCCGGCGGGCAGGCTCCTCCGTCGCTGTCGAGCAGACCGCAGCCCTGGATGGGCATGCAAACCGGGACTTTCAGCGCCGGGTCGGCCGCGGTCGGTTGGATGTCGCAAAAATCGTTCGACTGGGAGCATTCACCGCGGCAGCAGTACGGCTGGCACCTGCCGCTCCCGACGCACTCGTAGCCAGGCGCGCAGTCGGTTGGTCCGCCGCAGGTCATGCCGTCGGTGCTGCTGCCGGATCCGGTGCACACGGGCTGGACCCCGGCGTCTGCACGCTCCACGTGACAGGCCGACGGCGTGTCGGAACCTACGACGCCGCCGTCGTTGCCGCGGCCCTCGGCCGGCCCGTTGCAGTCGCTTCCCCTCGCCGTCTTGGCGTTGTCCGGGTAGCAGCCCATCCAACCGGAGGCGTTGCAGAGCGGGCTGCCCTGGATCTGCGACTGCGGGGGTTGCCGCATGGGCGCGCCCGGACCGAAGCTCGCGTTCGCGCCGGGGCTTGGAAAACTGATGGCACCGTCATCGGTCCCGCTGTCCGGCGGACTCACCGTGGCCGTGGCCGATGGGCCGGGGCTCATGGCCGAGCCGCTGCAGCCGGCCGCGCCGGCCGCGCTCGCGGAGAGGGCTGTGGTGATGAGAAGTGAGACCCGTAGATTCATCGAAGCAAGGACAGACAGAAAAGCACCAATTCACGTCGCGTGCCGCAGACATGATGGAGCTGTTCACTGCGGAAATCTCCATCCTGCGTCCCGGCACCGCCGGCATTTGCCGTCGCGACCATGACATCGCTGTCACGTGGATACGTGTGGGTGCGTGCCGATCGGGTTCGTTTAATCTGAGATTCAGGGAGCTTCGATGTCGTGCACGACGAAATTTCCGGCTGCATCGTACGCGCGGACCGCGACGACGTGAGGCCCGGGCTCCTTCGGGAGCAGCGCAGTGATGTCCGCGTCGACGCCCTCCGCATTCGTGTCGAAGATCCCATCGGCCGCGCCGAGGGGGTGCCACTCGAGTCGGCCGTCGATGGCCACTTCGATTCGGGCGATCGGTCCCAGCCCGTCGACCACTTCTGCGCGCAGCCGACGACCTTGGATTCCAATTGCCTTGAAGACCGGTGGCGTATTGTCGACGAGCACGGGGGCCGCTTCGAGCGCATGGTGAGTTGCGCTGTTGGCCGGATTGGAGATGTCGTCGCTCGCCTCGACGCGTACGCGGTACTTGCCTTCGGGGAGCGCCGCCGTGTCCCAGTCGAACTCCGATTTCGTCAGGACGTCGTCGGGCTTGGTGGCGTCGATCCAGCGAGGGGCCCCGTCGCGGTGAAACTGGACGCGATAGCGAAGCTCGTCGCTGTCGGGGTTGTCCACTTTCCACGTCACGTGAAGCACGCTCTCGTGCTTGGGCGGCTCGTTGCCGCTCTGCACGATGCCTTCTTTCGACTCGTGCGAGATCCCCTTCGGGTGGGCCGCGATTTCGGTCACGACGGCGCGCAGGTTTTCGGTCACGAAGGGGATGATGACGTCGGAGATGCTCGCGCTGGCGTCGCGAAGGCGCGCCCGCACTTGGAGGTATCGCGCGGCCGGACTGGACGCGACTCCCCCGTTCACGACGGGGGCGCTCCACGCGCTCCACGTATTGTCCGGCGTTTGGGTGTCCCCGGTCCGGGTCGAGACCTCGACGAGTCCGGCGCCGTTCCACGTCACGTGGCCGAACCGCGCGCGAAGACCGGCATCGAGCGCCTTGCTCGTCCACACGGCGTCCGGGCCGCCCGTGCCGAGGATCCGGTGAAAAATGGCCGGGTCGCTCCCGAGGACGAAGCGCGTGCGGCCGGCGATGCCAATGGCCCCGATCTGTCGCTCGTCGGTGTCGGCCAAGAGCGAAACAACGTGAGCGTCGTCCACGGTGTACACCCGGCCCTCCGCGCCGGTGCCGACGTACGGCGTGCCGCGCTCGTCGACCGCGAGCGAAACGTAATGCGTTTCGTCGTGGTGCATGAGGCGCTCGGGGCGGCCCTGTGGGTCGAAACGCCAGAGCGAGCCCTTTCCCGGTTTGGAACGGGGCACGGTCGACGGTCCCGGTGGCGTTCGTCCCCCGGTATTGCGTCGCGACTGCGGCTGCTCCGAGGATTCCGCGGCGCTCGCGCTCGACGCCGCGTCGACAATCGCCCAGACGGTTCTGCCCGGGCCGATTGCGATCGCGTGCACGTCTTCGCCCGCGAAATCGTAGAGAACCGTCGCGCGACCCGGGCCCGTGATCCGGTAGAGCATGCCCTTGCTACTCGTTCCGGCATACAAGGCGCCGTCGTCGGCCGCGGCCAGCGAAACCACGAAAGGATCTTCGCTCTTGAAATAAACGCTCGGCGCACCGTTCGCGTCGACTCGCCATATGTGGCCGTCGGATCCCGTCGCTGCGTAGAGCGCGGTCCCCGTCGGGTCGAGGGCGAGCGCCAAGACGCTGTCGACGTCCGCGAGGGTGGCGAAGACCTCGGCTTTGCCCTGCGTGACGCGGTAAATCTTGTTGCTCGTGGTCGCCGCGTACACCGTGCCACGCTTGTCGACCGCGAGGGCACTGACCGCGTTTTCCTTCGTGTCGGCGAAGACGGAGGCGTGATCGTTGGCGATGCGCACCACCTTGCCGCCGGTGGCCGGTCCGGTGCCGACGAGGACGCTGCCGTCGGGAAGCGTCACGGCGCACGTGGCCGTCGTGCCGGCGTCGTCCGGCAAGGGAACGTTTCCGAGCGTCCAGCCCGCCCGCACCACTCCGTCGGAGCTCACGCTGACGCCCGCGAGGTCGCCTCCCGAGAGCTGCTCCAGCGAATCGAGCTCGAAGGTGCGCGTCCCGACCGCACCCGCGTCGCGCGCGGCGGCAGCTCCGAGGAGCGCAGCGAGGCCAACCAGGCATGCACGAAGGCGCATGGAGTGCTTATACACAGGGTTCTGTACGGGCGCGATCGGGGTTACGGCTCTTTGCGTCTCAGATACCTCGTGACTTCCACCGCTCCGTGGTCGTGCAAGGCAACACACATCCCCGCCGATTCGAGCGCTTCGTCGAGCCGGCGTTTCACGCCTTCCATTCCGCGCGTCGCCGGAACGAAAAACTCTCGCGCGTCGTCGCGCGCGGCGGCCGTGCACATCGTGGAGGCCACCTCGATGAGAGTGCCGCCCCCGAACGAGCCCGGTAGTCGCGCGCGCAGCTTGGCCCAGTTCTCCTTCTCCCACGCGTAGAGTACCGGGGCGGTCGCCCGGTGGGCCGCAGCAGAGCCGAACACGTACCTCAGCTCCGACAGCTTGATCTCGTCGGTCAACGTGAGGTCGAGCGCTTTGCGCAGAAGCGCCGGGTCGTCGAAGGTGCCCATCGCCCGGATGGCGAGCGCCCGGTCCTCCGGCGTCTTCGCGTTCGCCACCGCGGATCGAAGCTGGTACAGCCGCGACGCGCCGGCCTTGATCGACGCCAGGGGCAACGCCACGGCAGCCGTGTCGGGCGGGACCGCCCGGGGGTCTCTCAGCCAGCTCTCGGCATACTGCTGCGCCTCTTCGAGGGTTGCCTCGTCGTAGCCGAGTTCTCCCGAGAGCCACAACACGGTACGCCGCTCGATTGTCCGATCGTCGTCTTCGTTCGGCGCGGGCTCCCAGCCAAGTGAGGCTTTGCGCACCGCCATCCGCGCGCCCACCCACCGCCGGAAGGCGTCGCGGACGTTGTCGTCGACAAGCGCCTGGTCGATGCCCTCGAGGGTCGTCGCGATCTGTTCGACCACGTTGCGCTCCGTTTCGGAGTCGAACAGCGGCAGCATTTCGAGCAAGACGCTGCCGCCGATCGCGCCTTGTCGGACTTCGGCCCAGGCGTTGGATACGAGCCCGAGCCGGTCGATCGGCGAAAGGGCCCGCGCCCCGCGCGCGAGCGCCATCAGCCGCGCGCCTTCGACGACGAAGCGGTAGTAGCCCGCTTCGCCCGTATTCGGATGCACCCAGGCCGGGCAGTTCGGACCGAGATCGCGCACGATGGGGTCCCGGCCGAGCGTGAAGCAGCTTTTGCCTTTCGGTCCGTCGGTCTCGACGCACACCGGCAGGGTCCAGCTGCGGTGCGGCTCGCTACCGCTGCCGAGCGGTCGCCACTCCGACTGGCTGAGCTCGATCTTACCCCCGGCGCCGCAGGTCCAATTCACCAGAACGTCGGGCACTCCGGGCTGGTCGAGGAACCCCCGAACAAGCTCGCCGATCTTCTGCGTGGACACGTACTCGAGCGCTCGGAAGAGGTCGTCGGAACGAGCGCTCTTCCACGCGTTCTCGCGCAGGTAGCGCTGCACCCCGCGGCGAAAGACGTCCGGGCCGAGCCAACCTTCGATCATGCGAAGGACGGCCGCTCCCTTTTCGTACGTGATTCCGTCGAACGCCTCTTCCGCCTCGCTCGTCGAGTGCACCGGTTCGCGCACCGCGCGCGCACTCTGGAGACCGTCGACATCCATGACGTGCTGAACGCCCGCGATTTGCTCGATCGTCGCTCCGAACGACGGCCGCCACGCATCGACGATGCGCGCCTCGGCCCACATCGCGAATCCCTCGTTCAGCCAGAGGTCGTCCCACCACTGCATGGTCACGAGGTCTCCCAACCACTGATGGGCGAGCTCGTGGGCAATGACCTGGGCTTGGGATCTGCGAATCGACGTGGTGGCGCGCCGGGCGTCCAGAAGCACGAGCGCGTCGCGGAAGGTGATGAGCCCTGGGTTCTCCATGGCCCCGGCCGCGAAGTCGGGGACCGCGACCAAATCGAGTTTGGCGTAGGGATACGGAATGTCGAAGTATTCGCTCAGCTTGGTCACGAGCGCGGAGGCCGCTTCGAGCGCGAGCCCGGTGAGGTTCGCCCTGCCCTTGGTGGTGACGGCGCGGATGGGAAAGGGGTCCTTCTGCCACTCCACGACGTCGAAGTCGCCCACCGCGAAAGCCACGAGATAGGTCGGAAGGGGCGGGGAGGTGGCGAAGCGATGCTCCACCATGCCGTCCGAGCCGGCGGTCCGCGAGGTTTCCGGGGAGTTGGCCAGCGCGATCGCGTCGCCGGGTGCCGTGATCGTGACGTCGTAGGGCGTCTTGTCGTTCGGTTCGTCGAAGCACGGGAATGCCCGCCGGGCGTCGGCCACTTCGAACTGGGTGTACGCGTACATGCGCCCGGCCTCTTCGACCCGGTAGAGGCCCGCGAAGTCCGGCGCGAAGGGCGCGTCGTAGGCGATCTCCAGTTCGGCGTTCCCGGCCGGCAACGGATGCGCGAAGCGGAGGACGAGCTCTTCGGGGACCACCCCGCCGCTCGCGAGCCGCGTGGTCGGCGTTGCGGCGACGCTCATGCCTCCGACGTGCGCCACCGCACGCGAGATCGCCATGTCGCGCGCGTGCAAGACGACGAAAAAGGTGGGTTCGGGCACTTCGATCAGAATTCTCGTCGTTCCCGAGAAGCGTGGCTGGCGCGGGTCGATCCGCAGCGACAGCGCGTAGCGCGTGGGCCTCGCGGTGCTTGGAAGCCGGCCGTCGTCGCGAGGCGGGGGTGGGGCTCGGGACGCGGCAAGGAGCGCTTCGTCCGAGCCGGACCGAGCCGCCGGGGCGCCCACCGCTCGCTGCGAGCGCCCGCTGCAGGAGCTGCAGAACGCGAGTGCGGCGAGCGAGAGCAGGACCGCGAATGCCGGCCGGGTCACGCGTCCGACTCGCCGCCCCGCCCGAGCTTCATCACTTCAACGTTGAGTTCGAGTACGAGCTTGAGCAGCGCGGCCCGCTGCTCCTCGGTCGGGGCGCGCATCAGCCAGGCGCGCAGAGCTCGGTCGTAACCCTCGGCTTTCGCGCGTAGCTCGCGAACGCGGGGCCCGGGCGTCAGTTCGCGCAAACGCTCTACGGTGTCGGCCAGCGACTGCTCCACGATCGCGAGTCGTGTCGACTTCGCCCTGGGCTCCCCGGAAGACATCGTTCCCCCAGCGTACCGCGAGCCCGCCCATTCCGCCCGCTTTCGGAGTCTCGTGCAGTATTCTCCGGGTTCGTGGCTCTCTGGCGCTTTCCGGTAACCGCACTCTCTTCGATGCTCGCCCGCAAAGAAGTGAGCGCGCGCGAGGTGCTCGGCGCGCACCTCGATCGGATCGAGGACGTGGAGGGACGAATCCGAGCGTTCACCGAGGTCCTCCGCGACCGCGCGGCCGTGGACGCCGCAGCGTCCGACGCGCGGCGCGCACGAGGGGAGTCGCTCGGGCCCCTCGACGGCATCCCGGTCACGGTCAAGGAGTGCTTCGACATCGCCGGACGCGCCACGACGCTCGGCCTGCCGTCGTGGCGCGGTCGGACGGCGCGGGCCGACGCGACGATGGTGATCGCTCTTCGCCGGGCCGGAGCAGTCGTGCTCGGTCGAACGAACCTGTCGCAGACGATGCTCTTCGTCGAAGCCCGAAATCCGAACTTCGGTCAGACCGCCAATCCCTGGTCGCTCTCCCACACGCCCGGGGGTTCTTCCGGCGGCGAGGCCGCGGCAATCGCGTCCGGGATGTCGCCGCTCGGCATCGGAACGGACATCGGCGGGAGCATCCGGACGCCGGCGCACTTCTGCGGCATCGCGGGGTTGAAGCCCACGCTCGATCGGCTGCCGATGCGCGGCTATCGCTCCGTCAACGGCGGTCAGGAAGCGGTGCGCGCCATGGGCGGTCCCCTGGCGCGGACGGTCGGCGATTTGTCGCTCTTCTTCCGGTCGATCGATCCCCGGCGATCGTCCGAGCTCGATCCGCGTGTGCCGCCGTTCGCCTGGGAGGGCCCGGAAGCCGTGCAGGTAGAGCGCCTGCGCCTCGGGGTCTACGCGGACGACGGCATGCTCCCCGCGTCCGCGGCAATCGCGCGCGCCGTGGAACGCGCCGCGCGTGCGCTTCGGGACCGGGGCTGCGAGGTGCGGCCCTTTCGACCGCCCGGCGTGCGCGACTTGCTTGCGGCGTACCTCGGAGCCCTGAGCGCCGACGGCGGTGCGGGCATCGTGGCGGCGCTCGTGGGCGGCCCGGTCGACCCATCGCTCGTGGACCTGCGGCGCGTGGCGACGACGCCGGCCAGCTTGCGGCGTGTGGGCGCGATGACCGCCCGCGCGACGGGTCAGAGCAGCCTCGCGCTCCTCCTCGATTCGGTCGGCGAAAAGAGCGTCGACGAGCTCTGGCGGCTCACCGATCGGCTCCGCCATTACACCACGACCTTTCTCGAGGCCATGGACCGCGATGGCATCGACGCCCTGGTCTGCCCGGCGTACGCGACCCCCGCGCTCCCTCACGGCGGGTCCAAAGGCTTCACGCTGGCCTCGAGTTATTCGATGGTCTTCAACGTGACCCAGTTTCCCGCCGGGGTCGTGCCCGTCACGCGGGTGCGCGCCGCCGAGGCCGCGCGGGCGACGACGAACCGCGATCGACTTTTCGTGCAGGCGGCCCGGGTCGACGCGGCAAGCGTGGGGCTTCCGGTCGGGGTCCAGGTCGTCGGTCGTCCGTGGAAGGACGACGCCGTCCTCGCCCTCATGGCCGCGATCGAGTCGGATCTGTCGAGCGACGAGAGCTACCCGCAAACGCCGGTAGAGCCGGTCATCGACCGAGCGTAGGAGGCGGCAAGCGTGCGCGTTTGCGGCTCGACTTGGCCTCTCGTTGCCCTACATTCCTCCGTCGTGCGCGCGGCCCCCTTCGCCTTTGGCCACCTCGCCTTTGGCTCGGCCGTCCTTCTGGCCGGTTGCCACGAGCACCTTCCGGCCCCCATCCCGACCGACGATGCGGGCGCGAGCCCGCCCCTCGCTCCCCTGGAAGCTCAGCCGCCTTCCGCGGTTCCATCGGGCAATCGGGTCAACGCCTCTTCGTCGCCCGTGGTCTTCGATCCGCTGCGCGGCGGCGTCTGGACGGCCAACGGCGACGCCGGCACGATAAGCTACGTCGACGTGGAGTCCCGCCGGGTCATCGAGGAAACGCCCCTCGGCAGCGACATCCGATCGATCGCGCTCAGCCCCGACTCCGTCTGGATTGCGGCCGTCGACCGAGGCGCAGCGACGGTGACGCTCGTCGATGCGGACACGCGCCAGCCTCGACGTGTCCTGGCGGTCGGAACGCATCCGCGGTCCTGCGTGTGGGACGCGGCCGACCCACGCTGGCTCTACGTCGCCCTCGAAGACGACGGAGCGGTCGCAGTCGTCGACCGTACGCTCGGCAAAGTGGCCGCGACCATCGACGTCGGGCGTCTTCCCGCCGGGCTCGCCGTATCGGGCCGGCGGAGCGAACTGTACGTCGCGCACCGGATCGACGGCGACATTACGGTCGTCGACCTGGGCGGCCGAACGGTGGTCGCAGACGTGCCGCTCGCCGACGAGCCGTTCTCGGATCTGACGACGCCGAACGGCAAGCCGCTGGGCTTCGAATCGTTTGCGCTCACTTCGGACGGATCGCACGCCTGGGTGCCGCACGAGCTGCTCGCGCCGACCCACCCGTTCGTCTTCAACGAGACTCTCTTTCCGGCGATCAGCGTCGTCGACCTCGTCGCGCGCGTCGAACAAGAGACCAATCCGAGCGACCCTTCGGGGGCCATCGCCGGCCGCAAGAATCTCTTCGACGCGATCGAGATCCAAGACAGCGACGGGCAGCCCGCCGTCGTCTCCCAGCTCTGCGCGGTCGTGATGCACCCCAACGGCGGGATCGCGTGGGCGCTGGCCTGCGGCAGCGAAGACTTGCTTTCTTTCGGCGTCATCGAGGGGCGAGCCACGCGCCTCTTGCGAGGCGTCGGAGGCGACCAATGCGATCATCCGTCGGGCCTGTCGCTCGACGACACCGGGCAGCGCATCTTCGTCGTCTGCGACGAGTCGCACACGATGGTCACTCTCGACACCGGCGCCGGCAGTCTTTTGGCGTTCACGACGCCGTACGGGGATCCGATCCCGCTCACCGCGAAGGACCCCGCCGACCCGCGAAAGCGCGCCGGATCGACGTTGTTCTTTCGAGCGAACTCGGCCAAAGGGGGTCTGGCGACGACCGGGAACAACTGGATGTCGTGCGGCGGCTGTCACCTCGATGGGTTCGACTCGAACAACCTCCGGCTGTTCGAGGCGCTCGCTCCGCATGACCCGCAGACCGACGCGCAGATTGGCCACATCGGGCTGGGCGATCACTTCGCTACTTCGCCGGATTCGAATTTCGACCCGCACGACATTCTGGTCGCGCTGCTCGATCAAGGCGGCCTCGCGCCCGACCGCACGGGCGCCAATCGCCACGGACAGATCGACCCGAACCAGCCGAGCAGCGACGCCGTCTACGTCCAGGCCGCCCAGATGGCGACCCAGCTTGCGACGGTGGTCGCCACCGACCTGCCGAAGACGCCCGCCTGGCTTCAATACGCGACCGGCGGTCAGACGGCTGTCGCCGGAGTCGACTCCGGTACTTACGCGACGTCGGACACGGCGTTTTGCGCTCGCTGCCATCCGAACGAGTACGCTGCTTGGCAAGAGAGCGTGCACGCCCACGCGGCCGAAGACCCGATGTTTCTTCATGGAGTGGACGTCGAGCGCGGCCTCCTCGGCGCGTCGGTCGGCGCCGAGTACACACGCCTCTGCGCGGGATGCCACGATCCGGCAAACGCGCGAGCGGGCGATTTGTCGCTCCAGGCGGGGCGAACGGGATCCGCCGCCCAACATCCGAGCGGGGTTACGTGCGTGGGCTGCCACGACGTCGACCGACCGATCCGCGCCGGTGGCAACGGGGATCTGGCGGCAAGCGCGCACGACTGGACCGTCGACCACAAAGCATGGGCGCTCGCGTCGCTCGACACGCTTCGGCAGCCGGAATTCTGCGGCGGGTGCCACCAGCAATTCGTGCCCGGCACGGGGCTCGTCGCGATCTCGACCCTCGACGAATACCACGCGAGTCCGTACGCCGGAGCGAAACGCTGCGTCGATTGTCATATGCCAAAAAGCCAGAGCGGGATTGCCGATCACCATTTCCCAGGGGGCAATATCTACGTTTCGACGCACTTCGCGAACCCGGCCCTCCTGGCGGAGCAAATGAACGTACTCAGCGGTGTCCTGTCGCTCGACGCGCAGTCCGTGGCCGGAGGCGTTCTCGTCACCGTTCACAACCGCGGCATCGGTCACGGCTTTCCGACCGGAGTGACCGATCTGCGTGAGGCGTGGGTCGAACTGCAGCCGGTCGCCGCCGACGGGGGCACCAGCGGGATCGCGCCGGTCGGTGGGCCGGGGGCCGACGGGCTCCTCGGCGCCGGCGCGGCCCGCCTCGGGATCGACATCGCGACGGCCGATGGGACGGTCCTCTACGGCCACGAGCTCAGCGAAGCGACTCGCGTTCCGTTCGACGTCCGCGTTCCGGCAGGGGAGGCGCAGGCCCTCTTCGTCCCCCTGCCAGCCGGCTCCCCTTCCGGAACCGCTGCGCTCGACGCGGTCCTCTACTTCCGAAATCTCCGAACGACCTTCTACCGAGCCGCATCGGGCGACGCGGCCGGCACGGCACCGGCCGTCGAAGTTGCCCGGGCCCCGGTGTTCTGATGGCGTTGGCTTCCCCCAAGCAGCCCCCAGGAGACACGCTGCCGTCGCGTCTCGCGCAATTGGGGCGCGCGCTCGAACAGCGGTTCCTCGGCAAGAGCGAGGTGATCCGGCTGCTCCTCATCGCCGCGATCGCGGGAGAGCACGCCGTCCTCATAGGTCCCCCGGGCACGGCGAAGAGCGCCCTCATCCGAACGTTCGCGCGTCTGGTCCAGGCCCGCTATTTCGAATACTTGTTGACCCGCTTCACGGAGCCGAACGAAATCTTCGGCCCGGTCGACATCGGTGCGTTTCGCGAGGGGCGCTACGAGCGGCGCACGGAAGGCATGCTCCCCGACGCGGAGATCGTCTTTCTCGACGAAGTCTTCAAATCGAACTCGGCCATCCTCAACGCCCTGCTCACCCTCTTCAACGAGCGGCGGTACACGAGCGGCAACCGCGTCATCCAGTGCCCGCTCTTGAGCGCCTTCGGGGCATCGAACGAAGTGCCGGGCGACGAGACGCTGACGGCGATCTTCGACCGTTTCATCTTGCGCATTCGCAACGACAATCTCGACGCCTATCATTTCCAGGACTTGCTCGAGAAGGGGCTCGAGCTCGAACTGCGCGCCGCGACCGAAGTTTTCGAGGGGCCGGACTTTCGGCCGCTGGCCACCGCTCACGAGCTCGTCGAGCTCCAGCGCGGGCTCCTCCGGAAAACGCTCTTCGACGAGGAGTTCTTTTCGCTTTACAAGGGCCTCGCATTTCAGATTCGCGCCGAAGGGGTGACCTTGAGCGACCGGCGCGTCGTCAAGCTCCTCAAGCTCTTTGCGGCGAGCGCTTATCTCGACGGTCGTGCCCGGCCGGACGCGAGCGACTTCTTCGTGCTCAAGCACGTTTGGAACAACGAAGATCAGGCGCAAATCCTCGACGCCATCGTCACCCCCGTTCTCGACGCGCATTATCGCGAGAATCCCAATTCGCGACGCGTGGGCGCCGTGGGCGTGGGCATCGAGGCGCTCGCCGGGGAGATCGACCGCGTCCGGCAGGTGCTGGCCGGCCCAGGTGCGCTCAACGACTTGCAGCTATTCAGCCAGCTGAAGGCGCTGGGTGAGGTCAAGACCGCCCTCGGAGCATCGTCCGATCCGCGCGCGAAAGAGTTGATCGGCCGCGTGGATCAGCTTCTCGAGGCGGCATTCCGGAGCGGACGCTTCGCCCAGATGTGACGACGGTCGCGCTGGCCGGAAGATCCCGATCTCGCCGAGCGTGTACAGCGCGCCGCCGAACGGCCGTTGCCGCAGCCGAACCTTTGCGGCAATAGAGTAGGCGTGATCCGCGCGCGCCCGTTTTTCGCCGTCGTCGTTGCAGCATTCTTGGCCGCGGCATGCGGCTCCTCCCAGTCGACAGACTCCCCCGGAAGCGGGACAGGCGCAGGCTCGGGGTCGAGCTCCGGGTCGGGCGTCAACTCCGGGTCGGCGTCAGGGCCGAACTCGGGCGTCGGTGCGGGCTCGGGTGGTTCGGGTTCGGCGGGATCAGGCGCCGGTTCGAATTCGAGCTCCGGCGTCGGGCCTTCGCGTTCCGGGGGCTCGAGCTCGGGGTCCGGGTCGAGCTCGGGTTTCGGGTCGAGCTCGGGTTTCGGGTCGAGCTCGGGTTTCGGGTCGAGCTCGGGTTCCGGGTCGAGCTCTGGTTCCGGGTCGAGCTCGGGAGCAAAGCCCGGCTCGGGTTCTGGGGTCGATGGCGGCGCCCGGTCCGGGTCGAGCTCGGGGTCCGGCGGGTCGGGGGCCGTATCCTGCGCGGCCGGTTCGACCGCGCGTACGAGCATGACCAACACGTTCGGCCAGTGTCGATTTCACTTCGGCACCCAAGACACGGTCGCAAAGGCGGGCGGATCGTCGCTGATTTCCCAGCTCGATCTATTCACCTCCGGCTGGATCGGCACCGCAGCCACGTTCAACGAGAACGGGGTCTGCACCGACACGAGCCCAGGCGGCACGTTGGCAGGCAAGGTACCCGCCCTCGTCGCGTACATCATCTCCTTCACCGCCCGCGGCAAGCCGGGCTGGTGCCTGAGCGACTGCAACGCGAACAACGCGACCTGCAGCCCCGCCTCCGATCTTTGCACCAAGGGCGCAGACTACCTCCGGCAGAACTTCACCTCGGATGTCCTTCCGCGGTACCAGACGTTTGCCCAAGGGTTCGCGGCCGCGTGCGGAACGACGCGCCCCATCATCTGGGAGATGGAACCCGACTTCTACCAGTACTACGCCGCCGCGCAGGGCGGCGGAACGCGCGGGCAGCCCGGCGGTCCGCTCAGCGTCGCGGAAGCGGTCAACTACATGACCCAGATGGTGGCGACCGTGAAGCAGTACCTTCCGAACGCCGTCTTCTCGATGGACATTTCACCGTGGATGCCCAGCAACGGGTGCACCTGGTACCCCAACTTCAACATGTCCGACTTTACGTTCATCCACACGTCGGGGGGCAACACGTCGGCCGCCACGGCGGCGATCCGAACGGCGAACACGATGACTTGGGCGGGGGTTCACGCGGTGACCGGCAAGCCGATCCTCGCCGATACCGGCTACGGAAATCCGCCCGGCCCCGACGCGAACTGGGACTCGCCCACCAACATCAACGCTCGAATTGCCGACGGGGTCGTATCCATCATGCAATACAGTCCCACGGCGAGTACGTGGGCCACTGCGATCAGCCAGAATCGGCCTCAGTTGAATGCCGTGTCGTGCTACTAGCGCTGCGAAGCACGCTTTGCCGAAGGCGCCCGGCCACGAGCGTCTCGCCCCACGTCGCCATTGCTCTTGCAGGGGCCATGGCGGCTTGCCATTCGAACGCACGCGTCGAACCGCTCCTGGCCTTCACCGAGCGCACGGTCGACCTCAAGGTGGCGTTCGGCGAAACCGGATCGCAGGACGCGGCGCTCACCGGCCGTCTCGCAACCGAGGCACGCCTCGAGGTCGAGTCGATCGATCCGCCCGGAATCGAGGTCGCGGTCCTCCCTGGTTCGCAAGGCCAGCCGCAAGGGCTACGGCTGACGCTCCATGCCGTCCAGGTCGGCCGCGTCGCCGGCCAGGTGGTGGTCACGACCGGGCTGGAAAAACCGCGCGAGCTGACGCTTCTCTATTCCTGGGAGGTGCTCGGGAACATCACGGTGGATCCGACGAACCCGTTCATCGATCTCTATGGACCCGGGGAAGGTGCGGTCGTCCTGACCGTGTCGAGCCGCCGTGCCGATTTTCGGCTCGATGCCGCCGAAGTGATCGAAGGACCGTTCGAAGCGACGCTCTCGCGCGATGCTCCCGCGCCGGGCTACGTCGTTCGGGTTCGCGCGGTGCCCAGCCACATCCCACCGGGGGAGCGCGGTTCGCTCGGCCGACTGCGCCTCATCAGCAACGATCCGGCCGAGCCTCGCAAAGAAGTCCCGCTCTTTGCGCTCGGCGGCTCCTGACCGATCGGACGCTCGACGAAGCGATGCGCGTTGCCGCTGTCGACACCTCGACCATTCTCGGATCCGTCGCGTTGTTCGACGGAGCCGAGCTGGTCGCGGAGGACGAAGCCCGGGTCTCGAACGCGCACGGCGAGTCGCTCTTGCCGATGGTGAGCGCGCTCTTCCAGCGAACGGGGTGGAAACCGAGCGACGTCGTCCGGTGGGGCGTGGGCGTCGGCCCAGGAAGCTTCACCGGAGTGCGCATCGCGGTTGCCACGGTGCGCGGAATTGCCATCGCCACCCGGGCGCAGGTCGTCGGGGTGACCTCCCTCGATGCACTCGTCGACGGCATGCCGGAGGAGCACCTGCTCGTCAGCGTCGTTCCGGCGGGCAAAGGCGAAGTCTACATGCAAGCGCGTTTGGGCGGCGATTTCGTGCTCGACCCCGCGCACGTCCCGCTCGCGCACGCCGGCGGCCGCCTGGCGGATATTCTGCGTGCGCGCGCCGTCTCCGGGCAGCCGATTCCTTCCGGCACTCCGGTGCTCATCGCCGGCGAGGTCGCGCCGATGGTGGATTGGTCGGCGCTCGGCGCCGGGGTCGTCTTGGCCCCAGACCGACCGCACGATTTTCCGCGTGCGACCGCCGTCGGCCGTATCGCGGCACGGCGCCTGTACGATGGTGCGAACGCGCTCGAGCCGGTCTACGTTCGGCCGCCGCACATCACCGCCCCCAACGGAGTCACGACGTGAGAGTCGCCACATGGAACGTCAACGGCATCCGGGCACGCGAAGCGCAGTTCGTCGACTGGGTGCGGAGCGAGGCGCCCGACGTCATTTGCTTGCAGGAGATCAAAGCCACGGCAGAGCAGCTCGGCGAGGCGCTGACTTTGCTCCCGGACTACTGGAACTACTGGCACGGAGGGCCGAAGGGGTATAGCGGGGTGTCGCTCCACGTGAAGAAAGCGAGCGTGGCCGCGCGGCCGGACTTCGGCCACCCCGAGTTCGACGTCGAGTCCCGCGTGGTTCACGCAAAGCTCGACGGCGGACTCGTCATCGCGAGCATTTACGTCCCGAACGGCGGAAAGGATTTCGGCGCGAAGCTCGCGTTTCTCGAGTCGATGCGCGCGTACGTCGACGGCGCACATGCGGCGGGCGGTCGGCTCATTCTTTGTGGCGACATGAACGTTGCCCGCACGGACGACGACGTCCATCCCAAAGAGCGCAAGGCCGGAAAGATCGGCCAGCGGGACGACGAACGCCAACTCTTCGAGCGCATCCTCGCATGTGACCTCGTCGACGTGGCGCGCAAGCTCGATCCGACGAACGACCGCCTCTTCACCTGGTGGCCGCCCTGGCGCGGGCTCCGCCAGAAAAACCAGGGCTGGCGCATCGACTATATCCTCTCGAGCGCCAATCGCGGTATCGAGCCCACCGAGTGCCGCGTCGCGGCCGACGTCGGGACAAGCGATCATGCGCCCGTCATCGCGGTGTTCTCCGAGAAGCCTGGCGCTTTTCGTCGATAGCTAAGCGATCCCGGGGTCGAGCGTGCTCGCCTCACATCGCGCTGTGAAGCGGTCGGGTCCAGCTACCAAACCCCCGGCCCCCTCTCCGCTTCCGGACCGCTTGCGAAGAGGGTGTCGCTGGTCTCGCGATACCAAGACCTGCTGGCGCTCTGCGGCTGGGGAAGACCTCACCCCCGGCCCCTCTCCGCAAGCGTCGCAAGCGGAGAGGGGTGTCGCTGGTCTCGCGATAGCAGACCTGCTCGCGCGCTGCGCTTTTCGGCACCTCTTGCCGAGACGGCCCGCCGATCCTCTGACGCGTTCGAGCAACTTGCCTTCCGCGG
>Ga0265316_10000552_pt1 | contig 42074 bp, 39 predicted proteins | sample 4522metaG_FD_202092 | JGI IMG/M metagenome (GOLD analysis project Ga0265316, IMG submission 202092) | Rhizosphere microbial communities from Carex aquatilis grown in University of Washington, Seatle, WA, United States - 4-5-22 metaG | ecosystem: Host-associated > Plants > Roots > Rhizosphere >... | reverse complement strand
GAAATTGCTATAATAAAATTAGAGATAAGAAAAGGGTGCGGATCCACTCCCGCACCCTTTCCCTTTGCCGTCTTGGAGCCCTTGTCTCAGCCGGTCGGCACCCAGGTTCTACTGATGACTGACGGATGAAAGCTGACGGCTGCCCCTAAGTCCTTATTCCAGAATATTTTAAATATAAGTCCTTTAGATTCAAAGACCGAAGCAGAAAATTCCCGCCAACCCAATGATTCCATTAGATAGGGGCGAGGGGGGGTACCAGTTACTGACTAGTAAATAGGTGAATACGGTGGAGCGCCGGGCGTCCTCGCCCGGCCAGAGGAGCGCCAGCGGAACCGCCGCAGGCCAATATAAGCGCGCCGGAGCGAGAGCAAGGTGCCCCAGGTTCGCGCCCGTTTTTTGGGCGCTAACCTGGGTGCTCGGAGCTCACCCGTTCCATCCCGATTTCTTAAGCGCCGGAGCGAGAGACCCTCGCCTCGTCCTCTTGCGCTCCAGCTAGCGCCTTTCGAACTTTCTCCACTTCCTCCGCCATCGCGAACTTCAGCTTCTCGATGCCCTCGCCGGTCACCGCCGAAATCGGATATAGCTTCAGCTTCTTGCGCGTAGCCCACTGCTTCAGTTTCTTGAGCTTCTCGGGATTCGCCACGTCGATCTTCGACGCCACCATCAGCGTCGGCTTCTTTTCCAGCCCCGCCCCGAAACTCGCCAACTCGCCCCGGATCACGTCGACGTCCTTCACCACGTCGGGCCGCCCGCTGCTGTCGGAGACATCCACCATATGAACCAGCAAGCGCGTGCGCTCGATGTGCCGCAGGAATTGCGTTCCGAGGCCCGATCCGGCGTGCGCGCCTTCGATCAAACCGGGAATGTCGGCGACGACGAAACTCTGTTCTTTGCCTTTGTCGCCCGCCAGCACAACACCAAGATTCGGTTCGAGCGTGGTGAAGGGATAATCCGCAATCTTCGGCCGCGCCGCTGAGATGCGCGAGATCAGCGTCGATTTGCCCACATTCGGATATCCCACGAGGCCCACGTCGGCGAGCAACTTCAACTCCAGGCGGAAGTTGCGCTCTTCGCCTGGACGTCCTTCTTCGTGCTCGCGCGGCGCCTGGTGCGTCGAAGTGGCAAACTGAGCGTTGCCGCGTCCTCCGCGTCCTCCGCGCGCGATCACGACGCGTTCATCGGCGCGCGAAAAATCGTGAACCTTCTCGCCCGTATCCTCGTCGAAAACGATCGTCCCCACCGGCACTTTCAGGACAATCCCTTCGCCATCGCGGCCAGTTTTCTTCGAGCCCTCGCCGTGCCGTCCACGCTGGGCGGTGTATTCAGGATTGAAACGGAAATGCACCAGGGTATTGTGGCGCTCGCTCGACTCCATCCAGATGTCGCCGCCCCGGCCTCCATCGCCTCCCGAAGGCCCGCCGCGCGGAATGAACTTCTCCCGCCGGAAGGCCATGCAGCCGTTGCCACCGTCTCCAGCCTTCACTCGAATTTTGGCTTCATCGATAAACATGGTGTGCAGTCCAGCTATGACTGTGTGGCGCGGGCGCCCTCGCCCGCGAAAAGCTACCGCCGGCAAAACTTACGTAGTGACGGCCGCCCTCGGCCGCCCAGCGGAGCGAAGCTCCGCGGCCTCGCCAAAACGAAAAAGCCTCGACGCGAAGCCGAGGCTGATGCTGTGGCCTGTGTGGCGCCGGGGCTCTGCCCCGGCCCGCTCTTGTCTTCAAACCCTTACTTCGCTTCGATCGCCTCGGGCTCGACCATCACAAATTTCCCCATCGACCCCTTGTCGATGAACTTGATGCGCCCCGTGATCTTGGCGAAGAGAGTGTCGTCCTTGCCGCGTCCAACGTTCAGTCCGGGCTTCACCCGCGTGCCGCGCTGGCGGACGATGATGGTGCCGCCGGGCACCAGTTGTCCGCCGAAAGCTTTAAAGCCAAGCCGCTGCGCGTTCGAGTCGCGCCCGTTTCGTGAAGTGCCTTGTCCTTTTTTATGCGCCATAAATCAGTTCCCGATTCTCAGTGGCCAGTTGCCAGTAAATTCCAATTCAGTACAGATGTCATCAGCGGAGCCGCGCCAAGAACGAAGCGATCGGCTCGGCGGAGTCGAAGGACCTCTTCTACTCCTTTTTCTTCTTTGCCGCTGCCTTTTTTTTCGGCGCCGATTTCTTTGCGTGGGCGTGAGCTACGTGCATCTTCGCCTTTTTCCCGGGCCGCGCCGAAGTCTTCACTTCTTCGCCTTCCTCGTGCGCCTTCTTCACCTTCTTCTCTTTCTTCGGAAGCTCAGGCGCTTTGAACGACTGCCCATCGAAAGCGATCTCGGTGATGCGGACTGCGGTATAGTCCTGCCGATGTCCACGCAGCTTCTTGTATTGCTTCTTGCGCTTGTAGTGGAAGACCAGGATCTTGTCGCCGCGTCCCTGCTCAACCACCTCGCCGGTGACGAGCGCTCCCGACCCCGCGGGCACAACGCTGCCCGCCTCCGCCGAAACCGCCAGTACGTCGCCGAACTCGACCTTGCCTTCCTTGTCGTCCTGCGTCTCGACTCGAATCACGTCGCCCGGGGCTACGCGATACTGCTTTCCACCTGCGCGGATCACCGCGTACATAAACTCTCCTTATGCTCGTGCAGGGGCGGGGCTTGGCCCCGTCCGCAGCTCGGCAAAATACAATCTTGTGCTTGCTGTTTTCCCGCTGCGGCTTCTGACCGGAAACGCGGCGCGGCCCCAGAACGGGTCCGCAAGTACAGGCAAACTCATCCAGTCTATCGTGCGCTGTGGAAATCGGTCAAACGCAAGACGCGGCGGCGGGGGCCGCTATCGTGGCAGCGGATCAGTCATGCTGGCGATGGCGTAGCCAATGACAGCCATGGCGGCGGCGTTCTCGCGCAGATCCCGTGGATCGACTTTGTCGAGCGTATCGGCGGCGGTGTGGTGATAGTCGAAGTATTTGCGGCCGTCCTGGATGATGCCGATGCCGGGGACGCCGGCTTCCACCATGGGCTCGATGTCGGAACCGGGACTGGATTCAGTGGAGCGAAAGACCGTCGCGCCGACGGGGCGGAGGATGTCGCGCAGCGGCTGTAAGGCGGCGATGGCAGCGGGCGACATCTTCACGTGGAAGCCGAGGGGATGGCCGGCTCCTGAGTCGCTCTCGATGGCGCCGATGTGGTTGGGAAATTCCGCGGCGTGAGTTCTGGCATAGGCCTTGTTTCCGCCGCCGCCATTTTCCTCGTCCATCCACGCGATGACGCGCAGGGTGCGGCGCGGGCGTATGTGCAAGCGCTGGAGAAGTTCGGCGGTGGCCATCGAGATGACTACGCCGGCGCCGTCGTCGATGGCGCCGCGGCCGAGGTCCCAGGAATCGAGATGCCCGGAGACGATGACGATCTGCTCGGGATGCTCGCTGCCTTTGAGGTCGGCGACGACGTTGTAGCCGGTGGCATCGGGCAGGCTCTGCGGAGTAAGCGTGAGGTGCATGCGGACTCGTCCCTGGGCGGCTAAGTGCTCGACCAGGTCGGCATCTTCCGCGGCGAGAGCGGCAGCTGGAATTCCGGCGGGCGTGCTGTAACCGGTGTGCGGCAGGCGATAGTCGGCTCCTCCAACGGAACGGATGAGCGAGGCGGCGGCGCCCAGTTCTGCGGCTGCTTTGGCGCCGCGGCCGCGATAGACAACAGCTTCGCCGTAAGCTTCGAATGCCATGCCCGCGAGAGCCTTGCGCTCGTCGTAGGGAACGTCGAAGAGAACAATTTTGCCGGCAACTTTTTCGCGGCCGAGGGCGGTGAGTTCGTCGAAGCTGTGGACCACGACGACGTCCGCGGTAATGCCTTCGGCGGGAGTGGCGGAGCTGCCACTGATGGTGGCGAGAACGATGCGCTGCGTTGTTTCCGGCGCCTGGCCGGGATATTCGATGAGTTGGGCTTTTTCCTCACCGCGAATCCAGTGGGTGACTTGCGCCGGCTCCAAGTGAACATCGAGGCCGAGTTTGCGCATCTCGGCGGCGACATATTCGGCAGCGGCCTGCGCTTGCGGCGATCCGGCAGGGCGAGGGCCGATGTTCTCGGTCAGGTGCTCGAGCTGATGCCAGGCGTAGTCGCTGGTGAGAGCGGCATCGCGCAGCGCCTGCAACTGGTCGCGCAGTTCCTCGGAGAAAGTGGGCGTAGCGGCCGGCGGCTTGGGCGGCGGAGTCTGGGACCAGACGGCGAAAGTGGCGGAGAGCAGGAAGGCGCAGATCGGAGTCAGGGTTTTTACGTTGGGTATTTTCATTGCGGAGATTCTCATTCCTAAAACATTTCTCGATCTGGTATGGTGTGCGGCCCTCAGTCGTCCCTGCGGAGTCTGTGTCGTGCCGTCCCTAGCGGGACTTGATTAGTCCACTTTGCCTTCCCGGCCCTCACGTGCCGGGCTTTCCTGTTCCGCCGCTCCCGCGGATGGAAATTCTCTGCCGCCGGAGATTCCCCCGCCGCCGGTCATGGTTGGTTCGCGGCTGCTCCGAGCGCGGGCGCGGGGTACTCGGGGAGTTTCTGCTTGACGGCTTGCGACCGCTTGACCTGCAGTTCGTCGAACAAAAGCGCGGGGCTGGCGACGCTGAACCAGACTGGCTCGGGGCGGTTTTCTATCGCGGGCGTGGTTCCGGCCGAGATGAGATCGCCGCGCAGAGAGCGGACATCGAGATCTCCGAAGACGCCGCCGCGCACGAGTTCTTCATGCGCGTCTTTGGTCCATATGCGATAGAGGAGCCTGGGTTCGAGGCTTGGGCCCATAGTTTCCACGTAGAGCCCGTAGGGCAGGTCGCGCTGTTTGCAGAGTTCAATCAATTTTGCTTTGAGGCCGGCGTCGGGCTGGGGATCGGTCGATTGCAAAATAAGATTGCCGGGGTCCGGAGCAGGCGCGGCGGCGGCCGCGGCGCGTCCATGACCATTCGAAGCGGGAAAGTCGCGAATCGGTTGGCGTCCGATGAGGTAGGAGACGAGCTGTCCTTTCTCGATGAGCGAGACGCGCTGCGCTTTCACGCCTTCGTCGTCGAGCGTGTAGTTGCCGAACAGCGGCTGGCCGGAAATGGTGGAAATCGTCGGGTCGTCGAATACATTGATGAAATCGGGCAGCACGCGGGACTTATAACTGCTGGACCACTTTCCCGTGGTGCGGGCGTTCTCGCCGAGTTGCGGCTTACGGCCGAGAAGATTCGGCTCAATGAGTTCGGTGACAACGGTAGCGGCAGCGTCGTTCGAAAACAGGACCGGGCCGCGATATTCTTCGTCGACGACCGGGGCGTCACGCAACAACCTCAGCGTTTCGAGGATACGGGCCGTGGTCTCCAGGAATTGCTCGCGGGTGGGCAGTTGCTTGAGATCGTTGCCCTGGTCGGCGTGTGAGCGTTGCAGCAACATGCCGTCGGCAGCCTGAGTCGATCCCGCGATGGAGATGACGAAGCGCGTTTTACCCGAGCGGGCGACCGTACCCTCGGAGTTCAGGAAGTAACGGTTCTGGGCGCTGAAACGCAGTGCGGATTCGAACGTCTCCAGTTCCTTGTCGGTGCGATATTGCGCGGAAGCCTCTTCGAGAAGATGAATCCAGGGTGTGAAGTCAGTCGAAGCAAAATGGGCGAGCGGCTCGACGGATTCAACGGGTGAGGCTTTCGCGAAATCGTCGACCGGCTCATCCACTTTCAATTGCTTCAGGGCCGCTTGCTTGGCGGAGAGCGCTTCGGTGGCTGCCTTGTAAGCGCGATCGGTGGCAAGCCAGATGCGGTGACGGATGGCGAAGACATCGTCGTCGGATGAAACCAGGTCGATGGTGCCTTCTCCGGTGCCGAAAAAACTATCCTGCTTGTAGTCGCCGACGCGGACTACGACGCGCAACAGGCGGGCATGATCGTGTTGCTGGTTGCGCAGGGCGCCGAAAACTGCGCTCGCGTCGAACTGGTCGAGTTCGGTGACGCGGTATTCGATGTAATACGGCGCTTGCACGCCGTCCATTTTTAGCTGCGCTTTGGAGCGGTCCATTTCTTCGCGAAGAGCGCGGAGGACGACATCGCCGGATGCCGGATCGGCGGCGCGGGCGGAGGTCGAGAGGGCGCAGAGGATCGCACACGCAAGCACGGCGAATATTGATTTTGGGTGGCGCAGCGCTTTAGCGCTGCGATTGCAGAATTGTTGTGAACGCCGCTTTTGCCGCTGAGGGAAAGCGTCTTCAATCATCTTCTGGCGGGTCATTGTTTGCCTCCCTTCTCGTCGGTTGCGCCGGGCGGAGGCGGAAGAATCGGAGGACGGGTGTCGCCGTACTTTCGTTTCTGGACTTCCATTTCCGAAAACAGCATGGCCGGAGCGGCGGCGGATACGGCAACGCTGCCGGATTCGGCTCCGCAAATGCCGTTGAAGACGCTGGTGGTGTCTCCGGTGGCGGCAATCTCGGTCAAGACGGTGAGCGGAGTGCCAACGATATCGACGCCGCGGACAAGTTCATCCGGACGCCCATCCGCGTAAACGCGCCACACCATGACGGGCAACACCTGAAACGCTTGCGGCAGATCGCGCGTGGTCAGAGTGAATCCGCCCTGGATGTCTTCGAAGTAGAGACCGTAGGGCTTTCCCTGCTTCTTGATTTCTTCGATGAAGCGGGAGCGCAGTTGAGCGTCGGGAATTGTCTTCGACGAAGTCACGATGAGATTGCCCTGGCGGCCAACCGGCATCAATCCAGATTGGGCGCGGCCGTGCCCGTTCGAGTTGCCGAAATTCTTCACCGGCAATCGTCCCATCAGAAAATTCTTCAGGATGCCGTCCTTGACCACCTCGACGCGCTCGGCGGGAATACCTTCGTCATCGAAGCGATAAAAGCCCGACAGCTCCGTGCCAGCGAGAGTGTGCAGCGTGGGATCGTCGGTGACGCTGAGGAACTCGGGCATGATTTTTTCGTTCACCTTCTTGGTGAAAGTCTGGCCTTCGTCGCGGCCCCTCTGGCGTTGTCCTTCGACGCGATGGCCGAGTACTTCGTGAAAGAAAACGGCGGCGGCGCGACCAGAGAGTAACGCCGGGCCGCTATAAGGCTCGGCGAGCGGCGCGGCGCGCAACGCGCTCAAGTCGGTCGCCATTTTTTTCACACTCGCCGCCACTTCCGCTTCGGAGGGCACTTTTGCCGGGTCGGAAAACTGGAAGGTCTCGACGCGCATCAGTTGCATGCCGTCATCGGCGCGGGTTTCCGCCTGGATCATGACGCGAAAGATGGCGTCGGCGGTGACGATCTTCGTGCCTTCGGTCGAGACCAGGTAACTGTGGCTCCGCTCGGCGTAGAGAAAAACCAGCGACTCTTCGACCTGCGGATACTGGCGGAACGAAGCGGAATAACGGCGGGCCAGTTCCTCCCAGGCTTTTTGCTCGGGAAACGCAGGCGATGGCGTTTTCTCGATGTAAGTCGAGGGCTTCTCCTGCGAAAAGTCGGGCGAGTCGTCCTCGTCCTTGGCGCGGACGGCGGTCTTGGTCTTCACGTTGGTGTAGGCTTGGCGGGCCTTGCGGTACTGCTCGTAGGTCAGGCGCCAGAGGACGCGGGCGATGGCGTCGGCGTCGTCCCGCTGCGGAAGCTGGCCGGAAGAAATGCCGGAGTAGCGTTCCTGGTCGTGAGTGTTATCGAGCGCGGGGGCTCCGATGCGCATGCTGACGTCGGCAGCGCGGTGACGGGCATGAGTCGAGGTGAGGATGCCACCCTGGGCGCTGAGGACGACCAGCGACTCACCGTCGGTCACGTTGTAGCTGGTGAAGTAGGGCGCGGGATCCTGCTTGGCAAGCTCGGACTGGCCGCGATGTAGTTCCTTCTCCATGGTTGCGAGTAGGAGATCGTCGGACGCGCCGAGAGGCTTTTGGGCGTGCAGCGGTTCTTGGCCAAAGATGGCAAGCAGCGACAGGAGGAGAATGATTAGGGAGATGACTTTTTTGAAGTTCATTGGAAACCGCGAGTGTACAGGAGCGGGAGAAACAAAAAAAGCGGCCCCTTTCGGGGCCACCTTTTTCAAAGAGGCGAAAGTGGCGGGAATCTGAGGAGACTAGTTTGACGCCGCTCCGGGATAGGAACGGACACGTTGAGATGCCTAGAACATCGAGAGTGAAGTTTCCAACGGAGGCCACCTCTTCAGTGAAATGGGAATGAGCATTTGCGGCACCAAAGGGGGTAAGTGTGTGTGAGGGCGAGTCCCATTTTGGGAACCTGTTCCAAATCAGAATTTTAGGGTGAATCTCCGAGGCGCAAGGGTCGGAACCTGGTCACAAGGCGTTGTGATACTGGATGCACAATGCTGCACATTGGCGGGAATTCCGGGCAGAAGCAGTGTGGAAGCTTCCGGTTGGCCGACCACTCATTCAGAACCTCATCTTCACGCTTGCCAGAATCTCATTTGCGCAGGTATCGTAGATCGGGTCGCGCTAGTCTCCGAAGGTGGGTAGGATGCGTTTTCACCGACGCCAACTGCTACGAACCCTCTCCTTTGCTTTTGGGTCGAGCTTCATCTTGAGCCGGGACCGACTAGGCACAGCGGCGCAGACGGGCACACAGCCAATGACCTCTCCTCCCGCTGCGGGGGCAGTTGTTAGGAATGGGGTCGCTACAGGAGCGGAAATGGAAAAAGTGACGGGAATCGGAGGGCTATTCTTCCGAGCGCACGATCCGAAAGCGTTGGGGAGTTGGTACCAGCAGCACCTGGGAGTCTCGCTCACACCATCGAAGGAAGGGGATCCCGTTTGGGAGCAAGAGGCAGGCCCCACGGCTTTCACTCCTTTTCCTGAGACGACCAAATATTTCGGGGATGCCAACAAGGTCTGGATGGTGAACTTTCGAGTCCGTGATCTCGACAAAATGGCAGCCCAGCTGCGAACTGCAGGGATAGAGATTAAGGTTGACCCGGAGTCTTATCCCAACGTCGGACGGTTTGCCCGCCTGCAGGACCCTGAGGGAAATCCGATCGAATTGTGGCAACCTGCATGACCATAAAGCCTTAAGTCAGCGCTGATGGGGCTTCGCCCCGTCCCCACACAAAAGAAAAGCCCCCTCGAAAGGGGGCTTGCGATAAATCACCACAGGTTTCTAGCTGTCGCCGGCGACCGTGCGCACCTTACCAGGCAGGAAATGGTAGGGCGGCCAGGGACCCGTCACGATCAGTTCACAATTCTTGAGTTGCTTAGCAGCCGTGTTGTAACGGTTCTGATATTTTTCGATCGACTTGGTGTCGATGAGGTGCGCGATATCGAGCAACATGCCGTCGGCATCGACTTTCTTGCAACTGACTTCTTCCTCGAGGGGATTAAAAAGCTTATGCACCTGGACGGAGAGGGCGCGGGCCTTGGTCTGACGTTCGCGCTCGCGGGACGCCTTCTCGCGGAGCTTGGTGAGGTACTCGCGGCCGACGGTATCGGGCAAGACAATCTCTTCCATGGCACCGCGCAGAGAACCGTCGCGGACCATCAGCTTGATGCGCATTTCGGACTTGCCACGGAGCCGGGCCACGCTTTCACAGAAAGTGCGGCGGTTGGAGCGAACCGCTTGACGGATGGCGTCTTCGGTGTCGAAGATCGTCCCAAAGCGGAAGGGCAAGACGGTCGCGGTGCGGAAGCTCTGGCTGACAACGCGGGCATGCTCGAGGACGGACTTTTCGTCGAGTTTGGAGGTTGCGCGGTCATATTCGCTGACGATCACCGCGAACTCTCCGCTGGGGTAGCTCATAACGGGAGCGGAGTTCACACCCTGAATTCCATCTAGAACGAAAGGACGGCGGGCGCGAACACCGTTGGCGAGGGTTTGATGTTCCGTGAGGCAGTACGCGTACCACGACATGCATTCTCTCCGAATTGCACCGGGGTCTTGGGCACCCCTTTAGATTTCGTTTAAGGCTAGGGCTGCGTTTCTACCAGGAAGTTTTGATTTGTTTGGACAAGGTGAACGCGAAATGCCGCGTCCAAGGCCATATTACTTCCGGTCCGTGTTATTTGCAACCTTTCTTGCAATGACTGCATCGCCGATCTCGTCTCAATATGCTACGAGAGCGTCCGACGGCCGGTTGCAAAGTCAGTCGTCGGGGTCGGCGCCAAAATTGCGAGAAAAGTGACTGTTCCACGACTCGGTGGCAGCTCCGGTGCGAGTCGCCCATTTGCGCCAATGTCGCCGACGGTCACATTCGGGTCGTTGATTTTGCGCCGCCGGCAAATTCAAGGGCCGGGCCTCAGCGAGCAGAAATTATCGAGAGGCTTCAGGATTTCTGCTGCTTTTGGGCAGCGGCACGATCTTGCAAAGCGATGGTGACCGCGCGCAGCATATCGCCCGCGGGAGCGGGTTTGCCGGTCCAGATTTCAAACTGGCGGGCAGCTTGCTGCACGAACATTTCGACTCCGGGGATGACGGCAATTCCCTTGGCGCGCGCCACTTGCAGTAGGTGGGTCTCGACCGGGTCGTACACCATATCGAAGACGACACGGGCTTGAATCTCCTGATCTTTAAGCGGGCAGTCGCGTGTGTTGCCCATGCCAACGGGAGTGGCGTTGACGATGATGTCGAAGGCGATCTTGCGCAGGTCGGCGCGTTTGATGGTACGCGCCTTGGCCTGGCGGGCGAGCTTCTGAGCTTTGACGGCAGTGCGATTCAGGATCCAGACCTCAGCGCCGCGCTCTTTGAGGCCGAACACCGCGGCGCGGGCCGCGCCCCCGGCGCCGAGCACAAGAACTTTCGCGTTCTCGATGGAGAGACGCTGTTCGAGGGGACGAAGTACGCCGGCGATATCGGTGTTGAAACCGTAAAGCTTGCCTTCCTGGCCGCGAACGACCGTATTGCAGGCGCCGATCTTGGCGGTGTGCGCGTCGGTGTTGTCGAGATAGGGAAGGATGGCCTGCTTGTAGGGCATGGTGATGCTGAGACCGTGGAGCGGAATCTCGCGCACACAGTGGATCAGATCCTTGAGCGTTTTAGCGTGGAGAGGAAGATAAACGCCGTTCACGTTCTCGCGCCGCAGTGCCGTGTTCATGATGACGGGAGACAGGGAATGCTCGATCGGATCGCCAGCGACGCCATAGATGCGAGTGGCAGCGTCGACTTGCTCGATGCGGTAGATACTGCGCAGATCGCGCGCGCTGACCTGCCCGGGCGCGGTTTTGAGATCCGCGTTCACCGCGCCAAAGGTGAAAACGCTGCCGGCGCGCACGCCCAGCACTCGGCTGATGATGCCTTGCTCTCCCATGCACAACCCGATGAGCGCGTGCTTGTCGCTCTGGGTTTGCAGAAACTTCATCATGGCAGCGTTGTCGGAGAGCGTGGTGGCGGTGGTGACAACTTTGTAGAAGTCGGCCGGGATCTTCAGCATTTTCTCCAGCGTCTCATCGAGCTTGCGGGTGGCGTGGAAATCGTGGAAGGAGACGATGAGTCCGGCGCGGCTGCGCAGGCGGGCAACCGCTTCGGGCTTCGCTTTCAGCGCGCTCTGAATTTCCAGATCGAGAATCTGACAACCGGCGGCGTGGGCCTTGGCGAGAACATCCAATTGCGAAGCCAGCGATCCTTTGAACTTGCCGCCATTGTCGGCGCGGCGGCAAGTGGCAATGGCGGTGACATACTGATGGGTCTCAAGAAAACGATGGATATTGGGGAGCGCGGCCAAAGGCTGCTTCAGGTAATCCAAACGGAACTCGATGAAGGGATTGTCCCGGGCCATGGACTCAGCGATCGCGAGCATGTCTTCGGCAGAGTCGCCGCTGAGGGCAAGGCAGACCCTAGGCAAGCGCATAGGCAGGAAACGGGGCGCGACAATGGAAGAAAAAGCCAAGGCCATTTGTTTTCAACGTCGGCGCGATATTACAGTGCTGCAAGCGCAGATGCAACATTAAGGTTGCCAAATGGCTCCGAAAAGCACTTTGGGAGCAAGAGGGATAAACACCCTCGTAACCTTGACCCTTCCCTAAGCGCTTGTTACTTTTCGGCTGTAACCCTTGTCTTCCGAGAAAGATAGCCGGGAACCCCCGAAGCGGTTGGGAGTTGGAGATAACATGAAGAAAACAGGACTGTTATTGCTACTGATGATGACGGCGACCTTCGCGGCGCCCCAGCAGTCGACGACTGCGGTGACGCCCGATGCCGACGGTATCGTCCATACGGCGGTAAACGTGCCATTCGTGCGTTTCCAGACGCCAACCGCAGCCGACATTTATTGCGCCGGATTTATCACCAAAGACCGGATTCCCGACGCGAACTACGTGAACGGGGGCCTGGAGACACCGACAGCAACCAAGTTCGAAATCGGGGAACTGGTCTACCTGGCGGGGAGCGGCTACCAGGCGGGACAACTTTATTCGGTCGTTCGTGAAATACGCGACGTTAACGAGTATGAAATCTATCCGGGGCAGAGGAAAGTACTGGCTGCCGCCGGCCGTCCGTACGGGGAAATTGGGCGGGTGCGGGTTGTTGATACGCGCAGCCACAGCGCCATCGCCCAGGTGGAACTCAGTTGTGATCCCATCAACCCGGGCGACGTCGTCGTGCCTTTCGTGGAAAGACCGCCGGTTGCGTTTCACGTGCCGGGGCATTTCGACCGGTTCGCGCCGGCGAATGGCAAGCTGACCGGACGGATCGTGCTCGGTAAAGATTTCGACAGCGAGCTCGGCACCGGCATGAAGCTTTATATGAACATGGGTTCAAACCAGGGCGTGAAGGTAGGAGACTACTTCCGCGTGGTGCGTTCCTACGAATCCACCTTGAAAGATCCGGTGGAATCGCTTTCCTTCGAAGCCCAGACTTCGGAAGACACGCAGGTGCGGCCGCCAACTTTTGAAGCCGATCGCTTCCAGAAAACCAAAGGGCCAAACATTCATGTGCGCGATCTGCCGCGGCGAGCCGTGGGCGAAGTGGTGGTTCTGAACGTAACTCCGACCTCATCGTCGGCCATGGTTGTCTTCGCGCTGGAAGATGTGCACGCGGGCGACACGGTGGAACTGGACGATCAACAGTAGAGAACGCAACAATTTGATGGGAGCAAGGGGAGAGCGAATCTCCCCTTTTCCTTTGCCGGGAATAGGCGTAGCGCAGTTGTCGAACGAGAACAAGCAACCGGCCTTTGGAAGAATTGCGCTCCCTGCAAAGTGAAGGAAGCACAACTCTCTTCCTCGTGCCTCACTCTGGAGATTACCAAGGTAACCTCTGGTCATCAGTCTGAGATCTAAACATCTGGTCGCGAACGGCATATGATGCAAAGCGGTGCCTCGACTCCAAATCTCGGCGCTCCTCGGCGGAGCCTGTCTACTGCTGGCCTTTCTTCTGGCGCCCGTAGTGTTTCCCAACGCCTTCTTTCGCGTGGCCATGGGGGACCTGGTCCCACTGCTGGCGATCACGGCGGCGTTCATCCTCTCCACCAGAAACGCCCTCGATAGCCGCGGGCATACACGGCTGTTCTGGAGTCTTATGGCTGCGGGCATGGCCATGTGGGGTTCCAACGCGGCCTGCTGGACGTGGTTTGAGGTGCTGGTTCGCAAGCCGCTGCCCCACCCTTTTCAGGGAGACATCGTGTTATTCCTGCACATCGTGCCCATCATGGCGGCGGTGTCCATCCGCCCCCATCAGGCGGATGAGCGCGAGGGGGTGTTGCCGAGCACGCTGAACGTCCTCATCCTGCTGGTGTGGTGGCTTGTGGCCTACGCCTTCTTCGTTTTTCCCGAGGAGTACCTGGCCATCAATATCCCGGTGTATAACCTGCGCTGGGATTTTCTGTATTTCATCGAGGGAGCGATCCTGATTGCCGTGTCCGCATCGGCATTCTTCACCACTGCAGGACCATGGCGCGAACTCTATCGCAACATTTTTATCGCCAGCGTCCTCTACACACTCGCTGCCGAAGCCATGCATGCGGCCGTCATGCGCGGCACCTACAAGACGGGTGGGATCCACGATCTCCCGGTCCTCACCGCTGTGCTTTGGTTCCTCTGGGTCCCCATCGCCGGGCGGCATTGTCTCCGGGACACTGAGATGATGCCTTCGTGCACCCGCGCCAGCCGCCCAATTGCGCCCCACCTTGCGAAACTTGCCCTGTTCTCTCTGCCCCTCATGGGATATTGGGCGCTGTTCCTGAGCCACGACCAGCCTTATCTGCGCCACGTCCGCTTTGCGATGACCATGGGCGGCGTTGCCGTGCTGGCCTTTTTCGTTTTCCTCAAACAGCATCTGCTGGACCAGAGGCTTCTGCACCTGCTCAATCATTCCCGCAAAAGCTTTGACAACCTGCAGCGGCTGCAGGGACGAGTAATCCAACAAGCCAAGCTGGCTTCGCTCGGAGAACTGATCGCGCTGGCCGCCGGCGAACTGGAGTACCCGCTCGCGGCCATCCTGAGCAGTTCCGAACGGATGGCCGCCAGCAGCAACCTGAGCCGCGAGCAACTCTCCAACGCGCAGAAAATCGGCCAGCAGGCGCGGCGCACTCGCGAACTCGTCGGCGATCTGCTCAGCTTTGCCCAGCAGACTCCGGGAGAAAAAAGTCCTCTCGAGCTCAAGCCTCTATTGCAGCGCGCGGTGCAAATGGAAGGATTCAAACTCGAACGCAAGACGATCACTTTGACCGTGGAAAGCGAAGATCCGTTGCCTCGCGTCCTCGGCAACGCCAACCAGCTCCTGCAGGCCTTTCTTCAGATCGTCGAGAATGCGGTGGATGCATTGCAGGAAATCGGCGGCGGGCGTCTCCAGGTCTCGCTCTGGCGCGAGGGCAACGAAGTGGTCGTACAGTTCGCCGACTCCGGCCCCGGCCTGCGCGATCCCGAGCGCGTCTTCGATCCTTTTTACACCACCAAGCCGGTCGGCAAAGGCACCGGTCTGGGACTCAGCGCCACCTACGGCGTAATCCAGGACCACAGGGGACAAATCACCTGCTACAACCGCCCCGAAGGCGGCGCCGCATTTGAAATCCGGCTGCCCGTGATCAAAGTCACCGCTCCTCTCGGCGAGACGGCTCGCGCCTGAGGCTGAAAGAGCATTACCTTTCTTTCCTCTATCCGCCACTCGCGACAATGGCGTCGGCCACTCGAGCCGCTTCCACGGCAAAGCGCACATCGTGCGTCCGGATGATGTGCGCACCTTTCAAGATCAACACGGCTTCCGCAGCCAGCGTCCCGTAGAGCCGCTCGGCGGTCGGCGCGTCCTTGCCATCGCGCGCCAGCGTGCGCCCAATAAATGATTTGCGCGACACCCCTGCCAGCAGCGGAAATCCCATCTTCTGTAACTCGTTGAAGTGCGCCAGCAGCGGATAATTCTCCTCGAAACGCTTCCCGAACCCAAACCCCGGATCCAGCACCAGGCGATCGCGCTTGATCCCCGCTAGGGTCGCGCGTTCGGCCCATTGCAGCAAATCCCGCTTCACGATCAGCACCGGATCGCCAATCGGCGGCAGTGAGCGCCACTCCTCCGGCCGCCCGCGCGTGTGCATCAGCACCGCTCCCACTTTGAGTTCCGCCAGCGTTTTCGCCATCTTCGCATCCCAGCGGAACCCACTCACATCGTTCACCACCTCGGCACCGAACTCCACCGCCGCCCGCGCCACGCTCGCTTTGTAGGTATCGATGCTTACGACTGCATCCGGCCGCCGCCGCTTCAAGTCGCGGACCACGGGCAGCACCCGCCGGCGTTCTTCTTCTTCGGACACCGCCAACGCTCCGGGCCGCGTCGACTCCCCACCGACATCGATGATGGTCGCGCCTTCGTTCAATAACTGCTCGGCGTAGACCACGGCCTTCTCGGCGTCGATGTGCAGTCCCCCATCGGAAAAGGAGTCGGGAGTCACATTCACAACACCCATGATCAGAGTGCGGCGTCCCAACTCCAGGACTCGAGCGCCCACGTTCCACTGAAAAATCGCGCGCATGTTGCGCCTATTCTAGAACGAGCCCATTTTTTGCGGGAGCTGCAATCCGAGGAATGCCTCGCCGGCGGGACAAACGTCAGATAGCAGCGAGCAGGGGGACGAGCGTTGTTCTTTCCTTGGCTGCAGGTGGTATCCTTCCGGGACAAGAAACTCGAGGGGCTGCAGATGCTGGCTTCCAGTAAGATCATTGGCTTCGTCCCCACCAAAGACTCCGCGAAAGCAAGAAGCTTCTATGAAGGAAAACTGGGGTTTGAGTTCGTCAGCGATGATATGTTTGCCCTGGTCGTGAGAGCTGGCGAAACCATGATCCGTGTTGCCAAGGCGCAAGATTTTACTCCCGCGCCTTACACCGTGCTCGGCTGGGAGGTTTCCAATATCGCGGAAGTCGTCGCCTGGCTTCAGAAGCGAGGGGTCGCCTTCGAAAAATACCCCTTCGTGCAGGATAAAGAACTGGGAATTTGGACCGCGCCCACCGGTGACAAAGTGGCCTGGTTCAAAGACCCCGACGGAAATGTGCTTTCCGTCAGCCAGCATAAGTAAGTAACACTGGCGGCTCGCACGATGCGGCGGTGGGAGAGCCGGGCGTCCCCACACGACCTTATCCGAGAATTCCCATTTTCTTCCCCACGCGCTGCAGCACTTCGAGCGCCTGTTCCAATTCTTCTTTGGTGTGCGTGGCCGTCATGATGGTGCGCACCCGCGCCTTGCCTTCGGGGACGGTGGGGAAGGCGATGCCGGTCCCGAGCACGCCTTCCTTAAACAGCTCGCGGGAAAAATCCATGGTCAGGCGTCCATCGCCAATGATGATGGGCGTAATCGGCGTTTCGCTGGCGGGAGTGTTCTGGCCTCCAATGTTGAAGCCGAGCAGGCCGAGTTCTTTTTTCCAGAAGCGCGTGTTGGCCCAGAGCTGCTCCATCCACTGCGGCTCGGTTTCGAGAACGTCGAACGCCGCGATGCAGGTGGCTGCGACCGACGGCGGGTGAGAAGTCGAAAACAGAAACGGCCGGGCGCGATGATAAAGAAAATCGATCAAATCGCGCGTGCCGCAGACGTAGCCACCAAGAGCGCCGATCGCCTTCGACAAAGTTCCGACCTGAATGTCGACGCGCCCGTGCATCTTAAAATGATCGATGGTGCCGCGTCCGTTGCGGCCGAGCACGCCGGAAGCGTGCGCGTCGTCGACCATCATGATCGCGCCGTATTTCTCGGCCGCTTCGCACAGGCCGGGCAGCGGGCTGATGTCGCCGTCCATCGAGAACACGCCATCGGAAATCAGCAGCTTCTTGCCCGGCTGATTCTTCACGCTGGCGAGTTGCTCTTCGGCGTGGGCGACATCTTTGTGTCGGAAGACGAGAATCTTCGCCCGCGAAAGACGGCAGCCATCGATGATCGAAGCGTGATTCAGTTCGTCGGAGATGATGAAGTCGTCTTTGCCAAGAAAGGAAGAAACCGTTCCCGCGTTCGCCGTGAATCCCGACTGGAACACCACGCAGGCCTCGACATTCTTGAAGCGCGCGATCTTTTCTTCCAGCTCCATGTGAATCTTCATGGTGCCCGCAATGGTGCGCACCGCGCCCGATCCGACGCCATACTTGCGCGTGGCTTCGAGCGCCGCTTCGCGCAGTTTGGGATGCGTCGTGAAGCCGAGGTAATTGTTCGAGGCGAGATTGATGACGCGCTTGCCGTCGAAAGTACAGACCGGCGCCTGCTCGTCATCCAACACGCGCAGCTTGAAGTGCGTGCCCTTGGCCTTGAGTTCGTCGAGTTGATCGGTAAGAAATGAAAGCGGATTAGTGCGCGTGGCAGTAGGCATAAGTTTCCTCGAATCGGTAGTAGAAGCTTAATCAGTCTAATACCGGTGCCGCAACCGCGTGCGAGTGGAGAGCCGGGCGTTCGCCACCGGATGCCGGACCGCGGAGCCGCTGGACGGGCGAGACGCCCGTCGCTCCACTGTGCTCACCGCGCGGTGACGGCACTAGATACTCTTCTTAGGTTCTGCGAGCGCCGCAATCGTTCCTTTGGTCGCGCGCAGATAGTCGGCGGGCACGATCAGAATCTGCAATCCGCGAACGCCCGCCGAGATGGAAACTACGTCGAACAGTTCAATCGTTTCGTCTACGTACACTGGAAAGTCGCGCTTGGCGGCGAGCGCGGTCACTCCGCCGCGAATGTAGCCGGTGAGCGCTTGCAGTTCTTTTACCGGGACGAGCTGAATTTTTCTTTCTCCCGCGGCGGCCGCCAGCGCTTTCAGGTTCAGTTCCTGATCTCCGGGAATCACGGCCATTACAATTCCGCCGCGGTCCGTGCTGCGTTCGGGACGCGCGACCAGCGTCTTGAAAACCTGCTCTGGCGGCAGACCGATCTTGGCGGCAACCGTTTCCGCGGCGAGGTCGTCGGGATCGACCTCGTACTCGCGCAGTTCGTAATGAATCCCCATCTGGTCGAGCAGTCGCGCGGCATTGGTTTTCGATGGCATTATGTTCTGACCCCAGTTTTCTGAGGCGCTTTCACGTTGTATAGTGTCCAATCATTACTTGGTCGATCGTCACTTGGTCGATCGTGCCTTTGTCAGTCACTATGAAGGAGGCTTATCGTGCGTCTTCTGCTCCATTGGCTTCTAAGCGCTGTAGCGGTATGGATCGTCGCCCACGTAGTGCCGGGCATCAGCGTAAGCGGTCCGATGGCGGCGCTGATCGCGGCGCTGGTCATCGGCCTGATCAATGCAACCCTCGGCTTGCTGCTCAAGATCATCACTTTCCCGCTCACGATTCTCACGCTCGGCCTGTTCTGGTTCGTGATCAACGCCCTCATGCTGGAGCTAGCGTCGGCGTTCGTGAGCGGATTCCAGGTGCGAGGCTTCATCCCAGCGCTGATCGGCGCCGTCGTGCTGAGCCTGGTGAGTTCGGTATTGCAATGGATATTCATGCCGAGCCGCAGAGCGAACTAATTAAAGAGTGTTATCTCCCGAGCGCAGCGCGGAAAAAACGCGTTGCACTTGTTGCGAGGTTGAATCGAGCGATCCGGAGTTGTCGATCACAAAATCGGCGGTTTTGATTTTTTCTTCGTCGGGGATCTGCGCCGCCATGCGGCGAGTTACTTCGGCGCGGGCCGCGTCTTCGGAAATTCCGAGGCGGCGGGCGAAACGCAGAACGCGTTGTTCGGGATCGCAGGTCACGACGATTAGACGGTCAAAGCGACTGGCCGTGCCCGATTCGAGGATCAGGGCCGCTTCGACGATAGCGATGGCGTTCGGATCGCGCCGGCCGATTTCTTCCATCCACTCGTTTTCATGCGCGATTACGGCGGGATGGACAATTTCGTTGAGTTCCTTGACGCGTGGGGCCGCGCCGCCGGGGGCGCCGAACGCGGCTTCGGCCAGCCGGGGACGATTGATCGTTCCGTCGGGATTCAGGATTTCGCGGCCGAAGCGGCGGACCACTTCCTCATAGACAGGGCGGCCGGGATTCATCAACCAGTGCGCGACGGCATCGGCCTGGATCAGGTGCGCTCCGAGTTTGACAAACATCTCGCCGACGACGGATTTGCCGCTCGCGATGCCGCCGGTGAGGCCGAGTTTTAGCAAGGGATGCTCACAGTGAAATTCGTCGTTGGTCGCTGGTCGTTCGCGAAGAACGGCCGCTGTTCGTCGTTCGCTGTTCGCCCTAAACCTGGGTCAACTCGAGATGCCTTAGTCCGCGGCGCAGCATGGCGGCTTTTACCGTGTTGGCCATCAGCATGGCGATGGTCAGCGGGCCTACGCCTCCGGGAACCGGCGTGATCGCTCCGGCGATTTCGGCCACCTCAGGGTGAACATCGCCAACCAGGGTTGAGCCCTTCGCCAAAAACGTTTCTTCGCGCTTTTTGTTTCCAGCCGTGTTGCAGCCCTCGTTCCTAGAAAAGAAGCGGTCGAATTCTTTTCGGTCGGTAACTCTGTTGATGCCGACGTCGATCACCGTAGCTCCGGGCTTCACGTAGTCGCGGGTCACCATGCCGGCGCGGCCAATCGCGGCCACCAGGATGTCGGCGCGGCGGCAAACTCCGGGCAGATCGCGCGTCTTCGAGTGGCAAACGGTAACGGTGGCGTTCTGATTGAGCAGCAGCATGGCGACGGGCTTGCCGACAATGTCGCTGCGTCCGACAACCACGGCTTCCTGCCCGGCAACCGGAATCTGGCTGCGTTGCAAGATTTGCATGACGCCCGCTGGCGTGCACGGCACCAGGCCCGGACGCTGCGTGGACAGGTAGCCCACGTTCATGGGATGAAATCCGTCCACGTCCTTGGCGGGATCGACCGCCAGCAGAATTTTCTTGGCATCGACGTGCGCAGGCAGCGGCAACTGCACCAGGATGCCGTCGATTTCGTCGCGGCGGTTCAGGCTGGCGATCAGCGCCAGCAGTTCTTCGGTGGTTGCGCTTTCGGCGAGCGTGTGTTGCTCGCTGTAGAGACCAACTTCCTCGCAGCTTTTCACCTTGCCGCGAACGTAGACCTCCGACGCGGGGTTGTGCCCGACCAGCACCACGGCTAGCCCGGGACGCACGCCCGATAACGCCAGCGTTTTCGCCTGGGCAGCGACTTCCGCGCGGATTTCTCCGGCTATTTTGGTTCCGTCGAGAATCCTGGCTGCCATCCCACCTCGCGGCTGCGTGCAGTGAATTGAAAGGCGATTCTATCGCATCGCGATTCCGGTGGATGTGCAATTTCCGAGAAATGGACAAACACTCCGCCGCGCTTTCACTTGCGCTACACTAAAGCCGCCATGATTTCTCAGGATCTGCTTGACCTGCTGGTCTGCCCGGTTTGCAAGAAGGCGGTGACCCTGACTGCGAACGGGGAAAGTCTGAAATGTGGCGAATGCCGCCGTGTGTACCCCATTCAGGATGACATCCCCATCATGCTGGTGGATGCCGCCAGGATTGACGCTGCCTGAAGCGGTTAGCCAAGCCAAGTATCCGACAAAGTTCGGTTCCCTCGTGTCTCGAAACGACATTTAGTGTCAGTCTGACGACGGTCGCCGTTGTTATGTCTTTCGCTTGCCCGCCGATGATATCCTCGCAACCTTTTGTAGAGTCTTGGGTTCTAAGAGATTGTGGGGCCGGGAAAGCGTATCTGGCGGGGTACCAAAGTTACGGCAATTCGATTGCATGTAACAAAATAGATTGCCGATGAATCTAACATGGGCAACGGCAGGGGGGTCGAAGGTGCGAATGGCGATGAAAGAGCGATTTACGGTGACCGAGCTATGCGCCCTGCGAAACGACCTGATTCAGGGTGGCATGGTGGATTCCCGCGAAGCAGCGGAACTGCTGCAGGTTTTCCTGGCGGGGCGCGGCTATGGCGTTTCACAGACCGCTGCTATCGACGCCGCCGGGCGGGTGGAAATGGCCGGCTGTTCGCTGCCTGTGCTGGAGCGTGAACTGGAAGGGCTTGCGCTGGTAATGTGAGTATTCTTGCTGGATGATTGAGAGATTTTGCGCCACAGTTGAAACGAGGTTAATGGGAAACTGATCTAGCTCAACTCAGCGATCGACAGTTTCTCAGTACGAAGCGCCGGGCCCAATCGCCCGGCCTTTTGTATTTCTGGGCGAGTTGGTCATCCTCGTTGGTTCATCACATCCGAGCAAAGCGTAGGGACCGATGGAGATGCAGAGTCGTCCGGTCGCTACGTTGGGGGGGATGGCGCGGGCCTGCCTCTTGTTTACGAGAGGCCCCACTCATTCGCCAAGAACGCGAAATGAGTGGGGAACCCGGCCTCGTAGTTCGCTACTTTTGCAGCAGGAAGTATCCGAGGGTTAACTGATTGGTATCAGTTTCGATCGCCACGCCTTTTGTCGAGTCGATCAGGTAGTAGGAGAAAACGTCCTGGTTGGTCGAGGTGGTGACGTCCAAGCCGGTAATGTAGCCGGCAAAGACTCCATTGGTAGCAGTTGTGTTGAAGGCGCCGGGCATGACCAAATCGGCGGTTGGACCACTATTGAAGATCCAGTTGAGATCAACAAATCCAGTAAAGTCCCCCATTCCCGCAGACGTAACCGGGCCGACGGCGTCGAGTTCGTATTCGTTGCCCATGGGCTGATTCGCGCCGGTGGCACCCATAGCATAGGTACCGTTGAAAGAGGCAACGGTGAAGCCACCACTGGGCACGGTTTGTTGATAGGCAAGACCGGCGAGTACGTCGTTATTGTCCATGGTGATTGCGAGCGCCTTGCCGTTCCCATCCAAATAGAGCTGGAGGTTGAAGTCAACGCCGTCGTTGTTGCCGTCGGTCATGCCCGGTATCGACACTCGTCCAGTGGGATCCACCGTGTACGTTGTTCCTTCCGTGACCGAATCCGGGGCCTGCGGTGCTGTCCCGGAAAGGTCGTTGTAGTTGACGGTGCCGGTAAAGCTGCTGGATCCCGCGGTGAGCAGACCGGCCCCTTGAAATGCTCCATTCGGGTTATAGCCAGCCAATCCGGCCACGTAGCTGTTACCGGCGATGGAACTGAACTTCCCGGTGTTCGCGCCTTGGCCTAGAGCGGTGCCGCCGATGATGCTGGCATTGTCATCAGCGGTTTCCACCAGCCGGATGTGAGTTGCATCCACAATGTAGCCCACCAGATCAATCGGGAGGAAGGTTTCCGTGGAATCGTCGGGGGTCAATGCAAACTCGACCCGGCCGAGGGCATCGGGCGAAGAAACCGAGTTTTCATTGGCGACGAAACCCTCGCCTGGGAATAGGTCACCTTGATCGTTCGCGTCGAAGATGCTGCCCGTCCCTGAGATGCCACCCGGGTTTGTGGTGCCTCCGTCAACGTTGATGACGCCGCCGATAGCGAGTGGATAGCCATTCCAGTCGATGCCGGCAACAAAAAAGGCGTACCCGGCTGACGGAGTGGCAGCGGCGGCAGTGGGGTCTTGCAAATCCAACGTTCCGCTGGAGGTTGCCCAAGTGTCGTATTCGGCGATCACGGCCTTCGAGCTGGAAACCAGGGTGGCGACCAGGGTCTCGGTGCCATCGCCGCCGGGACCGATGTTGCCGTCTCCCGTGTTGAGGGTAATTGTCACGTTGCCGGCTGCGTCTGGGGCAGAAATGGTGCCGCCCGTAATTGTGTCGGACAGTGCTTCATCCTCATAGTCGGTGAAGTCTTGTTCGCCACCGGAGATGGTTGCCCCGTCACTTGAGAGGGCGAAAACCCCGGCGACAAAGTAGGGGTTATCGTTGGTGTCGAATCCAGACAACGAGAACACGTAGTTGCTGCTGGGAGTCAAGGTTCCGGCGGCAGCCGAGGTGATGGTGACCGTGGCGCTGGCGCTCGCCGCATTGTCGGTGACCGAGGTTGCGGTGATGGTGACAACGCCTGGAGTGCCGGGAGCGGTGTAAGTGGTGCTGAAAGTGGGATACGTGCCGGTGGAGGCGCTAAACGAACCGCAGGTGCTGGCCGGGGCGCAACTCCAGTTCACACCAGCACTATTTGGGTCGCCGTTTACTGTTGCGGTGATGGTCGCGGTTGCGCCGGGCACCAGAGTCGACGGTGGAGCTGTGCTCAGTGTAACCGTGATCCCGGAAGCCGCATTGATCGTGATTGCCGGAGTGCTGGCGCTCTTCGTGGTGTCGGTTACCGAGGTCGCCGTGATGACGACCGTGCTCGTGGGTACAGAGCTGGGCGCGGTGTAAGTGACGGTGGTGCCGCTGGCCGACGTGGCGGAGCTAAACGAGCCGCAGGTGCCAGCCGGGGCACAACCCCAGGTTACGCCCGCGTTTGCCGAGTCGTTGGCTACGGTCGCAGTGATAGGCGTCGTATCTCCTACGAACAGGGCGGTCGGAATCGTGCTCAGTGTGACCGAGATGGGAGTCACAGGGGTAACGTGGGTACTGGAACTGCTGCATGCCACCAGGGCGGCAATCATGCTCAAACTAATGAGTAGAAGAAATGATTTGCGCAATGTCATCGTGTGCCTCCGTTCGTTTCAACCTTGGCGGTCCTTCTAGTTTTCGCGGATCGAGTTCCGTGACAAGGGACGATAATTCCCCTGGGGCTGCGGATGATGACGGTATGGCCATCGACTGTCAGTTGGCGGGCCAGGAAGTATACCTTCCCGTGCCGCGACATCATGGCTCCAACGATCCGAACTGGCGTTCCGGTGCGCAGAGATTCTCTTGTTTCCTTGCTCAGGAAAGGTCCGACGTGGGTATCTATTGTGCCTTGCGGGCCAGCCACCAGCAGGTGCATTCCTGCGGGACTGCCGAGTTCATGTCTGGTGACGACTTCCTGGATGGTCCCACTGAGAGTGGTTTCATGCGCCGCGTCATAGGCGGGGCCAAAACCTCGTCCAGCGAGGAAATCGGACGCCGTTGCGGCGCCGAGTGGAACCGCCAGGATCGCGAACAGCAGGCCAGTCAGCAGCCCCGCGATCAGCCAGGTTGGTTTCATTAAACGACGACTCATGGATTAGCTCCTTAGTACAGAGTGTTGATGGAAAACTGTTGATGGGAAAGGAAAGACACGTCGACACCGATGGCAGCGAAAGGTGAGCCTTCTTGGCGGCTACGTTGCCACACGCTCGCGACTATATAACTCTTGAGACTGGCGAGCTACTCTTTTCAACGCAGACTAATGGGCAAGATCGCATCGGCAGATGCCGCGCTGCGCTCCGGAGTCCTTGAATGTTGGGCGAACTGATGGCCTTAACTAACGGTATACCTCCTCTGTACTCCACTTGAAAAAGTCTGGGATTCGCCGGGTATTCGGCCTACTCCGCCGGAACTTCACTTCGTGAGGTTCTCAACCGCCTTCTGCAACGCCCGCGCAATTTCCTCGGGGTCGGTTTCTGGCGCAAACTGCACCGGCTTGCCGATGAGCACTTGAATCTTTCCCGGCGCGGCAAGCTTTTTCCCGGCCTGCTTGACGGCAAACAAGCCATCAATCCGCATCGGAAGAATTGGAATGCGCAGATTGTTGGCGAGCAGGCCGATTCCGGTGCGGAACTGGCAGAGCTTGCCGTCTTCGGTGTGCTTCCCCTCCGGGAACACCAGGACGCTGTAGCCGCGATCGACGGCCTCTCCGGCATAGGCAAAGCTCTTGCGGAAGCCGGACTGGCGCGGCAGCGGAAACAGGTTCAGCAGGGCGACGGCGAGCGTCCACTGCAGGCGGTCGTAGATGCGGAGGAACCCCGGGCGATCCGAACCCGGCGAGCGCAACACTTCCAGGGCCTCGCCGCGGGTTGCGGTTGCCAGTTTGTGGCGGATGCGCGTGGGCAGCGCGAACTGGATAAAGCCCACATCCACATCGGCAATGTGGTTGGATACGACCAGCAGCGGTCCGCGGATGCCGCGCAGGTTTTCACGGCCGGTCACGCGGGGCCATCCCAGAAGAAACACCGCCGGGCGTGCCAGCAGATAGTGCGACGCCATGCGCAGCCACGTCGTCGGCCAGCGTAGCGTCCAGCTTGGATAGTGAAAAGCCCGATCGTGAGAACGTGGGGAGTGGAATTCGGAATCATTAGGCTGGGAGCGAGCGCCTCGTTCGCCCTGCAACAGTTTTTCCAGATCGCCGACGGTGGCTGCATTCGCGAATTTTGTTTCGCTGAGGTCGACCTGAAAGCGATCTTCGAGGGCGCTCAGCAGTTCGACCCGTTCGAGGGAGCTTAACCCCAGGCCGCTTTCGAGGTTCGCATCCGGCGTCAGATTCTGCGCAGGGCGGCCGGTGATTCGCGTCAGCAGTTCCGCGAGCGCGCTGGCGCCGTTCACTTGCGCTTGTCCTCGGAGGCTGGCCTCGACCGCGTCGCGGATCGCGTTGCGTCGCGGTTTCTGCGTGGAACTGCGGGGGAAATCTTCCTCGGGCCAGACGCACCAAGTGCGCATACGCTGATATTCGGCCAGTGTTTGGTTGGCGCGCGCGATGATGTCCTGCACGGCGATGTCCTGCGCGACAATGCTCGATGCGTCCGCGTCGCGATCCCGCAGAATCAGCACGGCACAGGGCTCGGCATTTCCGCCGCGCTCCAGGCCGACGACAACGCAATCCCGAACCTCTTTTTGAGTTCGCAATGCCGCTTCGAGGTCCTCGGGATAAATGTTCATGCCCGCGGGCGTGACGATCACCTCTTTTTTGCGGCCCTTGAAAAAGAGATTGCTCTGCTCGTCGAGCGCGCCCAGATCGCCGGTGCGATACCAGCCTCCTTCCGCAGCGACGGGCTGCAGTTCGTGGCCGTTCCAATAGCCGCTGGCAACGCCGCTGCCACGAACGAGAATCTCGCCGTCGTCGGCCAGCTTGATTTCGCGTCCTGGCAGAATCTTGCCGATGGATCCGCGGCTGGTGTGGAAGGGATGGTTCAAACTGATCAGCGAAGTGGTTTCGGTCAAGCCGTAACCCTGGACCACGGAGTATCCCAGGCGATGCCAGAATTCTTCGGTCTCACGATCGAGGGCGGCGCCACCGCTGATGATGGCCCAGAACTTCCATCCGAACTGGCGGCGCAAGTCTCGGAAAGTCCACCAGCGGTGCAGAAAGTGCTGGCTCTTGGCGGCGGCGTAACGGGCGGCAAAGCTCTCACGGGCGCCGGCATCTTCCAGATCGCGTTCGATCTTCTGCTTCAGCGACTCGATCATGCGCGGGACGGCTACCAGCACCGAGACGCGCTCCCGGCGAATCGTCCCCATGACTTCGGTGGGGTTGAATGTGTTTTCGAAAACGACGGTGCCGCCCAGCAGCGGGGGAAGAAAAATTCCGAGGAATTGGCCGAAGACGTGGCTCAACGGCAGCAGGTTCAGAAACCGAATTGGATGCACGAGCCGCTCGTACTTCAGATATTTTCTGATTTCGGTTTCGATCGGGACGAGGTTGCCGACCACGTTGGCGTGGGTGAGCACGACTCCCTTGGGCTCGGCCGTGGTGCCGGAGGTGAAGACGATTTCGAGTGGGTCGGAGGGCTGAATCTGCGCGGGACGAAAGCGTTCGGCTCGATGCTCCGCAACTACAGCGCACAGATCGGCGGGGTCGATGGTCGCGATCTTCTCCGCGCCGATGTTCTCGACCTTCTCGAAGAGCGGGGCCCGTTCGCGCGGACACAACGCGAGCCTGGCGCGCACCTGTGCGCTGATGCGGCGCGCAAAATCGGGGGTGGCGGCATCGTCGATGGGAACAGCAATCACCCCGCAAAGCGCGCATCCCAGGAACGCCGACACCCACTCGGCACAGTTCGGACTCCACAACAGAACCGCGTCGCCCTTGACGATGTGGCGCGCCTCGAGTTCGCGGGCAAACTGATACGCCACGCCGGCGACGCGCTGGTAGCTCCAACGCTCGTGCCGGTATCCTCGCGGAAACACGTAGGCGCAGTCGCCACTGCAGCGCTCGAAATCGTCCAGGGAATCCAATAGACTTGCCCGCATACCCTGTTTAGTAGCACAATTCCCACAACTTTACAGGTCAGAACTGTTGCAGAATAGAAACTGCACGGGAATGACTGGTGCTCGGGTCGTAGTTTGGGGCAGGATGGCAAGATTTTTCCCAGCTCGTAGCGGCATAGTTCGTCTGGCTGTCGCGCTGGCGATGTGTGGCCTGATCGCGTGCCAGCCGCCCGCCGCCACGAATACGAGTTCGACGGCGTCTTCCACGGGTGGACGGATGGAGATGCGCGTGACGGATCTTCCCGTGCGCGACCTCAGCCGGGACGAAGCCGCTGGCGGCCACATTCTGCGCAAGCATGTGGGACAAACCGACGATCAACTGCGCGAGCGTCTCGAGCGAGAACCTCGCATCACCGGCGCGTCGACCTATACCGACCGCGCAGCCGCTGAACATGCGGTGGGCGCGGCGATCGCATCGTCGCAGGAGCGAATCGAGCGCTGGCTCGGCCGCTCGGGCGGACATCCGAACCTGGTGCTCGATTACGACAGCCCGGCTCCGATTGGCCGCACCATCAACCGCGGCGAGAGCCAGTCGCGTCCGTGCGCGCACGCGCTGGTTGTTCTGAAATATGCCGGGCCCAACGATTACTACGTTTTGACTTCTTATCCGGAGTGCCGCTCATGAACTCGAAACTGGAAATCACCGTCGCCAACTTTCCCGCGCTGCATACGTTCTTGCGGGGCTACTTCCACGAGGATGTCGCCGATGAGTACGGAACTCCCCCGGAAGCGGCCGATCAGTTTTGCGAAGACGCCGAGACCGACGAGCGCATTCCGGTGGCGCGGGAGTGGCAGCAGCTCTCGGAACTGACCCATGCGCAGCCCGCCGCCTTGAATGCGGCATTGAAGAAACTGGGCAGCGCGATTCGGCTGAATGAAGAGGAGATCCCGCAGGTGTCGGCTATCTTCGCGCGTTGCCTGGCGGTGAAGCCGCATCGGCGGGTAGCCAACGAGTAAATGGCGCAGACATGGCCGATGCCCAGCCCCTAAAGGGGCGTTCTGATTTCGGAGGACTTACGGTATCGCTAAAGCGATACCCTGATACGAAACGGGTCCGAATTACGGTTCCCGCCCTACGCCCAGTGCGTCGGCCACGCGGTTGATGTAGTTAAACCAGGACGCAATCAGCGTGATCTGCAGGATGGCTTGATCGTCGAAACCCGCAGCCCGCAATTTCTCGTGATCGTCTTTCCAGACCTTGGTGGCGTCTTTGGTGAGCTTCACAACGTAGTCGACCATGACGCGCTCCTGCGGCGTGATGGGCGCCGTGGTGTAATCGCGTTCCAGGGCTTCGACCAGTTCCTTATCCAAAGTGACGCGACGCAGAAACTCTGCGTGGGACTCGATTCAATACACGCACCGGTTGGTCACCGAGACCATGGTGGCGATCATCTCGTGCTGACGCCGCTGCAGCGGCAGGTCGGGAGACATCAGCGCGCCGAAGGTCGAGAAGGCGTGGTAAAGCGCCTGCGGAATCAGCGAGTGCGAGGCTACGATCGAGGAACCGCCGCCTTCAGCAGGATGGACGGGGAGGGCGTACTCCTGCGGATAAAGCGGCTTCTGCCCTTCCATTGCCTGCCGCAGTTCGTCGTCAGCTTCGGAGAACGGAATGGTACGAATCCAGGTCATGGGAGCCCCGTCTTTACAGAGTATGGGTGGCACGGCTGAAGCCGCACGCTTCCCAAACCGTTCGTCAGTTGTACATGACCGCGCTCACAGTTGCCAATAGTTCAAAAAAGTTAGCGGCCGTCGCAATCCGCGCCGCTGCTGATAGCATGGAATCGCAAACGCAGGAGCCCCCATGCCGCAAGATACCTTGACCATCACCGACAATCGGACCGGGCAGAGTTACATGCTTCCCGTCGAAAACGGAACCATCCGCGCGATGGATCTGCGCCAGATCAAGACTGGTCCCGAAGATTTTGGTTTGATGACCTATGATCCCGCCTTCGTGAATACTGCTTCCTGCCGGAGCGCGATCACTTACATTGACGGCGATCGGGGAATCCTGCGCTACCGCGGTTATCCCATCGAGGTTCTCGCCGAACACTGCACCTATCTCGAAGTTGCCTACCTGCTTCTGTTCGGCGAATTGCCCACCGCGAGCGAATTGAAGACTTGGGTGTATGAGATCACGCATCACACCATGCTCCATGAAACGACGAAGAAGTTCATGGAAGGCTTCCGCTACAACGCGCACCCGATGGCGATGCTGGTGAGCACGGTGGCGGCGTTGTCGACGGTATATCCGGATGCCAAGAACGTGCACGACCCCGCCAATCGCCTGCTGCAGATCAAGCGTCTGATCGGCAAGATGCCATCGATCGCGGCCATGTCGTATCGCCACAATGTCGGATTCCCCTACGTCTACCCGGACAACGAGCTCACCTATCCCGAAAATTTCATGAATATGCTGTGGAAGATTGTCGAGCCGAAGTATGCAGCGAATCCCGTGATCGCGCGGGCGCTCGACATTCTCTTTGTTCTGCACGCCGACCACGAGCAGAACTGCAGCACGAACGCCATGCGGGCCGTGGGCAGTTCCCACCCCGACCCCTACCTGGCCATCGCCTCGGCCGCCGCCGCTCTTTCCGGCCCTTTGCACGGCGGAGCGAACGAAGAAGTGTTGCGCATGTTGGACGAGATCGGTTCCAAGGACAACGTTCCTGCCTACATGAAGAAGATCAAGGAGGGCAAGGGCAAGCTGATGGGTTTCGGGCACCGTGTCTACAAGAACTACGATCCGCGGGCCAAGATCATCAAGTGGGCCGCTGACCAGGTGTTCGAGGTTACGGGACACAATGCCAGACTTGAAATTGCTCTCGAACTGGAGCGCATCGCGCTCGAAGACGATTACTTCGTGCAGCGCAAGCTCTATCCTAACGTGGATTTCTACTCCGGCATCATGTACCAGGCGATGGGCTTCAAGCCCGAAATGTTCACCGTGCTCTTCGCGATTCCGCGCACCGTCGGTTGGCTGGCGCAATGGCAGGAGTTGCTGACCGACCCCGAACAAAAGATCGCACGCCCCCGCCAGGTGTGGATCGGGCACGAGACGCGCGAGTTCGTGGCCATGGAGAAGCGAGGGAAGTAGAGGTCCGATCGTGTGGGGACGGGCGCCCTCGCGAGCCTGTCCTGAGCGAAGTCGAAGGGTCCAAGGTTGCGTAGGAACAGCCGCCCTCGGCTGTCCAAGCCGAGCGCAGCTCGGCAGCTGCCGGTAGTCGCTGCAACTCCGGCTTCGCTCTACCCGCCGGCAATGGCTCCTATGACAATGAAAGGCTCCGCCCCGGACGAGACCGCCTCGGGCAGCGGGGCATCCGGTGACTCATGAGACAGATCCTCCTCACAGGCGAAGAAGCGCAGGAATGCCCGCCGCTGCTGCGTGACTTGATCGCGGATCGTCCCGCGCAGCATCGGATAGCGCGCCTCTAGCGCGTCGAGCACCGAGCGCTGCGTGACTGGGCCGTCGATTTCGATTTGCAACTCACTCCCGACCTGCGCCAGCGTTCGGAGGTGTTGCGGAAGAATTACTCGGATCACTTGTGTCACCGTCTGGATGTTGCGACCATCAGCATATGCTTCTCTTCTTATGGCGCCGGCTCGTAGCACAGAAAGACGCTGCCATTGCCGAACGTCCTCGACTTTGTCAGCTTTAGGCTTAGCTTCTTGTCGACGCCCTCGAACATCGTCTTCCCCTTGCCAAGAACAACGGGGCTCAATGCGATCTGGTATTCGTCGATCAAACCCTCCTGAGCCAATTGCGAAACAATGCTGCCACTTCCCAGAATCACCATGCCGGGTCCGGATTCCGCTTTCATCTTTCGAACCTCTGCCGCCAGGTCGCCCTTCACCAGCATCGTGTTGCTCCACGACGCCTTGTCCAGCGTCCTCGAAAACACCGCCTTCGGCATACGGTTCATCCCTTCGGCCACCGTGGGGTTGTTCTTCATCGCCAGCGGTGTCGGCCAGTAGCTAGCCATGAGGTCATAGGTGATCCTGCCGAACAAGAGCATGCCTTCCCCGCGGGCATTCTCTGCGACAAATGCGTTCCACTCCGCATCCTGCTTGTGGGCCCAGCTCATGTCGCCGTTCCTGTCTGCAATGTAACCGTCCAGCGACACATTATTGAAAACGGCTACTCTCCTCATGATTCTTCTCCCGTTTTAACCTGCGAAGAACAGTTTCCAAATTCGTAGCCAGCGCCGGCTCACGCCAGCGTCTGCACTTCGACCGAAAGCACGGCCGGAAGGTCGCGAACAATGGGAGCCCAGCTATCCCCGGCATCGGCTGACGCGTACACTTGCCCGCCGGTCGTGCCAAAATATACGCCGCACTTATCGAGTGCATCGACGGCCATGGCGTCGCGCAGTACGTTGACGTAGCAGTCTTGCTGCGGCAGGCCTTTGGTGAGCGCCTCCCATTCGTTTCCGCCGGTGCGGCTGCGGAACACGCGCAGTTTGCCATCCGGAACAAAGTGCTCCGAGTCGCTCTTGATAGGAACGACATAGATGGTCTCCGGTTCGTGCGCGTGCACGTCGATCACGAAGCCGAAGTCGGTCGGCAGGTTGCCGCTGACTTCCTGCCATGAATCGCCCGCGTTGTCGCTGCGCATGACGTCCCAATGCTTCTGCATGAAGAGCACATTCGGGCGCGCCCGGTGCATGGCGACGTGGTGAACGCAATGTCCGACCTCGGCCCTCGGATCGGGAATGTACTGGGAATAAAGTCCCTTGTTGATCGGTTTCCACGTCTTGCCGCCGTCGTCGGTGCGAAACGCGCCCGCCGCCGAAATCGCGACAAAGATTCGATCTGGGTTGCTGGGATCGAGAATGATGGTGTGCAGACACATGCCGCCCGCGCCCGGCTGCCATTTAGGACCGGTGCCGTGGCCGCGTAGCCCGGAGAGTTCCTGCCAGTTCTCTCCCCCATCGGTCGAGCGGAATAAGGCGGCGTCTTCGACTCCAGCGTAGACCGCGTCGGGATCGGTGACCGACGGCTCCAGATGCCACACCCGTTTAAACTCCCAGGGATGCTGGTTGCCGTCGTACCACTGATGCGTGGTAAGCGGCTTGCCGGTCTCCGCAGACGCGTCGTAGACGAACTTGTTGCTGGCTGCCTTCGGGGGACCTGGAGCGGGTGGCTCCCCGGGCGGCGTTCCGGGCTGTCGCCAGGTTTTGCCGCCGTCGTCCGAGCGTTGAATGATCTGCCCGAACCATCCGCTCGACTGCGACGCATACAGCCGATTCGGATCGACGGGCGATCCCTTGAGGTGATAGATCTCCCAGCCCGCAAAGTGCGGGCCGCTGACTTCCCACTGTTCGCGCTTGCCGTCCGACGTCAGAACGAACGCGCCTTTGCGGGTGCCGACGAGAACTCGTACCTGGCTCATGCTGCACTCCTTAATTTTGTTTCATTCACCCCAGTCTTTTACTTCATTCACCCCGATAAGCTCGCTGCAAGCCCTCAATGTCAATCTTGGTCATTTGCAGCATGGCCTTGAAGACCCTTTGCGATTTCACCGGGTCTTTGTCCTGCATCAGTTCGATCAAAGCCCTGGGGACGATCTGCCACGATACGCCAAATTTGTCTTTCAGCCAGGCGCATTGCAGTTCACTTCCTCCAGCCGAGAGCTTCTCCCATAACTCATCTACTTCTGCCTGCGTCTCGCAGTCGACAAAGAACGATATGGCGGGAGAAAAAGTATAGTGCGGGCCCCCGTTCAGCGCCATGAATTTTTGCTCTTCGAGCTGGAAAGTCACCATCATCACCGATCCTTTTGGTCCCGGCCCAGCGTCGCCGCAACGAGCGATGTTCAGGATTTTCGAGTTCTTGAAAATGGAAACATAGAAGTTTGCCGCCTCTTCGGCCTTGCTGTCGTACCACAAGAACGGAGTGATTTTTTGCATGATGTTTTCCTCCTGTTGTACTGATCTTCATTGCCCGCCTGGATCGAACCTCAGTGCACATCCGTGGCAGCAGCCGTCCCGTCCGACCAGTGACCGACCGGTATCAGAAACAGCGTTAGCTGATCCGGAGTGTCCTTAACTCCCATAACCGGGGAGCCCGGCATCCCTGCGCCCCAACTTGCAGGGTCTGTGAGTGGAAGGAAAAACATCAGGTGGGGGTGCCAGTTCCCGCCACGGTCGCTCAAGTACTGTTGCTTTGACATCATGTAGCACATAGCGCCAGTTTCCGGCGTCGGCAATTCCTTCCTCTCGAAAGCGGCTTTAATGGCCTCGGCCATCTGGTCTTTGGATCGCGTAGCCAATATCACTTTGGTCTTCTTGATCGTTTGCGGAACTTCGGATCGCGCAGCCAGCGTGTTAAAACAGATCGGAGCCCGCAGTTTGGGATTCCAAAATTCGGGATCGTCGGTTCCGGCGGTCCATGACCGCCACACCAGACACACGAAACCGTTCTTGCCTTTGACCGCGGTTTCGTAACCATTTCGTCCGAGGACCATGACCTCTGCATCCTGCGTGATGGAGTCCGGAGCAGCGCTCCGCGCTAGCGCTATCTCGGCCTTTCGCTCCATCAGGTATTGGTCAAGCGGGGCCATGCTCGGATAGGGTTCTTTGGCATTCTGTGCTTGCGCCGGCCACGCCACGGCCAGCGCGACAGCCACCGCGAAACTCCCTAAAGCGATCGTCCCGACTATCTTTCGCCTCATTGATTTCTCCGCAGATTTGATTTCTTGCATATAGTTCTCCCGTAGCGGTTAGCCACCTTCATAACGTCGCATAGCGCTCGATGAGATCGGCCACTGCCTCTGGCTGATCCTCGACCACGTAGTGCACGGCGCCCCGGATCAACCCGGTCTCGACATGAGCGCATCCGTTGGCGCGGAGACCCTCTGCCATCTTGGGACCCAATTGTGCAAACGGTGACCCGTCTCCGGCAACCAGGAACAGCGGCACCTCATTGGGCCTGTGTTGCGCGGCATTGAATTGTGCATTGGCAGGAAACGCGCGGTACATTTCAAAGACTGCGTGAAGCTGCACAGGGGTGGCGTAAGCCTTCACGAAATGGGCCGCGTCGCCCGGTGTGAATTTGCCAAAGTTGAAGAAGTAGCCGAAGTAGTCGGCCTGCCGGCCGGCGACAAGTTTCTCCGGGAGGCCCGGGACCTGCATGAACCGGACGTGCCACATGGCGGGATGGCCTTGAATGTCGTCCCAGCCCTCAATTCCAGGGAGCGGCACATCGAGAATCATCGCCCCGCGTGTGGCTTGCGGATAACGGCGAACGAAGGCATAGGCCACCATCCCGCCAAGATCGTGACCGACGACATAAACAGGCTTTAGTTGCAACTGCTCCGTTAACTGGTGAATGTCTTCTGCCATGTTGGCCGCGTCGTAGCCTCCCGCGGTTGCTTTCGAGCCGCCTATCCCGCGTAGATCAACCGCCACGACGGTAAACTTCTTGGCTAAACGTGGCATGATCTGGTGGAACTCATACCAGTCCTGCGGAAACCCGTGAAGCAGAATCACGGCCGGTCCGCTCCCGCCCCGAACGTAGTGAAGCGTCGTTCCGTTTACGTTTGCCTTGCCGGAGATGAACCCTTCCCCCAGGCTGGCCACCGCCGGACTAAACTCCGGTTGGGTCCGCGACTGACCGAAAACGCTGCTACAGCCAGCCAAGACAAAAACAGCAAATGCCTTCAAGAGGTCGAATCGAACCGTCATAGTATCGTTTACCCGCATGCTCGGCGCCCCGTACCGAGTGGATTCAGATTGGCTTGGGAGAAAATAGCAAATTTCACTTGCATAATGCAAGTAATAAATTTAGCCTAAAGAAATGGCCGGGAAGAAGCCGAGTCCAGAGCGGCGGTCAGAGTGTCCACTGAACGCCTCGGTGGAGATGCTGGGCGATCGCTGGTCGTTGTTGATCATTCGCGACATGATGCTGCGCGGGTTCCGGACCTACAAGGAATTCATGGAGTGTTATGAGGGCATCGCGACCAATATATTGGCCGATCGCCTGCGGAAGCTAGTGGCCTACGGGATCATCCGCGCGGAAGCGGACCCAGCGGATGGACGAAAGCTGATTTACTTGCTGACCAAGAAAGGAATCGATCTGGCGCCGGTCCTCACCGAGATGGTGCTCTGGGCGGCCGGGCACGAAGAGACCGGCAATCAGGCGCTGGTCCGGCTGATGCGGAAGGACAAGGAGAAGTTTCTGGCGGGAGTGCGGGAAGGCTGGGCCAGCCGCCAGTTACATCGAGCCCCGGCTCCGCGTGGTTAAGACCGTCTTTGCTCCCATTCTGGACGCCGGGAACCCATTTTTTCCGGAACCGGACGTACACTCCCTTTCGGTAACCCCCAGTAATCGTCGGTAACCATTGGCCTGCGGGTACCCGGCCTTACAATTACCTTACGCCGCGATTCAGGTTTACCAGGTTTGCGGGGTTTCGTCTGGGAATCTCCCGGCGAAGTTCGGGCCCGTTCGGTAACGCTAGCGGAAAAGCGCGGGCGTTCGACGGGAAACAGGCTGGAGTCCGTACCCCTATGGCGTTTGGTTTTGGCTTTAACAAACAGAAGGTTCTCAGCGCCGCGGAGAAGTTTGTCCAGCAGGGCAAGCTGCAGAACGCCATTGCTGAGTACGACAAGGTCCTGAAGAACGATGCCAAGGATCTTACCGTCAACAACACCATCGGCGATCTTTACGCGCGCCTGGGCGACACGCCCAAAGCCATCGAGTGCTTCAAAACCGTGGGCGATGCCTATGCCGCGCAGGGCTTCACGGTCAAGGGCATCGCCATGTACAAGAAGATCACCAAGCTGCAGCCCAGCATGGATGCATCTTTGAAACTGGCCGAGCTCTATACCCAGCAGGGCCTGTTCAACGACGCTCGCGCCCAGTACCTGCAAGTCGCCGAAGACTTCATGAAGAATGGCGACCTGGAACAGGCGGTGCGGCTTTTCCAGAAGGTCCTCGAAATGGACCCGGAAAATGTGCCCATGCGGGTGAAGCTGGCCGAGGTCTATGTCCGGCTGGGAAAGAAAAAGGAAGCGTGGGAGATTTTCAGCGCGGCGGCGGAATCGCTGCGCTCGCGGGGTAACCTGGCCGCCGCCGAAGACATTCTAAAGCGGATGCTGACCCTCGATCCGGGCAACAGTTACGTTCTGCTGCTGCGCGGGAAGGCCGCAGTCGAGAGCGACGATCCGAAGCACGCCATCGAGTACCTGGAGAAGGCGGCCGACCTCGATTCTCATCCCGAAGGGCTGCGCGACCTGCTGAAGGCGTACCTGCAAGTCGGGAACCTGACCAAGGCTGCCCCGATTGCCGAGAAACTGCTCACCGTGCACAACGATTCCGAGGGGCTGTTTCTGCAGGCGGAGGGTTGCGCGCGCCTCGGCCAGTATCACGAGGCACTCGACGTTTACACTCGTCATGCCGATCGCCTGCTGGCGACGGATTCGACCAAGTTGCTGAGCAGTCTGCATGCCATGATCACCCATGTGCGAGACGATTCGGGCGCACTGGACGAGTTGTTGCTGTTGCTGAACAAAGCCGGCGAGAGCACACACGTCAACGAAGTCAGCGAACTTCTGGCGCACTCTTCGGTCAAAGACGGGAACCTGGCCCGGGCGCGCGATTTGTACCAGATGCTGGCCACCACCGAACCCCAGAACCAGATGCACATGCAGAACTACCAGCAGGTGGTGGTGCTCATGGACGGCGCGGCGCCCGCCAGCGGGATCACCGCCGAGGAAGGCGCGGTCATCGTGGAGGAGTTGGAAGCGACCGCTCCGGTCATTGATCAGCCTTATCCCGACCACGTGGCGATCGCACTGCGTTCCGCGGTCACCGATGCGGACCTGTTCCTTTCCTACAATCTTCCCGACAAGGCGATCGTACCGCTGCTGGGCGCTCTGCCACATGCGCCGCGCGATGCGCGCCTGAACCAGCGCCTGGTGGCGCTGCATACGCGCTTCCAGCGTTTTACCGAGGCCGCTGTCTGCTGCCGCACCCTGGAGAGCGTGTACCACGATGCGGGTTATCCGGATGAAGCCGTGCGCTACGGAGAATTGGCCGCGCGCTACGAGCAGACGGCGGAAGCCGCTCCCTTGCCGGTCACCGCACCGGCGACTGCTTCATCGGGGATCGTTTCACACGCTATCGCTTCGCAGGTTGTCGATCCACCGGCGGCTTCGCCCGCGCCCTGGCCGATGGCCGCGCCTTCCGAGGATGAAATTGCCCCGGCTGCGCATCCGGAATTCGCCGTCCAGGAACACGTCGGGCACTCGTCTGCGGACGGGCACGATCCTTCTTCCGACCTCTCCTCCGAGTGGGAGCATTCGCTTTCTGTCGACGAGTCCGCTGCGGCCGCGGAACTCTCGGACACCGTCGTAAACGAAGCCGATACGGATGCCGATTCCTCCAGCAATCCTGAGATCGCCGAGACGGTGGAAGAAGTTCGCTTCTATCTCGACCACTTCATGACGGACCAGGCCCGCGCCGGGATCGAGAAACTCGAGACCTTGACCAGCGATGCCCGCATTCTCGATCCGTTGCGCGCTGCCATCGAATCCAGCGCCCAGCCGCCCGCCGAGCCGGAATCGGAAATCACCGAGATCAACGCCGACGAGATCAACGCCGACGAGCCTGCGGATTTCGAAGTTGAAATGGAAACCCAGCACGGGTCCGAGATCGCCACCTCACCCGGTCTGATGTCCGGCTACCAGCACGAGACCGACGATGAAGTCCATGACGAGGCTCCGGCGGAAATCGAGGCGGAACCCGCATACACCGAGCCCCATTACGCCGAACCGGTACACTCCGAACCGGTTCACGCCCAACCCGTGCACGCGGAGGCAGCCGAACTGACCGCGTTGGTCGCGGATCTGGAAGCTTCGCTGGGCGATGCGTTCCCGCAGGCGGAGCCGCCCGCTGTCGAGCCGCCCGCAGCTCAGCCGCCCGATAGCATAAAGTTACCGGGTTGGCCGGGAGCGAAGGCACCGAAGCGCGCTGCGGCACCGGTGCCCGCCGCAGCCACAACTCCCGAGCCGGAACCTGAGCCCCAGCCCGTTGCCCACGTCGAAATTCCGGTTGCCCCGGTGGCCACGCCCGCCGTGGCAGCATCAGCCGGAGGCGCCGCAACCGCTGCCGCAACTGCTCCTGCCATCAGCTACAGCCATGCCCCCGTGCGTCCCTTGGGAGCCGGGGCCCAGGCCATGCATCCTTCCGGAAGTGTCGATCTTTCGGAGATGTTCGGCGAATTGAAACAGGAACTCGAAGAAGAAGTGGCTGCGGGCGATGACGATCCGGAAACGCATTACAGCCTGGGCGTTGCCTTCCGCGAAATGGGTCTTCTAGACGAAGCCATTGCCGAGTTGCAGAAGGTCTGCAACGCGATTGATCATGGCAAAGCGTTTTCGCAGCCCGTCCAGACTTACACCTGGCTGGCCCAGTGCTTCCTCGATAAAGGAGTTCCCGACGCCGCGATCCGCTGGTATGAAAAGGCGCTTAGCATTCCTGGGCTTGACGAAGAATCGCGTCTAGCCATCAACTATGAGCTGGGGTCGGCCTGCGAAAGCGCCATGGACAAGCCCTCGGCGCTGCGTCATTTCACCAGTGTGTACGGTTCGAATATCGATTATCGCGACGTGGCCGAGCGCATTCAGGCTCTGAAGTCGTAGAATGCACGAAGTGGGTTCGGAACCTGCGCTGGGAATGCGGAACGATTTCGCGTCCGTCCCACGGCCTTATCCACAACGACGCGTGCAATGATTTCCGATCCCAAGCTACCTTTTGCCAACGATTCCAGCCGTGTCGGAGAACTCAAATCCCCGGCGGAAACATCAGTTCCGCTGGTTCCCGCGCCAGTGCCGGTTTCCAATTCCGGGCGCGCGCCTTCGGTTGCCCGGGTGTGGCTTCGCCGCATCGGAGTGCTTCTGTTCGTGTTTTTGTGCGCGACGCTTGGGGTGATGCTCATGATTCTGCCCTGGCGTCCCGAGTGGTCCGACAACCCTCTCCTCCTGCCGTATCCCATGCTTCGCGCCGTGGTCGCCAGCGGCTTCGCGCGCGGTGTGGCGACGGGCTTAGGCGTGCTCAACGTGTGGATCGGGTTTTCGGAGGCGATTCAATATCGGGAAGAGGAATGAAGGGCAGTCGTTGGTCGATGGTCGTTCGTCGTTGGCGAACCGGGGCGGCGAGCAAAGGTTCTTTGCGCTGCGCAATTGGTGCTGGCAATTTCTGAAAGAGAAACGACCAACGACTAGCGACTAGCGACTAACGACTAACGACGAACTTATGACTGATCAAAAAACCAAGCCGGCTCCGCTTGCTTATCAGAATGAACCGTTTCTCAACAGTCCTGACGGCAGAATTCTGCGGCTGCTGTCCGAGTACAGCGAGCCGCTCTCGCGCTTCCGCCGGGAGCAGATCCAGGACACGGTCGTCTTCTTCGGCTCCGCCCGCATCCACAGCCACGACCTCGCCGCGAACCGTCTGAGCGAGGTCCGCGCCAACGGGGCTCAGCTTTCCGATGCGCAGCAGGCCCAGGATATGAAGCGCGCCGAGGCCGCGGTCGACATGGCTCGCTACTACGAGGACGCGCGCCGGCTGGCCCGCCTGCTGACCGAATGGTCCACCCAGATCCCTGCCAAACGCCACCGCTTCGTCGTCACCACCGGGGGCGGCCCGGGCATCATGGAAGCGGCAAATCTCGGGGCTCACGAAGCGGGAGGAAAGACCATCGGCCTCAACATCAACCTGCCCTTCGAGCAGAATCCGAACGCCTACATCACGCCTTCGCTCAACTTCGAGTTCCATTACTTCTTCATGCGCAAGTTCTGGTTCGCGTACCTGGCCAAGGCGCTGGTGATTTTTCCCGGGGGCTTTGGCACGCTCGACGAATTCTTTGAAATCGTAACTCTCGCTCAGACGGAGAAACTGGCCAAGAAAATTGTCATCGTCATCTATGGCAGCGATTACTGGAAGAAGATCGTCAATTTCGATGCCATGGTAGACGCCGGCACGATTGCGCGATCGGACCTCGAACTGTTCAAGATGTGCGATTCGCCGGAAGAGAGCTTCGAGTTCCTGAAAGAGGGATTGACCAAGCACCATCTCGGCCAGCAACCAAGCAAGCGCACCGGCGAGGCGGCCGTTCCCGAAATCGCCAGGACGAGGCCATAGCTAACTGACAGCGGCGCGCCGGCCCGACAGATGCGCGGCTTGTCGCATATCAACGGTGGAAGACTGGGCAAGTGCCGTCTCCACAAGGAAAAGTGAACCTCCGTGCCCTAACTCCGTATACACTTCTGCGGGTAAGTGTTTCCGGAGACAAACAAGATGACCTTGCGAACAGGCTTTGCAACAGCACTGTGTTGTGTTATTTTTTTCGGCGCGACTTTTCTCGCAACTTCCGCGCTTGCTCAACCGCCATCCGCCAATGAGATGCCATCCGTGATCCAGGTTCCGGCGGAGGCACAGGCCTCGCCGCACTTCGATGCTACTGCGGCCACCAATGCTTACCTCGCGCAGATTCCTCCCGACAAGACGGCCCGTTCCGACGCCTATTTCGAGGGCGGCTACTGGATGATTCTTTGGGATTTTCTCTATGGAGTCGTGGTTGCGCTGCTGTTGCTGAATTTGCGGTGGTCCGCCCGCATGCGGGATCTGTCGGAACGCGTCACTCGCTTCAAGCCCGTGCACACGTTCGTGTACTGGTTGCAATACCTCATACTCACCAGCATCCTGCTCTTTCCCGGCACCATTTACGAAGATTATTTCCGCGAACACAAATACGGACTCGCCACGCAAACCTTCGGTCCCTGGATGGGCGATCAGATGAAGGAGCTTGCCGTGAACGCGGTGCTGGGCGGCCTGTTGGCGATGCTGCTCTTCGGCGTCGTTCGCCGGCTTCCGCGAACCTGGTGGATCTGGGGAGCGGCCGTAACCATCGTGTTCCTGATCTTCACCGTGCTGATTTCGCCGGTCTACATAGTTCCCATTTTCAATAAAGTCACGCGCCTCGACAATCCGAAGATTGTCGACCCCATTCTGAGCATGGCGCGGGCCAACGGCATCCCCGCCAAGAACGTTTACCAGATCGATGCTTCTAAGCAGAGCACCAGGATGAGCGCCAACGTCAGCGGCTTTGCCAACACAATGCGCATCACCCTCAATGACAACCTTTTGCGGCGCGGGTCGCCGGAAGAAATTCAGGCGGTCATGGGGCACGAGATGGGGCACTACGTCATGAACCACGTCTATAAGCTCATCATGTCTTTCTCGATCGTGATCGTGCTGGCTTTTGTCTACTTGCGCTGGTCACTCGACTGGACGCTCCAGCGCTGGGGCGAGAAGTGGCAGATTCTGGGCGTGGGCGACACGGCTGTTCTTCCGCTCGTGCTGCTGCTGGTCGCCATTTTCGGTTTCGTCACCACTCCTGTCTTCAACACCCTCATTCGCACCCAGGAACACGAGGCCGACATGTACGGACTGAACACAAGTCGCCAGCCCGATGGCTTTGCCCAGGGCGCAATCCATCTTGGCGAATACCGCAAGATGAATCCCGGTCCCATCGAGGAGTGGATCTTTTTCGATCACCCCAGCGGACGCAACCGCATTTACGACGCGATGCGCTGGAAGGCTGAGAATCTGAAGTTGTTCACCGTCGAGCAGCAAAGCGCGGAGAGTTCGACACCCACGCCGTCCGCTCCGCCCGCCAGCGTCGGCAAGAAATGAGCGCGCTCTCGTAGTACGCTGAAACCTGATGGCTGACCGCTGTCTGCTCTATTACATTACCGACCGAAGCCAGTTTCGCGGCGACGAGTCTGACCGCCGCCGCGCGCTGCTTGCCAAAGTCAGTGATGCCGCAAGT
>Ga0265316_10000551_pt1 | contig 42160 bp, 29 predicted proteins | sample 4522metaG_FD_202092 | JGI IMG/M metagenome (GOLD analysis project Ga0265316, IMG submission 202092) | Rhizosphere microbial communities from Carex aquatilis grown in University of Washington, Seatle, WA, United States - 4-5-22 metaG | ecosystem: Host-associated > Plants > Roots > Rhizosphere >... | reverse complement strand
AACGAACCTATTCCATCAATAATTGTTAATTTATTAACTGAATAATCATACTTTCATTTTATAACAATTTATATAATGCAAACAATTCTGGGTGGTGGTGGAGTTATTGGAACTGAACTCGCGATATCGCTTCGTGATTTTACAGATAAAATCAGGATCGTAAGCAGGAATCCCAAGAAAGTTAATGAAACTGACGAACTAATGTCTGCAGATCTTTCCAGGCGCAATGAAGTATTTAAAGCTGTTGAAGGTTCAGAAATTGTTTACATAACCATAGGATTCGATTATAACCTGAAAACCTGGAAGGAAAAGTGGCCAACTTTTATGCAAAACGTAATTGATGCCTGTAAAAAATTTCATTCAAAACTCGTGTTTTTTGACAACATTTATATGTACGATCAAAATTACCTTGGAAACATGATGGAAGAAACTCCTATTAATCCGGTTAGTAAAAAAGGTAAAGTCAGAGCTAAGGTTGCAGAAATGATTACTGATGAATTTGGAAAAGGCCAATTAATGGCATTAATAGCCAGATCCGCTGATTTCTATGGACCTAAAAATGATAATAGTGCTTTAGTTATAATGGTATTCGACAATTTTAAAAAAGGTAAAAAGGCCAATTGGTTTGCAAGGGTTGACAAGATACACAATTATACTTTTACGCCTGATGCTGCAAAGGGTACTGCTATCTTAGGCAATACTCCTGATGCTTATAACCAGGTATGGCATCTTCCAACTACAAGCTCCAGGCTCTTGGGAATACAATGGATAGATTTAATTGCAAAAGAAATGAATGTAAAACCTAAATATATGGTTATGCCTATCTGGTTAATGGGCATAATTGGAATTTTTGTACCTGTGATCAAAGAACTTAAAGAAATGGCTTACCAATATGACAGAGATTATTTCTTTAACAGCACTAAGTTTGAGAAAAAATTCAATTTTAAACCTACTTCTCCGATTGATGGAATTCAAGAGATTATAAAAAGCATGTGATACAACCTATTGTCCGCATCCCGCTTTTGAAAAATAAACGTATATATAAGGCGTATTTTCCTTCATTTTATTATTACAATCGCACACTTCATCATCCGTTTCAATCATATCATTTTGCATATCTTTGTATTTATTAACACATAAAATCAAATAATTTTTTTCAATCTGTTTAATAATAAGTTTCAGGTAATGGTTTTGAATATTAATGGTGAGTGAATTGTAATCAAACAAATATTTCCCATCTATCCATTTTTTGTTTACATCAGATGTACTTCCGTTATTAATAAACAAGGAAATAATTTTGCTGTTATCAAATACAATTGACTTGGGTAAAGTATCCTGCATATTTTCATCAGTAATTGTCTTAGCTAAGTCGAATATATCTTCAGAAACATTTATCTGAATTGAGTCAACCGTCCAATATTGATCAGTCAATAATTTATAAACATTTCCTGAAAGAGGGTGAAAATTATTTTTGCCATTGCTTTGGCGAACAACAACCGGTATGTCGTGAATAATAGTTTTTATACTCGATTTAAAAAATGCTTTTATGACATTTGTTACATTAGTGGCTGAATAATATTCACCAGCTGTTTCGTGCGCAATCTGGTTTAATTGAATCTCAGCCTGTTTATCATTCTCAATATCAAATCCAATGCATTCACATTGTATCAACGACTTTTTTTCTTTTAATTCCTTTAATGCGTTGCCAATATCATCATCGCTTCTGCCATCGCACAATAATATTATTGTTTGTTTCACCGATTTGGGATTTTTATTGTTCTTGAAAGAAAAACTTGCTGATTTTAAAGCTGCACCAAGAGGAGTATTGCCCTCAGGTTGCAGGCTATCTATAAATGATACTAATTCGGATTTATTTGTAGTGAAATTTTTATAATATTTTATTGGCTTGTCGCTTTTGCCGGAATAGGCCATTATCGAAAATTCAGTGTTACAGGGCAACAGCATATTGATGATTTTCTTGGTGGCGCTTTTTACCGAATCAATTTTCTGACCCTTCATACTGCCGGAAATATCAACAAGGCACAATACACTTTGCAATCCCTCTGATACTTGAGCTTTGCAATTTATTACAAAAGCCAAACCAACTAAACAATAAAAACCAAACAGTAAACTTCTTTTCTGAAAATTTAATTCTTTCAAGACCATAATAGAAAAATATTTATTTTAAAATAAGATTGGTAATGATATATTTTTGATAGCATAAGATATTAAGTTATCACTTTCAATCAAACAAAAAGCAAAAGTGCATTTTTTTCTTATATTTATGTCCGTAACTTAAGAAGTTGTTTTTGTTTGTATTCATAAAAGATGAAATGTCAAAATTATCTGCCTTTATAGTTACAGCCTTCCCTCTGTGGATAATCATAGGAGTATTATTAACTTTTGTTGAACCAAAATTGTTTACCTGGTTCTCGGGAAATTTTATTACATATGGACTCGGTGTAATAATGCTTGGAATGGGTCTGACAATAAGTTTTGAGGATTTTAAAAATGTGATTAAAGTTCCTAAATGGGTAATTACCGGAATAGTATTGCACTTTACAGTAATGCCATTTTTAGGTTGGAGCATGGGCATTATTTTTCATCTTCCGACATTTTTTGCAGTTGGATTAATTTTAGTATCATGTTGCCCAAGTGGAACCGCTTCAAACGTTGTGTGCTATCTGGCTAAAGCCAATGTTCCTTTATCGGTTACTACAACGTCCATTTCAACTTTTGTGGCCATTTTTATGACACCCATTCTTAGCGCTTATATTATTGGTAATAAAGTTGATGTAAATGGCTGGTCCTTATTTTTTGATACACTTAAAGTAATTCTGCTTCCTGTTTCCCTGGGTATAATATTAAATAAATATGCTCCTAAATTCACAAAAAAAATATTGCCTTTTGCGCCTGTCGCTGCAACTCTTACAATAGTTTTAATTGTTTCAAGTATAATTGGAGCAGGTAAATCTTTGATTGTAAATTGCGGATGGCGATTGATTTTTGCTGTTATTGGACTGCATGCCTGTGGATTTTTATTAGGGTATCTTCTAACCGCTATTACCACAAGAGATGCCAGGATAAAACAAACTATTTCTATTGAAGTAGGTATGCAAAATTCTGGGCTAGGTGTAGTTCTTGCAAAAAATAATTTTCCAAACCCTGCAACAGCAATACCTTCTGCAATATCAAGCGCCACACATAGCATAATAGGAAGTCTGCTGGCAGGAATATGGAGAATGCAAAACAAAAAAAATTTGAAAGAATAAGAAATTTCACAAAAGTGACAATGAAAATTTTTTTAATATATTGTTCTATAATCCATAAATTTTTTAAAACAAAAAACTATGTTGAAAATAAATGAGTATTTCGATGGCAAAGTAAAATCTATCACACATGAATCAATTGAAGGAACTGCTACAGTTGGCGTTATGGCAAAAGGCGAGTATGAATTTGGCACATCATCAATTGAAGTGGTAACAGTAATTTCAGGGATATTAAACGTGAAGTTACCAGGTAAGAAGGATTGGAAATCATATAAGAAATTTGAAACTTTTGTGGTGGAGAAGGGCGAGAAGTTTAAAGTAAAATGTGATGAAGATATCCCCTATTTTTGTTTGTATAAATAGTGCCTTTCCCTAATGTCATTAAGTTAAGGAACAAATCACACTTCGACTCCGCTCAGTGTGACTTGGTGACCGGGTCATGTTGAGCTTGTCGAAGTATGACCTGAATTATTAAATAGCTTAACATAGTAACATTGAACTTTTCCATTTATTAAAGTTAAAGATTATCTCTGCCAGGTTAAGTTATAAAATGGATTTGACTATTTGAATTAGAACTTTCCTGCATCGGCAAAACTGTAATAACCACTGTCGCTTATAATGACATGATCCAGCATGGCTATATCCATTAACTTGCCGGCATCTTTTAGTTTCTGGGTTATAGATGTATCTGAATCACTTGGTTTGAGGTTACCCGAAGGATGATTGTGAATAAGTATTACTCCACTTGCCATTCTTTCCAAAGCTTGTTTCAGTATTATGCGTACATCCGTCACAGTGCCCGAAATACCACCCTGGCTAATTTTTATTTTATCAATTATGCTGTTGGAACGGTTCAATAATAATATCCAGAATTCCTCATAAGGCAAGTCACCTAAAATTGAACTGAAAATTTCAAATACATCTTTACTTGATGTTATTTTTTTTCTTTCTATTACCTTTTCAATTTTACGCCGTTTCCCCAATTCAAGTGCGGTGAGAACAGCTATAGCTTTAGCCTCGCCTATGCCTTTAATTTGCTTTAAGTCCTTAATTGAGAATTTGGCAAGTTCATTTATATTATTACCTGCCAAATCAAGAAGTTTTCTTGCCAGTTCTACAGCAGATTCATTCCTTGTTCCGGTGCCAAAAAGAATTGCAATAAGTTCCGCGTTTGAAACTGCATCGATTCCCTTTTTTATCATTTTTTCGCGTGGCCTGTCATCTATTGCCCATTCCTTTATACTTAGCTTCTTTTTTTTCTCCATTTTTCAGACAGCTTTCGGGTTAAGATCAATTATTTATTTGTTATTACATTTCAAGTCGGAAAAAATATTATATGCAAAATAGTGGAAATCCTTTAAACAAAAAAAATGCCATCGTTTTAAGCGATGGCATTTTTGTATATAGCTTAGTATCTGTAATGCTCGGGCTTGTAAGGACCATCTTTTGGAACACCAATATATTCTGACTGTTTATCGGTCAACCGGGTTAGTTTAACACCCAATTGTTCCAAATGAAGACGTGCAACTTCTTCGTCGAGTTTTTTAGGAAGCCTGTAAACTCCTACTTTATAGTTGTTTTTCCAGAGATCAAGTTGTGCAAGAGTTTGGTTTGAGAATGAATTACTCATAACAAATGAAGGATGACCTGTTGCACATCCCAGGTTGACCAAACGGCCCTCTGCAAGAAGGAAAAGAGCATGACCGTCAGGAAAAGTATATTTGTCAACTTGCGGTTTAATATTTAAATGTTTAACACCCGGATAAGTTGTTAATTTATCTACCTGTATTTCGTTATCAAAATGACCGATATTGCAAACTATAGCCTGATCCTTCATTTTCGCCATGTGCTCGATAGTAATTACATCGCAATTTCCTGTAGTAGTAACAAAAATGTTACCTTCTTTAAGTGCATCTTCAATTACAGAAACTTCAAATCCTTCCATAGCTGCCTGCAAGGCATTTATGGGGTCTATTTCAGTAACTATTACCCTTGAACCATAGGAACGCATTGAACGTGCACAGCCCTTGCCCACATCTCCAAATCCTAAAATTACAACTACCTTTCCTGCAAGCATGACATCAGTAGCACGCTTTATTCCGTCGGCCAGGGATTCATGGCAGCCATAGAGATTATCAAATTTTGATTTGGTGACAGAATCGTTAACATTAATTGCAGGAACCAGCAATTCACCTTTTTCCATCATCTGGTAAAGTCTGTGAACACCAGTTGTAGTTTCTTCAGATACTCCTTTCAGTTCCTTGACAGTTTTGTGCCATCTCTGGGAATCTTCTCCAAAAATAGATTTTAACTGGTTTACTATTATTTGTTCTTCTTTATTTGAAGTTTTTTTATCAAGAAACGATTTATCATTTTCGGCTTTGAATCCCCAATGAACCATCAAAGTTGCATCACCACCATCGTCAACTATCAGGTTCGGACCCAGATCATTTGCAAAACGCAGTGCCATATCAGTGCACCACCAGTATTCTTCCAATGTTTCACCTTTCCATGCAAAAACAGGTACACCTGCTTTTGCAATGGCAGCGGCTGCATGATCCTGCGTAGAGAATATATTGCAACTTGCCCAGCGTACTTCAGCACCCAGATCAACCAAAGTTTCTATTAATACAGCGGTTTGGATTGTCATGTGAAGAGAACCTGTTATTCTGGCACCCTTTAAAGGTTTTTGACCGGAATATTTTTTACGGATAGCCATTAAACCAGGCATCTCTTTTTCGGCAATGTCAATTTCTTTTCTTCCGAAATCGGCAAGACTAATATCTTTTATTTTGTAAGGGAGTATTTCTTTCATAGTTTTAGTTGTGCTCATTTTAATTATTTTTTGATATTTAATATTTATAATTTAAAAATATTATTTCAATTACTGAATCTTTGTAATACTTCTACAGCATTTATTTTATCTGTCTCCAGCTGTGTTTTTAATTCATCAATACTTCTAAATTTCATTTCGTCCCGCAAGCGTTTAGCAAAAGTAACAGTAATTTTCTTGCCGTACAAATCGCTTTCGTAATCAATTATATGCACTTCGATTGTTTTGTGCAACGCTAATTTTTCCACAGTTGGCCTAAATCCGATATTAAGCATGCCCATAAATCGGCCTTCTTCAACATCAACAGCAACAGCATATACTCCAACGCGAGGTAACATTTTGAATGCAGCTGGTTCAATATTGGCTGTGGGAAATCCTATTGATTGTCCCAACATTTTACCTTTTACAACTTCACCTGTTAACTTGTATGAATAACCCAGAAGTCTGGCTGCATTGTCTACTTCACCCAACTCCAGGAAAACTCTGATGCCGGTTGAACTCACTCTTTCAGCGCCCTCAAAATAAGCATCAAGATGAATAACTTCGAAGCCCAGATCAGATGCAATTTTACTGAGTACATTAAAGTTGCCTTCTTTATTGTGTCCAAAATGATTGTCAAAACCAACAACAAGGCATCGCAACCCCATTTTTTCAATCAATATATCTTTAACAAAATTTTGTGCCAAGAGTTTCGAGAAGTTTATATCAAATGGAATTACCACCAAGTGATCTATTCCTGCTTTTTCAATTATCGCTTGCTTTTCTTCCAGTGTATTCAGGAGTTTGATGTCTTTCCCCGGAAATAATATAGTTCTAGGATGGGGCCAAAGCGTAACAACTACCGATTCTCCTTTAATTTTCTTAGCTTTTTGTTTCAGCGCTTTCATAATTTGCGCATGGCCAATATGCATTCCGTCAAATATACCTACCGTAACCACGGGTTCCCGGAATAACGATTTTTCCAGGGATTCTAAATTATGAACCTTCAAGCAATTAAGTTTTGTAAATTCATGCAAATATAGCAAAAGTGAAAGATAATATACTGATACATAATTTCAGTACCTTATCTTTTAAATTCTTATATTTTTAGTAGAATAAATTTACCGCTGAGGCGCTAAGATGCAAAGTATTTTAAAATATATTTCACGTAAAGATCACTAAGACCGCCAAGTTAAATAATAGGTGTATTGCTTTGCACATTTGGTGTGTATTTTGCTCGCTTTGCATGAAAAAAGTAGTAATTAAATACAACGGGTATATCAAGCGACAAAATGATTTTTAATACCCTACCCGAATAGAAGTAAATTTACAAGCACAAAATAATAGATCTGCGAATCGAAGGCTTTCAAAAGAGCTGAAATTTTGCGAACTCACCTATTATTTTTTTACCTTTGCTTTATGTGGAATAAAAATGATATCAAATACTTTAGAAGAGCTTTATTAGAGTGGTTTAACTCTAATAAACGAGATTTTCCATGGCGTAAGAACAACGTTACAAATTATGAATTAATTTTTAGCGAAATACTTCTTCAAAGAACCAAAGCTGAAACGGTAGCTAAATATTATGATATTTTTTTCAAAAAATACCCCAATTGGGGAAAACTTATTTTAGCAAAAAAACGGGAACTTGAAAAAATATTAAAACCCTTAGGTTTATATAAACATAGGGCAAATAGAATAAGTAAAATTATTCAGGAATACAAAGATAAAAATGGACTTTTACCTCAAAATAAAAATGAATTGCGAGAATCAAGTTTAGCTACGCTTTACATTTCAAATGCTTATGAATTATTTATTTTAAAACATAGAGCAGCATTACTTGATGTGAACATGTCAAGAGTGTTGAGTAGATTTTTTTATCCCAAAAAATTTAAAGATGTCAGAAATGATAAAATAATTCAGGAATTAGCTCATAATGTGATCAATGTTAAAGAATGTAAAGAATTAAACTGGGCTATTTTGGACTATGCAGCATCGATTTGTAAGGCTCGAAAACCGAAGTGTTATGATTGCAAATTAAATTCAAAGTGCACTTTCTTTGAACTTTCCAAGAATAATATCAAAGATGAATTAGACGAATCACAATTAATTATTAAATATGATTCGGAAATACCAATGATGTCAGGTAAATCCTTAAAAGTTGTATCTCTTTTCTCTGGCTGTGGTGGAATGGATTTGGGATTTGAAGGTGACTTTATAGTTCACAAAGATTCAATAAATGAAATTCTTAACCCTGATTTTATTGAAAAACCTGTAAAGAGAAATTTTGTAATTTTAAAAACAACCAGATTTCAAACTGTTTTTGCTAATGATATATTATACGAAGCGAGAAACGCTTGGGTGAATTACTTTAAAAACAAAGGATATTCTTCAGAAGTATATAATGTTGAAAGTATAGTAGATTTGGTTAAACTTCATAAACAGGGAATAAAGGTGTTTCCGGATAAAGTAGATGTTATTACAGGTGGTTTTCCTTGTCAAGACTTTAGCTTGGCCGGGAAGCGCAATGGATTTAATTCTCATAAAGACCATAATGGTAAAATCATTAAGACAGAAATACCTTCTATTGAAACTCGCGGGCAGCTTTACATGTGGTTTAAAGAAGTTATTGAAATTACTAAACCAAATATTTTCATAGCTGAGAATGTAAAGGGTTTAGTGAACTTTGCAAACGTGAAAGAAATCATACAAAAGGATTTTTCAATGGCTGATGGTAATGGTTATTTGGTGCTTAACCCGATGATATTACATGCAGCTGATTATGGTGTGCCGCAGTCAAGAGAAAGGATCATATTTATTGGGCTTAAGAAATCTGCTTTAAATTCAAAAGCTTTAAAAGAATTATCCAAACCTAATATAATTGAGCCATACAATCCATACCCTAAACCTTCGCACTCGTTCAATTTTAAAGGTGACAATTTAAAATTACCGGTTACATTATCTACAATTTTTAGTGGGTTGCTTGAACCTGAGCTAACAAATGACCCTTCACAAAAATTCTATTCTAAAGCAAAATTCATGGGCAAACATTGCCAAGGTCAGACGGAGATAAACCTTAATGGCATAGGCCCGACAATTAGAGCCGAACATCATGGAAATATCGAATTTAGAAGGTTATCATTATCAAATGGTGGAAAAATAGTTGATGAAATAATAGAAAGGAAATTAAAAGAACGACGATTAACGCCAAGAGAATGCGGATTAATTCAAACCTTCCCACCTGATTTTGAATTTGTAATTCCTACTTCTAGTGCACATTTTTTTATTAGTCCGTCTGCAGCTTATAAAATTATTGGAAATGCAGTTCCACCGCTTTTAGCATATCACATCGCGAAACGTATCGAAAAATTATGGGATTTATATTTTAATAAAAGATTAAATGGTAGTATCGTCAAATCCGGAGCCAAACAGGAAAGTATTCCAGTCATTACTGGATAATACATTAAATGACCTTGTTTCTGAATCGAAGAAAAATCAAAAAGTCTATTTGAATCTATTAGGCAATAAGTTGGAGAATGTCGTTGCTGATATTATGATTTATAGAGCCAAAGGTACACCATTTGAAAATTCTATCGAGTTAATTTCAGGCCAACGTTTTCCTGATATAATTGCAAATAAATATTATGGAGTTGAAGTAAAAACTTCTAAACAAAACCATTGGACAACCACTGGAAATTCTGTTATGGAAGGGACAAGAGTTGATGGAATCGAGAGGATTTATATGCTTTTTGGAAAAATGGTCGCACCTGTCGAATTTAAATGCAGGCCTTATGAAGATTGTTTATCAGAAATTGTCGTTACTCATTCACCTAGATATTTAATTAACATGGATTTACAAAAGGGGAAAACTATTTTTGATAAACTAGATATTCCTTATGACAAATTAAGAAAATCCGCAAATCCTGTAAAACCGATAATTGAGTATTACCGTCAATTTCTTAGACCAGGTGAAGAAGTTTGGTGGCTCGATCAAGACGAATCTAAATCAACAGGATTAATTATAAAACTTTGGAACAACTTACCATTGGAAACTCGGAAAGAATTTATGCTAAAAGCGATGATTCTTTTTCCTGAAATTTTTAGCAATCATACTGATAAGTTTAACAGACTTTCTGTCTGGTTAGTAAATATGCAAGGTGTGGTTTGTCCTAATATAAGGGATGTCTTTACTGCGGGTGGTCAAGGAATAATAATATGGAAAAAGAATTCATATAAAGGAATACCTCAAATTTTAATCAAAATGACAGAATCATTGACAAAAATTAAAGAAATATTAAATATTACTGACAATGAAACTCTTAATAATTACTGGGGAAATACATTTAGGAATAAACTTTCAAAATGGATTGATTTAGTCATGGAAAATACTATGCATATGAATCTACCCTTTAATTTGAAAGAATTCCTGAAAAAAGATTGATCCTCTTTTTGCTTCCCCCTTATAAATCTATTTCAGGATTTAAATATTAATCTGCAAATTTTTTTTAGGACGAGTCGAAGTTTAATCTGTAGTTCATTTAAGTCCATTACTTTTAAGTTTTTTTCATATTGAATACAATTGAATTTGAATCTGTTTTTATAACTTGGACGCATTATTTATTAGCTTTGACAATGAAAAAAGGTTTCCAGTTTCAGGATATTTTATTTTTACCGCTCTCTTTGCTTTATGGCATTATCATGTGGTTTCGAAACCGATTATTTGATTATCATTTCCTTCTCAAATCAAAGGAGTTTAATTTGCCAGTCATTTCAGTAGGTAATATTAATGTGGGAGGAACCGGAAAAACGCCCCACATAGAATATCTGGTTCGGCTGCTGATGGATGAATTTAAAATTGCAACTTTAAGCAGGGGTTATAAAAGAAAAACAAGAGGTTTTGTTCTTGGAAAGAATAATTCTTCATCAGATGAAATTGGGGACGAACCAAAACAAATTAAATTAAAATTTCCTAAAATTACAGTTGCTGTTGATGCAAATAGGGTAAAAGGCATTAACAGGCTCTTACAATTGGAGAAGGATTTAAATGTTATTCTTTTAGACGATGCCTTTCAGCACCGTTATGTTACACCAAGCTTATCTGTTTTACTTGTAGACTACGAACATCCTTTACAGGAAGATGCACTGCTGCCTTATGGCAGATTGCGTGAACAACCTTTTGAAAGGCGCAGGGCTGATATCATTATAGTTACAAAATGCCCTTTGGATCTTAAACCAATTGACAAACGATTACTTGAAAAATATTTAAAAACGCATGCTTATCAAAAAGTATTTTTTACAACTTTGAATTACAAAGATCCAATCCCGGTTTTTTCAGATTATGCCAAACCACTTAATATCGATGAAATTAAATCAAATAAACCTATCGTATTTTTACTCACCGGAATTGCAAATTCAAAACCTTTGAAAAAATATTTAAGTGATATAACTTCGCAAATAAAAGATTTAAATTATCCTGATCATCATTCTTATTCTGTTAGAGATTTAAAAAGTTTAATAGAAATTTTTTCGGCGGAAACTAATGAAGATAAACTTATACTCACTACCGAAAAAGATGCCATGAGACTTCAGCAATTTCCAAACCTTGATGAAGAAATAAAAGCAGCAATGTACTACATTCCAATCCAGGTGGAATTTTACGAAAATGAAGGAAAAGATTTTAACCATTATATAACCAGTCATGTTAGAAACAATAAACCAGACAATATCCTTCATCAATCAAAGGATTAAAATTAAGCCAGAGATAGGAATTATTCTTGGTACCGGATTAGCGGGCCTGGCTAGAGAAATTTCAGTTGAAACCATTCTGAATTATGAAGATATCCCTAATTTCCCTGTCTCGACTGTAGAAGGTCATCATGGTAAACTTATTTTCGGTACCCTGGGCGGTAAAAAGGTTATGGCCATGCAAGGCAGATTTCATTATTATGAAGGCTATACCATGCAACAGGTAACTTTCCCCGTTAGGGTAATGAAGTTGATGGGTATTCAAACGTTGCTTGTATCAAATGCCAGCGGAGGAATTAATCCATCTTATGAAGTTGGCGACCTCATGATAATCAATGATCACATCAATCTGTTACCTAATCCGCTTATTGGAAAGCATTTTGATGAATTTGGTCCCCGTTTCCCTGACATGAGTAAAACTTATGATTTAAAGTTTGTTGAAAAAGCAGAAAAGATAGCTAAGAAAAATAGTATTAAAATTCAAACAGGTTGTTATGTGGGAGTTACAGGGCCAACACTTGAAACACCAAAAGAATATGAATATTTCAGAGCCATTGGCGGTGATACTGTAGGTATGTCAACTGTTCCGGAAATTATTGTTGCCAGACAAATGGGTATGACTTGTTTTGCCATTTCTATTATCACTGATTTAGGAGTTCCTGGAAAGATTAAAGAAGTAGCTCTTGAGGATATTCTTAAAGTTGCAGAAAAAAGCGAGCCAAAAATGACGTTAATTATGAAGAAATTGATAGAAGAGAATTAATGCTGCTTTAACAGGCTAAAAAATCAATGTACCCTTAATCCATAGTTGTCTAGCTAACATTAGTATTTTATCAAAATTCAAAGTATTATCTCAACTTCCATTGCCCCTCTTTAAAAGGTAATTGCCAAGATAATGTCACAAAACCATATGGAAGCTTTTGTTTTTCAATTATTTTCCTTCAACCTTTTTCCTAAAAAAAAGGTTGCCATCCCGATATTAATTTTGTAAGATTTTGCAAAGCAAAATCAACAAAAATTATAATCGGGACAAGAAAATTTAACGCTTCAACCCACATGGGCCAACACACCCTCGCAAAATTTTCCTGCCAGCACGCTTCCAGCCTTTCGGCTGGTAAAGGGAAATGCTACATGTATGCTTTAAAGCTAGCCTTGTGGGGAGCTGTCTCCCGCCAAAAGCGGGACTAAGTTCAGCCGGGTCAGAACTACTTAATTCGAATATTTAGAATAGAATTTCAATTCCATTTTTGATCCGTCAAATTCGGCGAAAGAATTAGAATAAATCCATTCCCCAAGGTTTATCAATCTTGAATTTTCATTCAATTTCAAGTCCATTGGAATATGCCTGTGACCAAAGACAAAATAATCAACATTATTATTTTTAAAATAGTCACGGGCAAAAAGTATCTGATGTTCCTTTTCTTCACCTTTAAATTCTTCTGAAATTCCCTTGGATAAACGGCTTTTTTTACTCCAGGCATGACCAATAGCGAGGGCCAGATTGGGATGTAATCGCGAAAATAAAAACTGAAGAGTCTTACTTGTAAAACAGGCTTTCAGAAATTTATATCCCCAGTCTCCTTTCCCAAGGCCATCACCATGACCAATAAAGAATTTTTTACCGTTAATGTCAACTTTTATGCTTTCCTGATGAACAACCGCACCAATTTCTGAAGGCAGGTAATCAAACATCCATACATCATGATTGCCGGTAAAAAGATGCACTTCAATTCCCTTATCCGAAAATTCACAAAGCTTACCCAGAAACCTGGTGAAGCCTTTAGGAATTACTTTTCGATATTCGTACCAGAAATCAAACACATCACCAAGTAAAAACAAAACTTGTGTTTGAGGTTGAATTTCGTCCAACCATTTTACAAAAAGTTTTTCCCGTTCATTGCTTTTGTCTCTTGGATATAAACCTAAATGAAGATCGGAGGCAAAGTATATTTTTTTATTTGGCTGAAGATTGATTTTAATTTCATTTGGCAGTTGAGTACTTTTCTCTTTCATAGTGAGTACTATAAATTTTATTTAAGAATTTCCTTAAGTTTATTTTTAAGATTCTCGCCAAATATATCTTTTCCTATAATTTCTTTATCCGGTCCTATAAGAAAAGAAGCAGGCAAATTGTGCACATTATATATCCGGGCATAATAAGAATTTGCGGCTCTCTGGTCCAATACGCTTAATCCGGGAAGTTTATTGGTTTTGACATAATCAATCCAATCCGGTTTATTTTCAAATAAAGCGATATTATAAACTTCAAAACCTTTTCTTTTATAATCAGAATATAATTCATTTAAACCATTCATTACCAGTATACAATCTTCGCTCGCGGGATTCCAGAAAAATATTAATATACATCTGCTTTTTATTTTAGTCAGGCGAATGGTATCCCCATTGATATCTGGCAGAGATATTTCAGGATATGGAAGTTTTTTCGCATTAGCACCCAAGTAATTTAGTTCCAGTGAACGAAACCGCTTATCGAGATCGATTCTGTCATTCCAAAGTATTTTAACTGGTCCGGAATTAGGATAATATTTCTTCAAAGTATCTGAAACAATATTGACCAATTGTATATCGCGATTTTGATTAAGAACATAAGTGCTGTCATTAATCTGTTGGTATAACGCTATTATGCTCGATAAGGAATGAAGATGGTTGATGATAAATTTAATTGAAAAAGTACGTTGGTTCTTAATTGTTTGAATATATTGATTGTTCAGCCTTTTATAAATAGTATCAAAACCTTTATTCGCAATATTATTATCTATTATTCTTTCAAGCGAATCAAGAGTTCTCCTTGTATAAAACAAGTGATCGGTCAATATTTTGATTTGAAGTGAGCCATCTGACCCTTCCACATTATAATTTCTGCTCAAGTTACTTGCATCAGCATTGAATTGTATTCTTTGTCCGGGTTCAGCCTGCAAAATAACAAAGTTGTTTTGATCAAGTAACAGCTGGTAAAAACAAGGATTATCTATTTTGCATCTGAATTTAAAAGAGCCGTTGCTGTTAATTTTAACTGAATCAACTATTTTCGTGGCAGTCAGATTCATTTCAGCAAGATATATATATACTTGCCTTGAATTTTCTAATTGACCTTTAATAACAAATTGCTTTCCACGATTGCAGGAATAGATAAGCAAAAGAGCTATCAATAAAAACCAATTTAGAAACCATTTAATTTTTCTCAGCATAAAATTTATTTTTAGAACTTGTCATTTAAGTTATTAATTCTCATCTTCTCAATTCACATCTCCACAATTCACATCTCCACAATTCTCATCTTCTCAATATTTAAAAATTTCTTTCATCTTATTTGCCAAATCAACTCCAATTAAATTTTTGGCAATAATTTTTCCGTTATGATCCAATAATAAGTTATTGGGTATCTCATCAATATTATATAAAGCAACAATTGGTGAATTCCACATTTTGAAATCAGAAACATTGGGCCATGCCATTCCATTTTGAGTTATACATTTTAGCCATGATTCTTTATTTTTGTCAAGCGAAACCTGGAAAATATCGAAGCCCTGGTTTTTGTACTTCCAATAAATTCGCACCAGGTTTGGCATTTCCTGCATGCATGGTCCACACCACGAAGCCCAGAAATCAAGTAACACATATTTTCCACGGGTTGAACTTAATGTAATAATATTACCATCCGGCCCGGGCAAAGCTATTTCCGGAGCTGACACACCAATTGCCAGTCTTTTTTGAATCTCGGCTTCTTTTATTTGCTGATCGCCAAAATCCTTCAGGCGAAAGTGAAGAGACTGTACCGCATCAGCTTCAGGGTAAGTTATCATCATTATTGAATCTACCTTTTTAAATAATTGATAGTCCTCCGTAATATTAAATAATGGTTTGTTAGGACTTAATTCCTGGTAAAGCGCCATAATACCGGCAAGTGAATTTGGATTAGACTTGATAAAATTAATTGAATATTTCTTGTGCTGATTCTCGATGCTGTCATGCTTAGCCAAGAGCATGGACCTTACTGCTAAAATATTTTTGTTGTTGCCAAATGAGAGACTATCGTTATATATTTTGGATAAACCTTCTATTTTCGTAAGTGCACTATTAACTTTATAATTAAGTTCCTGAGCCAATTCCGAATCTTTCGAACCTTTGACATTATAGGTATGTGTAAGATCCCTGGCATCGCCAGTTATAAATACCTTCTCACCAGGCGAAAGAATTAACATGATGTAATTATTTTTTGAAAGCGATAACATATAAAATGCCGGCTTTGAATTGTTCCCGGTCAATTGAAATTCTCCGTTTTCATCAATTATAGAAGAATCTACAGGGATATAATCAATAGTTGTCATTTCTTTTAAATAAATAAGCCCAGCTACAGAATTTCTTAACTTACCCTGAACTTTATATCGCTTGTTAGGACCACAAGCTGCGACTATCAATACGACTGATATTAATATTATTGATTTTCTCATTTTAAAATCTATCTATAGTTAAATAAAAAACAAAGTTATTTTCTTATTTCAAAATAACGATACGTTTGACAAAAATGCTTTTAATAACTTATTTACATTATATTATTTTTTTTGAATAATTGAAAACGTGAAAAGCAATTATAATTTTGTATATCAAGCATAAATTATTATAACCTGTTTATTTTATTAAAAAAACTCATTTGTTTATAACAATTGCTCAACTTAAATTGTTACACCTATTATTAGGTGACCATAGAAATAAGCATTTGCCAATAAAATTTGGGAATTAACATATTGGAATTTTCAATTTTATTTGTTCTCATGCATTAAAATATAAGAATTTTAAGCAATGTTAAAAGTGTACTAAGATTTATTTTTTTATTCAAATTTGAATTTAAAACAGGGTTGTAAATATTACAAGGATATTATTGAGATTGAATAATTTTAATTAGCATAATTGAAAAATAAAATGTTCAGATTTGTCAAATTATGTTAAATGAAATTGAGCTTATTGGAAAAATTAAAAGTTATAAATATATTTGTATAAGTTTGATTTTCTGTATTTTAATAAATTATTTCTTTAATAAAAAATCTTTTATAAGTATACTTAAAGATATGTATGTATAAGTTTGACAAAGTTGTTTTTAATTCGGATATTTGTATAAAGAGGCTTGTTTTATCAAAATAATTCTATTTATTTTACTAATAACCAATGATATATGAGTTATTTAAAATTTGACAAACTACAACTTGTCAATCTTGAATATTCACTAAAAAAAGAGTTTATTCGTTCTAATCGGGCAGGTTCATATTCCTCTTCTACCATAATTGGATGCAATACCCGTAAATATCATGGTTTGCTTGTTTGTCCCATTGATGAAATTGATGGTGAAAAACACGTTATGCTTTCAAATCTCGATCTTACAGTAATACAGCATGATGCGGAATTCAACCTTGGTATTCATAAATATCCAGGTGAAATATATTATCCCCGCGGGCATAAATATGTGCGCGATTTCGAGATTGAAAAAGTTCCACTGATTCGTTATCGGGTAGGTGGAGTTATTGTTAGCAAAGAATCTGTGCTTATAACTAATGAAGAACAGATTATCCTAAAATATACCCTGGAAGATGCTCACTCACCAACAATTTTCCGTTTTAAACCTTTCCTGGCCTTCAGAAATTTTCATAGCCTGAATAAAGCCAATATGTTTGTGAATTCAAGAGTTGAAAGTATACCCAATGGTATAAGAACAAGAATTTACAATGGTTATCCTGCATTACACATTCAATTCTCGAAAAAGGTTGAATTTTTAAATTCCCCCGATTGGAATTACAATATTGAATATTCTGAAGAGCAAGCCCGTGGATACGATTATTCCGAGGATTTATTTGTACCTGGTTATTTTGAACTTCCAATGAAAAAGGGTGAATCTATATACATTTCTGCCAGTTTAAAGGCAAATTCGCCGGAGAAGCTTTCAAAAATATTTACTAAAGAAATCAGTTCAAGGATTCCACGTGACAGTTTTAAAAATTGTCTAATAAATGCAGCCCAACAATTCATAGTAAAAAGAGATAAAAAAACTGAAATAACTGCCGGCTTCCATTGGTTTGGAACCTGGGGGCGGGATACTTTTATTTCATTGCCGGGTCTCACACTTGCCATTAATGATGAAAAAACTTTTAAAGCTGTTATTGAAACAATGGTAGGCAGAATGCAGGATGGCCTGTTCCCAAATACAGGAAGCGACACCAACCCGGCATTTAATTCTGTAGATGCACCTCTTTGGTTTTATTGGTCATTGCAGCAATATGCAAAATATAATTCTAAGCCGCTTTCAATTTGGGAGAAATATTCAAAACCCATGAAATCGATCCTGGAAGCTTATCGAAAAGGTATCGCTTTCAATATTAAAATGCAGGAAAATGGTTTGATTTGGGCCGGAGAAAATGGGCATGCTGTAACCTGGATGGACGCAGTTGTTAATGGCAAACCTGTTACACCACGAATAGGGTATCCGGTAGAAATAAATGCTTTATGGTATAATGCAATACAATTTAGCTTAGAACTGGCTAGGCTTGGGAAAGATTCAAATTTTATCAGTCAGTGGAAAAATATACCTGGATTAATAGAAAAGAATTTTATTGAAATGTTCTGGGACGAAAGCAAAGGTTACCTGGCAGATTATGTTGATTTGGAAAAAAAGGACTGGTCGGTTCGACCTAATCAAATAATTGCTGCATCCTTAGAATATAGTCCTATTTCAGATGATATAAAGCGCTCGGTTATCGAGGTGGTAAAAAATGAGTTATTGACTCCACGGGGCTTACGCACATTAAGCCCTAATGATACCAGATATGAAGGCATTTATGAGGGCAACCAGGAGAAGAGGGATAGTTCATATCACCAGGGAACTGCCTGGCCATGGCTACTTCATTCATTTTGCCTTGCCTATTTGAAAATTTATAAAAAGACTGGTATTTCATTTATAAAAGAAATTTATAATGGATTCGAACAGGTAATGACAGAATATGGAATTGGCACCATTTCTGAGATTTATGATGGGAATCCTCCTCACCAGGCCAGGGGAGCTATATCTCAAGCCTGGAGCGTTGCTGCAGTGCTGCAGATTGGAAAAATGATTGAAGATTTTGAAAAAGAAAATCCTTCGGATTCTGCTTCAGATTCGGGAGTTGTTACCACTGAATTATTAGAAAAAAAGAAGAATGTTGCTATTTAGATAAATAATACCCAATTATGAGAATACTTATGTTTGGCTGGGAATTTCCACCACACATTTCAGGTGGTTTAGGTACCGCTTGTTATGGGTTAACCAAAGGACTTTCAAAATTTCAGGATGTTGATGTACTTTTTGTAGTGCCTAAAGCATTTGGAGATGAAGATCAAAGTTCAGTTCATGTAATAAACGCGTCAGATGTTTTTGTTAGCAAAAGAGAATTAACCCTGAAAGGTTTTGACAGGGAAATGAGCCTTATCGAAGTTGATTCGATACTTATTCCTTATACCGGTCCTGAAGAATATTTCAATCTTATAAAAAAATACGAGTCTCATAACAGACGAATTTTGGAAGGCGACTACGAAGGCAAATTTTCCTTCACAGGTACTTATGGACCCGATTTATATTCTGAAATTATTAATTATTCTATTGTTGCATCTTCCATCGCGCTTGAAAACAAATTTGATGTTATTCACGTCCATGATTGGCTTACATTTCCAGCCGGTATTGCTGCAAAAGAAGTTTCAGGAAAGCCACTTGTAATTCATGTTCATGCAACGGATTTTGACCGCAGTGGAGGAAACATAAATCAGCGGGTTTATAACATTGAAAAACAAGGAATGGAGGCTGCAGATAAAATAATCACTGTAAGCAACTGGACACGCGACATTGTTATCAATAAATACGGGATAAATCCTGATAAAATAGTTACAGTCTATAATGCTGTTGACCCAATTTCTGATATAGATAAAATTTCAATTCGAAAAGGAATAAGTGATAAAATAGTAACATTTCTCGGTAGAATAACATTTCAGAAGGGCCCGGAATATTTTGTTGAAGCTGCATATAAAGTTCTACAAAAAATGGAGAACGTCCGTTTTGTTATGGCAGGTAGTGGCGATATGATGCATAAAATGATTTTGCGTTCAGCTCATTTAGGTATTTCAAATCGTTTTCATTTTACAGGTTTTCTTTCCGGTGATGATGTTTACCAAATGTATTCTATCAGTGATTTATATGTAATGCCTTCAGTTTCTGAACCATTTGGAATATCACCCCTTGAAGCCATTCAATCAAATGTGCCGGTTATCATTTCGAGACAATCAGGAGTTGCTGAAGTATTGAACCATGCAATAAAAATTGATTTTTGGGACATTGATGCCCTGGCTGATGCCATTTACGGCATTCTCAATTATCCTGCTCTATCCATTATGTTTAAAAAATATGGGAAACAGGAAGTTGACAAACTTAAATGGGAAACTTCAGCCGGTTTTGTCCGGGATATCTATTTATCATTATTAAGCTGATTTATAAGTTGGGGATACAAATGTAAATACAGCTACTTATTAAAATATAATTCAACATTCGGGAAAACAATTAATTTAATATATAATGAAAACCATCTGCTTATATTTCCAGGTTCACCAACCATTTCGCTTCAAAAGATATCGCTTTTTCGAGATTGGGAACAATCATTATTATTATGATGATTATTCAAATGAAAGCATCATGCGCAAAATGGCAACAAAAAGCTATATACCGGCTAATAAATTGCTGCTTGATCTTTTCAAGGAATATGGATGTAGGTTTAAAGTAGCTTTTTCAATTTCCGGAACAGCCCTGGATCAATTTGAATTATATGCACCTGAGGTTTTAGAAAGTTTTAAAAAATTGGCACAAACCGGATGTGTTGAATTTCTTTCCGAAACTTATTCACATTCATTAGCTTCACTAACTAACAAAGCTGAATTTGAAAGCCAGATAAAAGAACACGATGACAAAATATTTAAATTTTTTAATAAGAAACCAACCATTTTTAGAAATACCGAGCTTATATACAACAACGAAATTGGTGAATGGGTTTCCGATTTAGGATATAAAGCAGTTATCACAGAAGGTGCAAAACATATTTTAGGTTGGAAGAGTCCGAATTATGTTTATTGCAATGCCAACAATCCGCGCCTCAAACTTTTGCTTAAAAATTACAGGTTAAGTGATGATATAGCGTTTCGTTTTTCCGATCATAGTTGGAATGAATTTCCACTTACAGCAGAGAAGTTTGTCTCGTGGATCAAAAGTCTCGACTCCAAAGAGGACACTGTTAACTTGTTTATGAATTATGAGACTTTTGGTGGCATGCAACCCAAAGAATCTGGTATTTTTAATTTTCTGAAGGCACTCCCCAAAGCTGTTTTATCAACCAATAAAATTTCTTTCAGCACACCTTCTGATCTGGTAGAAAATTATCAGCCTGTAGCACCTCTTTTTGTAGCACATCCGATTTCCTGGGCAGATGAAGAAAGAGATGTTTCGGCCTGGTTAGGGAACGAATTGCAACAAGAGGCTTTCAGTAAATTATATGACCTGCGCGAAAATGTAATGAAAATTGATGATGCGAAAATAAACCTGGATTGGAAGTACCTTCAAACCAGTGATCATTTCTATTATATGTGTACAAAATTTTTCATACAAGGAAGCATGTATTCATATTACAATCCATATAGCTCTCCGTATGAGGCTTTTATAAATTATATGAATATCCTCAGCGACTTTGAAATAAGAGTCAATGATAAATTGAAGCCAAAAGTACGAAAGTCAGTAAAATCTGCCAAAAAAGCAAAAGAAGCTTTAATTGAAGGTAACAGAGTTGCCGTTACAGCAAAAATTAAGAGTACAAAAGCTTCTCAATTGAAAAAGGTAGGGAATTCTGCTCTTTCAGTTGCGACTAAAAAAAAACCGGCATCTAAAACAAACACTGAAAAATTAAATAAAAATTCTAAACTCACTAAAACCAAATTATCTAGTCCTGATACAAAAAAAATAAAAAAGGCTGCTACTGAGAAAAAGACTACATCAAAGAAAGCTAAGGCCGTTACAAAACCTGTTACCAAAAAAAAAACAAAATAGGTTTTTAATAAATAATATTATTATATAACGCAATAATTCTGCTATCTTTTTTTCTTTTAAAACCAGATATTAATTTAATGAGAATATCAGTATTTATTGAAAGTAACATGAATGAAATTTCCTTAAAAAGTAATAAATTGTTTTATGCAAATTGGGTGCAAATTTCCCAAAATATTTTATGCAAAAAGAAATAAAAAAATTAACCATGGAAGGAGATATTAAAAAACCGGATTATTTATTTGAAGTAAGTTGGGAAGTTTGTAACAAAGTTGGAGGAATATATACGGTAATTTCAACGAAAGCATTGACTTTAGTTGAGGAATTGGGCAGCAATTATATGTTGATAGGTCCTGATGTCTGGAGAGATGCAGCTATAAATCCTGAATTTGTTGAAGACAAAAAACTTTTTAAATCCTGGAGAGATAAAGCAGCTGAGGAAGGTTTACGAATAAAAATAGGCAGGTGGAATATCAATGGCAAACCAATAGCTATTATAGTTGATTATACAACATTTATCAATCAGAAAGACGCGATATTTTCAACTTTTTGGGAAACCTACAAACTCGATTCTCTTTCCGGACAATGGGATTATGTTGAACCTGCACTTTTCGGTTATGCAGCCGGCCGTGTAATTGAGAGTTTCACTAAATTCCATTTAAGTGTGAGAGAAAAAGTTGTGGCCCAGTTTCATGAGTGGATGACTGGTGCCGGATTATTATATTTAGAAACCAATATGCCCCAGGTTGGTACTATATTTACTACCCATGCAACAGTTCTTGGCCGGGCTATTGCCGGTAACAACCAACCTTTATATGGACATTTGAATGAATTTAATGCCGATGCCAAAACTTCTGAATTTAATGTTGTTTCTAAACAGTCTCTTGAAAAAATTTCGGCTCAAAATGCCGATTGCTTTACAACAGTTAGCGAAATTACAGGCAGTGAATGTGTGAAATTTCTTGACAAACCGGTTGACATTGTTACACCCAACGGGTTTGAAGACACCTTCGTACCCTCTGCTGATAACTTCGAAGCTTGTCGTCTAAAAGCACGGAATAAATTAATTGAGGTTACTGAAACTCTTTTAAACAGAAAAATATCTGGTGATGCTCTTTTACTTGCCACATCAGGCAGATATGAATTCAGAAACAAAGGAATTGATCTTTATTTAAATGCCTTATCTGAATTAAACAAATTACAGGAATTAAAACGACAGGTAATTGCTTTTGTGTTGATTCCTGCCAACCATTATGGACCACGCAAGGATTTGATAAATAAACTTAAAGGTCAGGAAGGCCAGCCCTGCGATGGATGCGTGCTAACCCACAACCTGCATTACGAGGACCATGATAGCATTTTAAACAGAATAAAGGAAGTTAATTTATTAAATGTACCAAAGGATAAAGTTTCCGTGATTTTTGTCCCCTCTTATCTGAATGGTGATGATGGCATTTTCAATATGCCTTATTATGAATTGCTTATTGGTTTTGATCTTACGGTTTTTCCATCTTATTACGAACCATGGGGATATACTCCTCTTGAAAGTCTTGCATTTCATGTTCCAACGGTAACTACAAGCTTAACAGGTTTCGGTCTTTGGGTTCGTAAACAATTCAAAAATCCCGGAAATGGAATAGCTATTGTGGAACGCACAGATTCCAATGATTGTGAAGTGGTTGATGAAATTGTAAAAGCAGTATCAAGGATAGCCTCCCTCAATAAACAACAAATGCAGGAGGCAAAAGACAAAGCTAAAGAGATTTCCAAAATAGCCTTATGGAAAAACCTGATTGACTATTATTATAAGGCTTATAATATTGCCATCCTTAAAGCTTCAGAACGTTCCGGAACAGTAATCGAAACTGAAAAAGTTGAAACATTATCACCATCGGAAAAAATTTCAGTTGCCAATGCCCCAATCTGGAAACGATTGTTGGTTTTAAAAAATATACCCGAAAAACTTCATGCACTTGAAGAACTATCTAAAAATTTGTGGTGGTGCTGGAATTATGATGCCATAGAACTATTCAAATCTATTGATCCGGTTCTTTGGGAACAAAGCGAAGTAAATCCGATTGCATTCTTCGATATGATTTCCTATGATCGTTTCTTAAGATTGGAAAAAGATAAAAATTTTATTAACCGTCTTAATGATGTTTATGACAAGTTTTTAGAATACATGAAAAACCCCATGAAAACCGGACCTAAAGTTGCCTATTTTAGCATGGAATATGGTTTACATGATTCAATTAAGCTTTATTCCGGTGGTCTGGGAGTCTTGGCAGGAGATTATCTGAAAGAAGCGAGCGACGCTGGCTGCAACATTGTTGCAGTTGGACTGTTATACAGATATGGATACTTCAAGCAAATTATTTCCGCTCATGGTGATCAGATAGCACAATATGAATCTCAAAAATTTTCAAAAACACCTGCCCAGCCGGTAAGAGATGAAAAAGGCAATTGGCGCACCATTCATCTTGTGCTTCCGGGACGAACACTCACAGCACGTATTTGGCTCTTAAACGTTGGCAGAATATCATTGTACCTTTTAGACACTGATCTTGAAGATAATATTGAACAAGATCGCAGCATTACACATCACCTTTATGGAGGTGATTGGGAAAACCGTTTTAAACAGGAACTATTGCTTGGTATAGGAGGTATTCGGGCATTGGATGAAATAGGAATAAATTGTGATATCTATCATTGCAATGAAGGTCACGCCGCATTTATAGGTATTGAAAGGCTCAGAAAATATATTGTGCATGAGAATTTCACATTTGCTGAAGCACTTGAGATTGTACGAGCTTCTCAGCTTTTCACAACACATACTCCTGTTCCTGCCGGGCATGATGCTTTCGATGAAGATATGCTTCGTACCTATATTGGACATTATCCAAGTCGTATTAAAATTTCGTGGAAACAATTTATTGCTCTGGGCAAATCAAATCCTGATGATCCTTCAGAAAAATTTTCTATGAGCTTTCTTGCTGCAAATCTTTCACAGGAAGTTAATGGCGTAAGTGAACTGCATGGAAGAGTCAGCCAGAATATTTTTCATGCACTGTATAATGGCTATGCTCCTGAGGAACTTCATATAGGATATGTGACTAATGGTGTACATTTACCTACCTGGACCGCGAAGCCATGGATGGATCTGTATGAAGATACATTTGGAAAAGACTTTTTTGCAAACCAGACAAAAAAAGAAACCTGGAAAAAAATACAGGATGTTTCAGATGTTCAGATCTGGAAAATTCGCAACCACCAGCGACAAATCTTACTGGAGTATATTAAAGACAGATTAAAAGAAACCGGAGTAAGGCGTCTCGAGAATCCGAAAATGATAGTTGAGATGAGTGAAAAGCTTAATAAACATACTTTGACAATAGGATTCGCGCGCAGGTTTGCAACTTATAAACGTGCTCATCTTTTATTCTCAGATATTGAAAGACTGTCACGAATAGTTAATAATCCTTCCATGCCTGTTCAATTTTTATTTGCAGGTAAAGCCCATCCCAATGATAAAGCCGGGCAGGATCTGATTAAAATGATTTCAGAAGTATCCAAACGTCCCGAATTTATTGGTAAAATAATATTCCTGCCTAATTATGAAATGAAACTGGCCAAAGTGCTGGTTCAGGGAGTGGATATTTGGCTTAATACACCAACAAGACCACTCGAGGCATCCGGTACAAGTGGTGAAAAAGCCATTATGAATGGCGTTCTGCATCTGAGCGTACTCGACGGCTGGTGGGCCGAAGGATTTCGCGAAGGAGCAGGCTGGGCACTGCCTGAAGAAAACACTTATGATAATGCTGAATACCAGGATCAGCTTGATGCTGAAACTTTATATAGTTTGTTGGAAAATGAAATCACTCCTTTGTTCTATTTCAGGGACGAAGAAGGTTTGCCAACCGGATGGATAAAATATATTAAAAACTCCATTGAAAAAATTGCATCAAATTTCACCATGAGCAGGCAGTTGAATGATTACGAAAACAAATATTATTCAAAGCTGTACACTCGAACATTGAAAATGAGGGAAGATGATTATAGAATGGCCAAAGAACTTGCTGCCTGGAAAAAACGAGTAAAAAGTGGGTGGGAAAGCATAGAAGTTGTTTCGCTTAGTTATCCGGATATAAGCCGCGAATCGGTTACTCTTGGAAAGAGCTATTATGGAGAAATTGTATTGGATCTGAATGAACTTTCGCCAGATGATATCGGTGTGGAAATTGTGATAGCCGATCTCATCGGAGTAGAAAATACTCCAATAGTTTCTTATTCACAGGAATTTATACTTGATAAAGTTGAAGAAAGGCACGCCTTTTATAAAATTGACATAACACCAAAACGGCCAGGCGTATTCGATTTTGGAATCAGGATATTTCCAAAACATCCGGATTTGCCTCACAGGCAAGATTTTAATTACTTAAGGTGGGTCGAATGAACCACCTCGCAGTAGAACTGTCGAGGTATCAAAAAAGGAAATTTTTTTCTATCGATGCAAGCATCGGAACATTAAACTCATTTATCCCGATACGCTGCACTATCGGGATTCGTTCGACTTCTAAATTTCAATGCGCTTCACTTTTGAAATTTGAGTCTCACGAATAAAATTTATTTTTCGTATACCGACGGTATAACCTGCTTCTTAAGAACAATAGCTGTTCTGGCTGGCAGATATAACGAAATATAATTTATTTTTAAGGTTGTAAGCTGACCTTCAGAAGTTGTATAATATACCAATGTTTTATCGATCCGGTTTTGTCCCCCAAATTCATTATCATCTGTTGACAACATAATTTTATATTTTCCGGAATCAAAAGGAATTTTATAATCGGCAAATGATCTTGTCGGATTAAAATTAAAAACAAAGAACCAGTTTTTTCTCCTGTATGCCAAAATTTGGTCATTATCGTTCGAATGCAATAAAGAAGGAAAAAGTTCATCAAAACAATTTGAATTTTTAATTGTACCAAGCATTGCAACATCAAAGTCCATTAGCCAGTGATATTTTAATTTTTCATCCTCTGCCAGGTTCCATTGACGCCGTGCATATTTATACGACCAGTTGTTCCCTTCGCGCGGAAAATCAATCCATTCAGGATGTCCAAATTCGTTACCCATAAAATTCAGGTAACCACCGCCTGAAGTTGTTAATGTAATCAGACGGATCATTTTATGCAATGCAATACCTCTGTCAATTACCAGGCTTACACTTTCTTTATTCATACTGTAATACATTTCCTTATCAGTAAGTCTGAAAAAAATAGTTTTATCACCTACTAAGGCCTGGTCATGCGATTCAGTGTATGAAATAGTTTTTTCATCGGCTCTATGACTAATCAACTCATTATACAGTTTATTAACATTCCATTTCTCATCCGGAAGTTCCTTGATTATTTTTATCCAGTAGTCAGGAATTCCCATTGCCAGGCGATAATCAAATCCATAACCCCCATTTTCATAAGGAGCAGCAATTCCCGGCATTCCACTCATTTCTTCAGCAATAGTTATGGCTTTGGGATGAGCTTCATGAATTAATTTATTTGCCAATGTTAAATAAATGATAGCATCTTCGTCTTCATTACTATCAAAGTACATTTCGTAACTCGTGAAGTTTTTACTTAACCCATGATCGAGATACAGCATGCTTGTAACCCCATCAAAGCGGAATCCATCAAATTTATATTCATCGAGCCAATATTGGCAATTTGAAAGCAGAAAATGCAATACTTCAGGTTTGGCATAATCGAAACAGAGTGAATCCCAGGCAACATGATTTCTTCGCTGGTTCATATGAAAATATTGGTAAGGAGTACCATCGAATAGTCCCAACCCCTCAAGTTCATTTTTTACTGCATGTGAATGAACAATATCCATGATTATTGCAATACCCATCCCATGCGCGGCGTCTACCAAGGATTTTAAATCATCCGGAGTGCCAAACCTTGATGATACAGCAAAAAAGTTAGAGACATGGTAACCAAAGGAACCGTAATATGGGTGTTCCTGTACAGCCATCAATTGGATAGTATTATAGCCAAGTTTTTTTATTTTAGGCAAAACATTATCCCTGAATTCAATGTATGTGCCAACTTTCTCTTCAGATGTGCTCATTCCAACATGAGCCTCGTAAATAATTGGAATTTTAAACGATGGTTCAAAAATTTTACTTCGCCATTTATAGGGCAAATCAGGATACCAAATTTCAGCATCAAATACAAGTGTTTTTTTATCCTGAACCATTCGGGTACCCCAGGCAGGTAATCTATAAGCCTCTCCATTTGTCCACTTTATAAATAATTTGTAATGCTGTCCATGTGAAATTGAATTGGCAGGTAATTTGATTTCCCAGTTTCCAAATTGCAGCTTATTTAAGGCAAATTTTTTTTCAACTTTCCAGGATGAAAAATCGCCAACCAGATAAATTTCATTTGCATTTGGTGCCCATTCGCGAAATACCCATCCATTTTTCTCTTTGTGAAGTCCAAAATATAAATGCCCGGTAGCAAAATCCTGTAACTTGCGGTTGTTGCACAATAATTTTTCCTTATCAAGCACCAACTTACGGCGATGCATAATTACATCCTTAAATGGATTTAACCATGGATCCTTCTGAACTATTACTGGAATTGATACAGACATATTTTTGTAATATTGTAAAACTAGTTGATGTCGACTATAAATACAAACTTCTATTAATTCTACTTTGACAGATTAGGTTTTTCAGAGATTTTTCAGCTTTTTTACCCCAAACCCAAAAGGGAGAAAGCTGAAAAATCAACCAGTTCCCGTTTGGGATTAAGGGTAAAAACTGGTTGATTTTGAAATCTGTCAAAGTAGAATTAAACATATAAATTTAATATTGAATGTTTTATACTTTCTATGTGAATCTTGGCGCATTTTGGTGCTTTAGTGTTTTGGTGGCAAAAAATTAATCGCCACTGAAGCACCAAAACACAAAATTTCACTAAAAAAAATCCTCAACGCTTAATTCTTAATAATGATAAAAGTTCATTCTGCAATTTAAGAAGAATCTGCATCTAATGCAATTCATTCTTGATAACGCGATGTTTATATAACAATTTTTATCTTTTGAATCCAATAAAATTTAAAACATGCTTAATTTGTAATTAATCATTATCAAAAGATAATATTTTATTAATTTTAGTAATTTAGCAACCAAACCGAATTATTGTTTAGTTTCGTATGTCTAATAATCAAATAATTAAGTATTTGCAATGAGGCTGGTAATTATAATTTTTTTATTTTCCCTGTCAAAATCCATAGCATACGCGCAAAGTGTTGAAATAATGGATAAAGAACGCATAAGTAAGAATAAAATAAGCACACAAACATTATTTGAATATGATTATGTGAAAGGTAAACCCGAGAAAAAAGGAACAAAAGCACGCGTTGACAGTTTTGACACTCAAGGCAACAGGGTTGAACAAATTAACTATCGGGCAAGTGGTTCAGTGCACTACATAGTAACTTATAAATACGATGTTTCAGGCAACAAAACTGAATATTCAAAATACTCAGGTGATGAAAAAAAATTAAATTACAAACAAAGTATCAAGTTTGATTCAAAGGGTAATAAACTTATGGAAACCGGATTTAACGGGATTGATAGTTTTAAAATAGTCTATAATTATTATAGTAAAACGGGAAAATTGGCAGAGGTTAATTTCTTTATTCAAAAGAAACTTGATGAAAAAAGAGTATTTAAATATACTGGCAACAATGCTGATTTAAAAGTATTTGATGGTTCAGACAATTTGAAATTTACTCAAAAAAATGTTTACAGCACTTCTGGAAAATTGCTTGAAGAAACCAGGTACGAAATAGACAATACAATTTCAAGAAAAGTAGTTTATACTTATGATAAAAATGATAATTTAACTTCCGAAACTAAATATATTAGTAGTAAAATGGCAGGCAAAATTACAAGGGTGTATAATGAGAACGAATTACTACTTGAAGTTTACCAGGAAAACACGAATGGTCAAAAATACCTGGCCAACAAATATAAATATGATGATCATAACTGGCTCATTGAAGAAAATTCGCGCAGTGATGCAAAACAAGATTTTACAAAGAACGTCTATTCTTATGATAATAATGGCATTTGTAAAACTATTGACAGTTATTATTCCGAATATAAAAAACAGGTTTTGAGCGTGTTTCTATACACCAACTATTAAAAGGAACTTGATTGGCTTACTATACCTATCAATAAACATTGAAGGTCAGACCAAATGAAGCACTTTTAAAATCGTACCATATTATATTTCCAACGAAAGTCAGTCCAATTACCGGATGATCATTAATAATTCCAGTCTTTAAAGACATACCTTTAATAATCTGATAATACATACTTATATCAATTTGATTTTCATTATAAGTAAAAAAATTAGAAGATTTTGGATGGGCTTTGTTATAATAATAGTACAGGTATGAAATCCCTAAATAAAAGTTGTGATTTAGATGGTAGCTTGTAGAAATGCTGGCACCATAATTAAAAAAAATTCTGTCTGGATAATCTTCTGCGTTATCCGCGATCTGATAATAAAAAACAGGACTTGCATTTATTCCAAACCGGTTATTTTCAGTTTTATAAACTTCAACAGGTAAAGCAAGTTGCCCATCAGTAATGCCTTTATACCTGTTGGCCTCGGCATAAAAAGCATAGTTTTCATTTAAAAGAGTAAATAATCCTAAACCCAGGAAAGCTTTTTCAAAAGGCGGGAGATTGTAATTCAGAACAGGAATAAATCGCTGGTTTTTTTTAAAATCTTCCTTATTTTCCAAATAACCAGGTGAAAAACTTTCATAGTAATACCTTGGCTCAATTTTTATCAGGCACTGTAAAATAGTATCTCTGCTTTTTCCATCTAAATAGTTCAGAGCATAATTCCTTTCATTAGTAAAACACCGCTCAATACTATCGTTATAAAAATAACCTCTAAAACGTCTTGAATATCTGCCTGCGGAAAATTTCAGAAATCTGGAATAATAAAATCTTGCAGAATCAGAATTCTGAAAAAGCTCCCACATTTGACCTTCAAGAAAATTCACGTCGGTATATTTTCCGGCATCTGGATATGCTCCTAAAATTTCACTTGAAAAAAACCTGGCTGCAGAAAATTCTTTTAAAGATAACGAATGAATGAGACCCGAATATAAATTTACTAAATCTTCATCTGCCTGTGAAATGAACAGGTCATTTTCTCTTAATGCTTTAATATCATAAACATTATTTGACTTATTTATCGAATCCAGGAAGCTGCCATAATTAGATTTATTAATCAATTCTCCATTTTTGTTTCTTAAGGGCAAAACTTCACCTTTAAAAAGATAATTATAAAAACCATTTGATTCATCATATTTAATTTTGCTAATTTTTAATTTAGAATTGCAAGAAATCAACATAAGACAACTTAAAACTAAAATCAGGAAAAGTATTGATTTCAGCAGGTGTTTTATGAAATTAATAATAACCATTTAAAGTATATTTATCGATCTTAAATTCAAACTGCATTTTGATTTCAAAAATAAATATTATCCTGATTTATTCAATAAATGAATAAATTGAAGACTAAAATTTTTATTAATCCCAAAATAAAATGGCATAATATCCTATAAATTTAGAATAAAATAGAATTTCAATGTTACTTTGACGGATATTGTCGAAGAGAAAAATATTGATTATTTTGGTAGTAGTTAATTTATTTAGAAATCATTCAATTTAAAAACATATTCGAATGAAAATTTTAGTTACTGGAACGGCTGGATTTATAGGATATCATCTTGCTAAAAAATTAATTGAACGGGGAGATGAGGTAGTGGGTCTCGATTGTATAAATGATTATTATGATATCAATCTTAAATATGGAAGGCTCAATGAATGTGGGATTAAGAAAGAGAATATAAAATACAATGAATTAATAAGTAGCAATAAGTATGCTAATTATCGTTTCATTAAACTGAATCTTGAAGATAAAGAAAATCTGGAATTACTTTTTAAAAAAGAAACCTTCGAAAAAGTTTGTAACCTTGCTGCCCAGGCAGGGGTCAGATACAGCCTTTTAAATCCCTATGCATATTTACAAAGCAACATTACCGGCTTTTTGAATATTTTAGAATGCAGCAGAAATTATAATATAAAAAATCTGGTTTACGCAAGCAGCTCCAGTGTTTATGGCTTAAATGAAACTTATCCTCTTTCAACACACCACAATGTTGATCATCCAATAAGTTTATATGCTGCAAGCAAAAAATCAAATGAATTAATGGCCCATACATACAGCTATTTATTTGGGATACCTACAACCGGATTGCGTTTTTTTACAGTTTATGGACCCTGGGGGAGACCAGATATGGCACTGTTTATTTTTACTAAAGCTATATTAAATAATCAACCAATAGAAGTTTACAATAACGGTAATATGGAACGCGATTTTACTTATATTGACGATATAATAAAAGGAGTAATTTTAACGATAGACAATCCACCATTACCAAATGACAATTGGTCGGGCAAAAATCCAGAACCTTGCAGTTCCAAGGCACCGTATAAAATTTACAATATTGGAAATAACAACCCCGTGCATCTGGGTGATTTTATAAAAGCTATTGAAAAGGTAACAGGAAAAAAGGCCATTAGAATTTTGAAACCTATGCAACCTGGCGACGTTGTGAAAACATGGGCCGATGTCAAAGATCTTATGAATGATTTTTCCTATAAACCGCAAACAAATATTAATGAAGGCATTAGAAACTTTTATGAATGGTATAAAACATACTATTCTCAATAAACCTAAGAACGAAATCAAGAAACTGCTTTCTAAAAATGAACTTCCTGAATTTTGATTTGTTTATTATAAAAATATTCAAAACAAGTTTTAATAACTGCGTTTATTGAGTGCCTATATTCCTTGTAAAAGATATGACTTAGTTAAAGTATTATCTATATTTGATTTTCAGCGAGAATATCATATTTCAAGTAATAATCAAATAACAGATTGAAGTAAATATCTTTGCGTTTGAAATACAAAAACTGGTTGCAGGTTTTCAATAACATGTCTTTTATTAAGAAATCAGTTACTTTAAAAGCAATTAGAAAATACAAAAAAAGTAAAAGCAAAGATCAAATATAAAGTTCAGGAGAATGAAAAATTTTGCATTAATAGGTGCTGCAGGTTTTATAGCAGTCAGACATTTGAAAGCTATCAAAGAAACGGGAAACAATCTGATAACTGCTTTGGACAAAAATGACAGTGTTGGAATACTCGACAGTTATTTCCCAAATGCAGATTTTTTTGTTGAATTCGAGAGATTTGATCGCCACATTGAGAAGCTGAAAAGAAATGATAAAAAAGTTGATTATATATCAATTTGTACACCAAACTATCTTCATGATGCACATATTCGTTTTGCATTGCGAAACAATGCCGATGCAATTTGCGAAAAACCACTGGTATTAAATCCCTGGAATATTGATGCACTTTCAGAAATTGAAAAAGAAACCGGGCGAAAAATCAATACCATCTTCCAACTGCGTTTGCATCCAACTATTATGGAACTTAAGAAAAAAATAGATGCAGACAAATCGGGGAAAATATATGACATAGATTTAACCTATATTACTTCCCGCGGACATTGGTATTTTACCAGTTGGAAAGCACAGGAAGAAAAATCAGGAGGCATTGCTACAAACATTGGTGTTCATTTTTTTGACATGCTAACCTGGATATTTGGTGACGTTAAACAAAATATTGTACACGTATTTGAACCAAAAAGAGCAGCTGGTTTTCTTGAATTAAAAAAAGCACGCGTAAGATGGTACCTGAGTATTGATTTTGAAGCTTTGCCTGACGAAATAAAAGCAAAAGGTCAAAGGACATTTCGTTCTATAACCATTGAAGGTAAAGAACTGGAATTCAGCGAAGGATTTACCGATCTTCATACCAGGACTTATGAGGAAATACTTAAAGGCAATGGATTTACAGTTGAAACAGCCAGAATGAGCATACAAACAGTATTTGACATTCGTCATATCAAACCAATTGGATTGACTGGCGATTATCATCCATTTGCCAAGAAAAATATTGAGTTTCACCCATTTCATAAATAAATCAAGATTATAATTTTATGTTTGAAGAATTAATTAACAAAAAGAAATCTATTGCTGTAATAGGTTTAGGCTATGTTGGATTGCCTTTGGCATTAGAATTTGCAAGAAAGTTCAAAGTAATTGGTTTTGATATCAAACCTGAAAGGATCAAACTACTTAAAAACAGAATCGATCCAAGCAAAGAATTAAAACCCGAAGAATTTGACAACACTGATATTTCTTTTACATCAGAAATTGACGATTTAAAGAAAGCTTCGTTTTATATTGTTGCAGTTCCAACTCCTATTAATGAATATAATAACCCTGATCTTAAACCATTAATTGGTGCTACAAAAACAGTGGCCACTGTTTTAAAAAAAGGCGATTATGTTGTTTATGAATCCACAGTTTATCCCGGTTGCACTGAAGAAGATTGTGTTCCTGTCCTTGAGAATATTTCAGGACTAAAGTTCCAAACTGATTTTAAAGTAGGGTATTCACCTGAGAGGATCAATCCGGGTGATAAGGAACATACACTTACCAAAATTTTAAAAATAGTTTCAGGCTGTGATAGCGAGTCACTTGCAGAAATTGCAAAAGTGTATGGAGAAATTATCAAAGCCGGTATTCACAAAGCTTCTTCTATAAAAGTTGCTGAGGCAGCCAAAATAATTGAGAATACCCAGCGGGATGTCAATATTGGGTTAATGAACGAGTTATCCATAATTTTTAGCAAAATGTGCATCAATACATTTGATGTGTTGGAAGCAGCTGGAACAAAATGGAATTTCTTAAAATTTTCACCGGGCTTAGTTGGTGGGCACTGCATTGGAGTTGACCCCTATTATTTAACTTATAAATCATCAAAATTGGGTTATCATGCACAGGTAATAAATTCAGGACGATATGTTAATGACTCTATGGGCGGCTATATTGCAAAACAGGCAATTAAGATGCTTATTACAGCAGATAAAGAAATTAAGCCTGCAAAAGCACTTATAATGGGCATCACTTTCAAAGAAAACGTAAGTGACATCCGAAATTCAAAAGTCGTAGATATTTATAAAGAACTAAAATCATACGGACTTCAACATATTGATGTAATAGATCCCTATGCAGACGAGCATGAAGTGGAAGAAGAATACGGCATTAAATTATCTAAAAAACCAGATAAAAATTACGACTTAATAATCGCCGCAGTTTCTCATAAAGAATATGCATTATTAAAAAATGAGGACTTTAAACTAATAGGCAATAGCAAATTTGTATTTATCGATATTAAAGGAATATTTAAAAATAAAGTTAATAGTCACATCTATTGGAGTTTATAGTTGAAATAACCTTTTACAAAAACTTTAATTCTGATGTTTTCTAAAAAATACCTGTTGATCAACCTTGTTGGTTACCAGGTATTTTGTTTGTTAAGTGAAATTGAATTCAATTTTAAGGACTTATACTATTCATCCTTAATTAAAATTAAATAATTTGCATCAATGTCGTTTAATTAAGAAAATTTATCTGGTAAAGGCTTCGACTCCGCTCAGCCTGACAGACAATTAAAGTGTCACACTGAGCGTAGTCGAAGTGTTTTTTGAGCATCTAAACGACAATGTAATTTACATCTGAAAACTAATATTAACTTTGAATCAATATATCTAACTTATGAACATCAAAAAAGCAATAATTACAGCTGCAGCAAGAGGAGAAAGACTTTACCCTGTATCAGATACAGTCCAGAAAGCCATGCTTCCGATCATTGACGCTGATGGAATAAACAAACCCATCATCCAGATAATTGCTGAAGAGGCCTTTTCAAGCGGCATTGAAGAGTTATGTATTATTTGTGCCCCCGGAGATGAAAAAAGATATGTTGAAAATTTTCAGTCTCTGCATTCGACTCTTTTAAAAGCTTTCAAACAACATGAATGGGCACAGGTACAGGTTACTGCTATCAAAAATCTGTTAGAAAGAATAAGTTTTAAAATTCAGGATAATCCAAGAGGCTATGGGGATGCTGTTTACCTGGCAAAAGATTTTGTTAAGGATGAGCCATTCCTGCTGCTACTGGGCGATTATTTGTATGTCACAGATAACAAAGGGAAACGTTGTGCGCAACAACTAATTGAATTGGCAAATATTGAAGATTGCTCTGTTTCTGCAGTCAATCCCACCATTGAACATCAAATTAGTAAATATGGAACATTAACCGGAAAATCCATTCTTAAATATGATGGAGTATATCAGATAGAAAAAATTATTGAAAAACCTTCTGTCAGTCAGGCAGAGTTAGAACTACAAACTCCAGGACTCCGGGCTGGTTATTATCTCTGCTTTTTCGGAATGCACGTGTTCAAACCTGTAATATTTGATTATCTGAAAAAGGCAATTGAAAGCAAAAAAAATAGCGATGCCATCACCTTGCTAACTCCTTCTCAACAGGAACTTGCTGACACTGACAAATACCTTGCACTTGAAATGAAAGGCGCCCGCTATGATACCAGCAAAAAACTCGGATTGATGCAAGCTCAGATTGCACTTGGTCTGGCAGGTTGCATAAAAAATGAGGTACTTTCAACAATAGTCCATATTCTGGCGGAATCAGAAATGAGAAATCCTATCTAGTTTCATATCAACACAATATTGATGCATTATGCTTAGAAGTTTGAGAGTAAACAAACAGTTATAAAATTGCGGATTCCGAATTTGTGATTGCGGATTTAGCGACTTACAAAATCAAAGAATATGACAAAAGAAAAACTAAAAAAAAGAACTAAACATTTTGCTTTAAAAATTATTAATTTAGTAGAAAATCTTCCAGAAATAAAAGCAGGACGAACTTGGAAACCAGATAATTCGATCCGGAACTTCGGTTACGGCAAATTACCGGGCAGCATGCAGAGCCAGAAGTAATGCAGATTTCATTTCTAAAATAACTTTTGTTGAAGAAGAATGTGACGAAACTCAATTTTGGCTTGAGCTCATCGCAGAAACCAATTTAGTTAAAAAAGAAAAATTACATGACATGCTTAATGAAGCTGATGAACTAATTACAATTTTCACCGCATTTGGCAAAACAGCCAGGCAAAACAATCCGAAATCACCAATCCGAAATCCGAAATCATACTAATTTCGACAAAATATGCTAAACCTGACACTAGAATTTCTCACTAAAAAATATAATATCCCCAATCAAAAAATCCTAAGAAATTTATTTCAATGAATATCTTTATTAATACCATCACTTCAACGGACCCTGAAATTCGGAACAAGTCATTTCAAGAACTTTGCAAAGGTTTATCTGTACCCGACTTAATTTCAGGATTTTCAGAACTGGATAAATTTCGTAAAACAACTCAAAATCTTTATGAGCGGGTAAGAGCATGTATCTTTCTATATGCAGGTTACAGATTCTACCTCATGGAATCCAAAGAGGTAAATGAATCAGGTCAAATTCCGGTTGAAGGGTACAATAATTATCTTAAACGAAACTACGAGAAAGCCATCAGCATCTTTCTTATTGAGATAAATAATAATGGACAAAATTCAAATATTTTTAGTTGCCTGGCAGAATGTTATCACCAATTAACTTTTCAGATTCTCGCGGAGCAAGTGCGTAAAAGCGTCAGATCCAGCCATGGCAATCAATGGATGTTCCGGGTTGGGCACTATGAAGAACATCCGTTGAAAATTCATCCCCAGCTTTTATCCAGGCAGGATGATAATGATCTTTTCCCGGTTCTCAGGGAAATAACTCCGGTTCGACTTGACATCACTCACAGTGCCTGGTCAGATATTTTTTTCCTGGGAATGGATTATCCTGAAGGCGCCAGAGTAATTAATGTTTCTATAGATTTGGGCGTTTATGGTCGCGATAAGGAAATTAAACCCCCTCTTGAAACTTACCTGCGGGTTATTACAAAGCCCGTGATCAGGTTTACTTCACTCGATTTAAAAGATACAAAAGATGTTTCAACGCTTGCTGATTTATTTAATTTTGGAAACGATTACCTGAGCCTGTTAAAAGCTGCGGTAATTGCTTCTGGAATTATTCCTCCCTCATACGAAGGTACAAACCATACACTCAAAAGCATCCTGGACAGGTTAATTTCTCCTGGCTGCGGAATAGAGTTGGTTACAAAAGTAAATGATATACCTAAAGGATCAAGACTGGCAGTTTCAACTAATTTGCTTGCTTCAATGATTAGTGTTTTGATGCGGGCGACCCAGCAAACCAGATTGCTTGAAGGAAATTTGACAGAACAGGAACGCAGACTCATTGCTTCACGGGCAATATTGGGCGAATGGCTGGGTGGCTCAGGAGGCGGATGGCAGGATTCCGGAGGGATTTGGAACAATGTTAAATCCATTGAAGGTGCAATGGCAGTTGCCGGAGATCCGGAATTTAATATAAGTCGCGGATGCTTATTACCAAAACATAAGGTATTATCAGATGAAAACCTCCATCCCGATTTTGAAAAACTTTTCACGGGATCATTAATTTTGATTCACGGAGGTATGGCTTCCAACGTTGGGCCAATACTTGAAATGGTAACTGAAAAATACCTTTTGCGTTCACAAAGTGAATGGAAAGGGAGGCAAAAGGCAAATATTATTTATGATGAGATATTTAAAATTCTTAAGAGTGGTGATATTAAAAAGCTTGCATCATTTACTTCTCAGAACTTTGAAGGCCCTATAAAAACTATTATTCCATGGGCCACAACTTATTTCACAGAGACCATAATAGCTAAAGCAAAACAAACTTTTGGAACCGATTACTGGGGGTTTCTTATGCTGGGAGGAATGTCAGGCGGAGGTATGGGTATGTTTGTTGATCCGAAAATCTACGAAAATGCCAAAGATAAAATTCTTGAAATACTTCAGGAAACTAAAAATGAAATGTCGGTTAGTCTTCCATTTGCAATGGATCCTGTTGTTTATAATTTCAGTATCAATAAAAACGGTTCGATTTCAAAATTATATACTGGAAATGAAGCACTGATGCCAAACAGTTATTACTCATTGCAAATTCCATTATTGGTAAAAGGTAATCCCGCCGATTTATCTGACATCAGGAAAAAAGAACTGGATATTGCTACCACTCTAAGCGTAAATGACAACCAGGCATTTCAGATGCTTCGGTCCATTGTTACCAAGCTTTTTAATTTTACAACTGATTCGGCAACTTCTCAAAACCAGGCCCAAAACGACCTGACAGAAAGGATAAAAAAAGAAAATGGATTTGACTATATTCAACATGAACAAATTCGTTTAGATCTTTCAAAAGGCAGGATTGGATTGTCAAGAAACCGGCTACCTGCAGAAACAATAATCGAAGATGTTGGTGATGCTGATATTACTTTTCTAAATAAAATCTCTGTCTCCGAAAATATTGGCGCAAAGAATATTTCAGCAGGAAAAGTAGTTGCAATGTGTCTTGCAGCAGGAGTTGGAAGCAGGTGGACAAAGGGAGCCGGGGTTATTAAGGCAATAAACCCATTTATTGAAATAAATGGTAAACACAGATCATTTCTTGAAATCCATTTAGCTAAAAATAATAAAACTTCTCAAATATATAGTTCGGAGATTCCTTATATAATAGCTACCAGCTATCTTACACACAAACCAATTGAAGATACTTTGAAAAATACGAAAAATTATAATCATAAAGGGGAGGTGTATCTTTCAACAGGTAAATCTATCGGTCAACGCATGATTCCGACGGAGCGTGATTTAAGGTTTTTATGGGAGGAGATGCCTCAGGAACAACTGGATGAAAATAAACAGAAGGTGCGTGAAGCTATCCGCGGCGCTTTAATTGCCTGGGCCAAAAGCAAAGGTGAAAGCTCTGATTATATTGACAATATAGCTCAGCAGCGCTTAAGTCCCTTAGGACACTGGTATGAAGTGCCTAATATGTTGAGAAATGGGGTATTGGCAAAGCTTCTAAAGGAGCATCCAGGTATTGAAAACATAATGTTACATAACGTTGATACGCTTGGTGCTGATATAAATCCACAGGCTTTGAGTTATCACCTTAAATCAAAAAACACACTGACTTTTGAAGTCGTTTCCCGCCGGATGGATGACCGTGGCGGAGGTTTAGCAAAAATAAATGGTAAAATTCGATTACTCGAAGGGCTGGCGCAACCGCATGAAGAAGATGAACTATCACTAAGTTATTACAATACCATGACAACCTGGATAAATATTGACAAGTTGCTCGAATTATTCAGGCTTACCCGGTCAGATCTTTATTCTCGAAGTGATGCGGAAATTTCAGAATCGGTAAGGCAGGTTGCCCGTCGAATGCCTTCCTATGTTACAATCAAAGAAGTTAAATACCGATGGGGGCATGGACAGGAAGACATTTATCCTGTAGCTCAAATAGAAAAACTCTGGGGTGACATGAGTGCCTTGCAGGATATTCAATGCGGCTATCTGGTAGTTCCCCGTTTGCGTGGTCAACAGCTAAAAGACCCTGCCCAGCTCGATTCATGGGTTAATGATGGAAGTAAAGATTATATCTCCTCTTTATGTGCTTTTTAAACCCAAATTACGCAATAGAAGCGAATGAAATGAGCGAACTACTTGCGTTAGTTGGATTACCCCCGATTTAGAAATTGTTTCAATCTTATATTTTTAGATTGATTTACAATTTCTTAATCGATTGCTAATTTCTAATGAGCAATTTGGGTTAAACTTATTCTTCACTCCAATTAAGCAATAATCTGTATTCTGGCAGGGATGCATTGCAAATTATGACTATATTTGTAATAAATAAAGCTTATCTGGAACTATAAAACTTTGTGAGTGAAGGACCTTATTTTAGAAGATAAGAAATTTAAATTCTATTTAAGCCATAAACAAATTGAGGCTGAGTTAAATAGAATTGCTTCCGAAATTACTCGTGATCTATCGCAAAAAAAACCTTTGTTCATCTGTTTGTTGAATGGTTCTTTTATTTTTGCAGCCGATTTATTTAAGAAACTGGAGTTTAGTTGTTCTATTTCATTCGTCAAACTTAAATCATATATTGGTACTCAAAGTTCCGGGACCGTTCAGGAAATTATTGGTTTAACCGAATCGGTTGAAGGCAGAACAGTAGTTTTGGTTGACGACATTATAGATACCGGAACAACAATATTTTATTTAATTAAGAAGCTCAGAGAGTTGAAACCTGCTGACCTTAAAGTAGCAACCATGTTTTTTAAACCTGATGCCTGTCAGTGCTGTTTGAGAATTGATTACATGGGAATGATGATTGATAACGAGTTTGTTGTAGGATATGGATTAGATTACAATGGATTGGGGAGAAATTATAAGGACCTATACAAACTATCACGTACTTAATTTTTTTGAAATCTAATTTTTAATTTTTTTATTATGCTTAATCTTGTATTATTTGGACCTCCGGGTGCCGGAAAAGGAACACAAAGTGAGAAATTAATTGAAAAGTATAAATTGGTGCACCTTTCCACTGGAGATATTCTGCGTGCAGAAATAACAAACAAAACAAAACTTGGATTGGAAGCAAAAGCTTTTATGGACAAGGGTGCGCTTGTTCCCGATGAAGTTGTAATAGGAATGATTGCTTCCAAGCTCGATGCAAACAAAAACGCCAGGGGTTTTATTTTTGATGGTTTCCCGCGTACCACAGCTCAGGCAGAAGCGTTGGATAAATTGCTTTTTGCACGAAAAACACCTATAACCTGCATGTTGGCATTAGAAGTAGAGCATGCTGAACTCGTGAGTCGCCTATTAAATCGTGGATTGACAAGCGGCCGAAGTGATGATCAGAATCCTCAAATAATTGAAAATAGAATAACCGAATACAACAATAAAACTGCACCGGTTATTAAATTTTACAATGCACAGGGAAAATTTCACAGCATAAATGGCGTAGGAACTGTTGATGAAATTTTTGTGCGTTTGTGTGCGGTAATAACAAAAGTATAGCGAAGTTGTGAATTGTCAAGTTGTGAATTGTGAATAAAATATATTATTTAATTGCAGGCTAAATCTGGCGCATGACTTTTACTGATATTCTAAATACTTAAATTCCCGACTTCTCACTTCTCAAATTC
>Ga0265316_10000548_pt1 | contig 42212 bp, 28 predicted proteins | sample 4522metaG_FD_202092 | JGI IMG/M metagenome (GOLD analysis project Ga0265316, IMG submission 202092) | Rhizosphere microbial communities from Carex aquatilis grown in University of Washington, Seatle, WA, United States - 4-5-22 metaG | ecosystem: Host-associated > Plants > Roots > Rhizosphere >... | reverse complement strand
GGCGTGGAGCGTTTGTGGGCCGGTGATGGTGATGGAGCCGGATTCGCGGGTGAGCGTGGCGCCGAATGCGCGAAGGGCCAGCTCGCTATGGTCGCGGGTGCGGACTTCTTCGAGGATCGTCGTAGGCCCGGCGGTTTGCAGAGCGGCGAAGAGGATGCAGCTTTTGACTTGAGCGCTGGGGACGGGGGTGGCGTAGTCAATGGCGCGAAGCCGGCCACCATCAATGGTGAACGGGGCGTGGCCGTCGGTGAGAGTGAGGTGCGCGCCCATGGCTTCAAGCGGCTTGCGAATGCGATCCATGGGGCGGCGCGAGAGCGATTCGTCGCCGATGAGAGTGAAGCGGCCGGTCTGCGGAGCGAGAAGGCCCGAGATCATGCGCATGGTCGAACCGGAATTGCCGCAGTCGAGAGGATGCGATGGAGGCGTAACGCGTCCGGCGACGCCGGTGATCTCAATGGAGTCGGCGCTGGTGCGGTTTACGGTTGCGCCCAGCGACTCCATGCAGGCGAGGGTGGAGGCGCAGTCGGCGCCGGTGGAGAAGTTGGTGAAACGAGAAGTGCCTTCGGCGAAGCCGCCGAGCATGGCGTAGCGATGACTGATTGATTTGTCGCCGGGCAAGCGAAGGCTGCCGATGATATTTCGAGCGGGACGGATGAGGCGTTCGTGAACGGCGGTGGACAAGAGGGCTCCGAGAATCAGCTTCCAGCTACTAGCTCCCAGCTTCCAGCTCGTGTTGCGAGAACGGAGAAGATTGCGTTCTCGGGATCTCTCCGAATGGCGCCTGGCTGGGAGCGAAGGGCTTGCAGCTATGAGTTTATCGAATGGGGAGCCTGGGATCGAAGATCGGGGGATTGGATGCTTTTTGAGGAAGAGCGGCAGAGACGGGGCCAATTGGGCCGGATTGAGGCTTTGCGGACGCCAGAGTTGAGCCATGGCGCAAAGCCTGCGGGAACGTTATCATGTGTTGGACCGAATTTGCCAAATTTGCCGCAGTGGGGAAAACGATGAAGCGGATTCTTGCTCCTTTGATGTGTGCCGTTGGTTTGAGCGTGTGTTTGGGAGGGTTGGCCGGGTGCGGCGGCTCGTCCGGTGGCGGGACGACGACACCGCCGGTCGTAGCGTCGATTACCAGTTTCACCGCGAGTCAGGCGACCATCACAGCGGGAGCAAGCGCAACGTTGACGGGGGTTTTTACGGGCGGCACGGGTGTGATTACTCCCGGCAATCTTCCAGTTACCAGCGGGGCCGGCGTGACGGTTAGCCCAACGGCAACGACGACCTATACCCTCACCGTTACTCCGTCCAGTGGCTCTGCGGTCACGGCGACTGCAACGATTACAGTAAATGCAGCGGCAGCGCCGACGATTACCAGCTTCGTGGCGAGTCCGGCAACGATTACCGTAGGTGCAAGCTCCAGCTTGACGGCCGTTTTTGCCGGAGGCACAGGTGTGGTCACGCCGGGCAATCTCGCCGTCCTTAGTGGAACAGCGTTGAGCGTTAGCCCCGCGGCGACCACTACTTATACCGTCACAGTTACTCCTCCTACTGGAACGGCGATCACGCAGACGGTCATGGTAACTGTCGTTCCCGCGCCGACGATCACGAGCTTCGTGGCCAATCCGACACCAATTGCTGCAGGTGCGACCTCCAACCTGACGGCTGTTTTCGCCAATGGCATTGGGGTGATCACGCCGGGCAACTACACCGTCACCAGCGGGGTGGCGCAACCTGTCACCCCCGCGTCGACTTCGACCTATACCCTCACGGTCACTAATTCCGCAGGGACGGCAATTATCCAGACGGCTACAGTAACGGTGGTTCCCGCGCCGACGATCACCAGTTTTGTGGCGAATCAGGCGACAATTACTGCCGGAGGAAGCTCCACCCTGACAGCTGTTTTCGCGAATGGCACCGGGGTGATCACGCCGGGAAATATCTCCGTCACAAGCGGGACGGGAGTGAGCGTGAGCCCCTCGGCGACTACGACATATACGCTCACTGTCACTCCTCCAAGCGGGGCGGCGATCAGCCAGACGGCAACGGTAACCGTCGTTCCCGCGCCGACGATCACCAGCTTTGTGGCGAATCCCACGGCGATTGCGGCGGGAGGAAGCTCCGGTCTGACGGGTGTTTTCGCCAATGGCACGGGAGTGATCACGCCGGGCAAACTCGCCGCGACGAGTGGCACGGCGGTGAGCGTGAATCCCACGGTTTCGACGACCTATACCCTCACGGTCACAAATCCCGCCGGGACGGCGGTCACCCAAACGGCAACCGTAAACGTACAGACCTCGGTATCGGTGAACGAGTCAATCTCCGGCCCATCCGTAAGCGACCAGCTTCTGGGCATGAATCTGGCAGCGTGGTACGACGAGGTGGGCAATGCGACGGCTGTGAATGGCGCATTCGCGCAGGCGGGCATCAAGGCGATTCGCTGGCCGGGTGGCTCATGGTCTGACGAATATCACTGGCAGACGCCGAACAGCTCATCCAATCCCAGTCTGCCTTACATGTGCGCGAACAACTCAAACGGGGTTCCAAATGGAAGCACCGGCTGGGGCGGCTACAGCACCTTTGCGCAGTTCGTCACCAGCATCGTTCAGGGCGGAAGCTACGATCTTGCCCTGACTGCTGACTACGGCACCAACGCGGCCTGCACCGGACCCGGCGACCCGACCGAGGCTGCAGCATGGGTAACTGCGGCGCTCAGTGACGGCGTCACTGTAAGCCACATGACGGTGGGCAATGAGGAATACGGGAGCTGGGAGACAGACCTGCATACACTCAAGAACAACGCGACAACCTACGCTGCCGCGACGGCAGGAAGCAGCGGCTACTATGCGTTGATCAAGGCGGCCTCTCCGAACACGGCGGTCGGCGTTTCGGTGAATCCGGGCAACTCCCCTGCGTGGGATCCGACGGTGCTGGCCAATGCGCCCTATGATTTCGTGGAATACCACTACTACCCAGAGACGCCGGGTTCGGAAAGCGATACCTTCCTGGTGCAGCAGGGGGCGCAGCAGTTGACGGCGAACATCAACACGATCAAGGCGGAACTGAACACAGCCGGGAAACCAAGCACGCCCATTTACGTGGGCGAGATCGGCGGGCCTTACAGCAATCCGGGCAAACAGAGCTGGTCGATTACTCAAGGCTTGTATGCGGGCCAGGTGTTAGGCGAAATGATGAACGCCGGAGTCGCGCGCCTGACATGGTGGATTGGGTTCGGAAACTGTAACGGTACCAGCGGAAATGATAGTGCGTTGCTCTATGGGTGGCAGGATTTCGGGGCCTACAACGTGTTCTCCGATGGACCGACTGAAACTACGTGTCCCGGCGCGGGCGCAATTGGTTCCATGTCACCCACGGCGCGCGCGTTTCAGCTTTTCAGCAACGTGGCCGTCAACGGCGAAAGCGCGCTCACCGCGACCGTAGCCGGTGATACGACCGATGTGGTTGCCTACGCGGCCACCCATAGCGGAGGAACGGCGCTGGTGCTGTTCAACAGGAACGAAACCGTCAGCGAGCCCGTTTTGGTCTCGCTTTCAGGGCAAAGTGCCGCCTCGACCGTAACTGTAATCACCTACGACAAGGCCATCTATGACCTGTCGGGTTCACCGACGGGGTTCTTCCCGGACCCGAATGGAACGAACACCTGGGCCGCGCCAACGACCACCAATCTTGGCGCTCAAACTCTGCCGATGACGCTGACGTTGACTCCGTGGAGCATGAACGTGGTCTTGATCCATTAATTAAAGCGGGAAAGTTTTCGGCTGCGGTTTGTCCCTTTATCGGTGAGTAATGTTGGTGCGATCCCACCCTAAACGGAAACCACGCGTTTAGGATGGGGCGCCCATTTTGTTGCTGCGTTGAATGGGCGGATCGAGGTTCGTGGTGTCCCACGTCTCAAAATCGAGTCCTTGGGGCGCACAGGTTTTGCGCGAAACACGGGAAAAGCAGCCGCAGATCCTTCGACTTCGCTTACCCCGCGTTCGTGTTGCGAATGCGGGGCCCCAAGCGCGCTCCGCTCAGGATGACAAATCGTCGCAAAGGCGGTTGCAAAGGCTAGCGGACGCGGAGGACGATGATGGTTTCGTCGTCGAAGCGGTCTTTGCCGCCCTGAAAGCGGGTGACGTCGGCGAGGATGGTCTCGGCGATTTCAGCGGCGGGCAACTCGCGGCTGTCGCAGAGCAGGCCGGCGAGACGATCCTCTCCGTACATCTCCTCTTTGTCATTTTCGGCGTCGAGAATTCCGTCGGAGATAAAGACGATGGCATCGCCGGGCTGGGTGGCGACGCTGAATTCCTCATAGGTGACATTGGGGAACATGCCCAGGGGAAATCCCTCGGCGCGGACGGGTAGAGACTGTCCCGCGCGGCAAACCACGGGTTGAACAGCGCCGGAGTTCGCTACCTGAAGGGTCTGGTTCTCGTCGTTCCAGAGAGCGAAGAGCATGGTGACGTACTGAGAATCGAGCTTGCGCTCCTGAATTGCGTCATTGAGGAGGGCGAGCATAGCGGCAGGCTCGGGTTGTTGTGCCGCGGCGGCGCGCATGATGCCGCTGATGAGCGCGGCGAAGAGCGCGGCTGGCGCGGCTTTTCCGCTTACGTCGCCAAGAACGATGGCGGTGCGGTTGGGGCCGTAGTCGAGGAAGTCGTATAGATCGCCGCCAATGGTGCGGGCGGGCAGGAAACGGACCGCCATGTCGGCGTGGGGATGCGATGGGGCGTCAGGCGGGAGCAGACGGAGTTGCACCTCGCGGGCCATGGTGATGTCTTTCTCAAGCTGGCGCTCCTGGCGATGCACGGCCTGATAAAGGCGGGCGTTTTCAATGGCGATGGCTATTTGCGAGGCGAGCGTGGTTAACATGCGCTCGTGTTCTTCATTGAAGAAGTTGGGACGCGTGTGTTCGAGATCGAGGACGCCGATGACGCGGCCTTTGTAGAAGAGCGGAACGATGAGCTCCGAGCGGGTCTCGGGATTCATGGGCAGGTAACGCTGGTCCTTCGAGACGTCGGGAACATTGATGGGCCGCCACTCGCGGACCGCGGCGCCGACGAGGCCACTGGAGATGGGAACGCGGCGAATGGGTGCGTGGACGTAGCCGAAGCGCCATGCGTAGCGGGTGATGAGGGTGTCGCCTTTTTCATCGAGCAGCATGATGGTGAACATCTGATAGTCGATGAGGCGGCGCAGGAGCTGACCCACGCGCTCGAGCAGGGGATTGAGATCGAGGATGGAGGCAAGCTCGACGGCGATTTCATTGAGGACTTCGAGCGTCTGTGCCTGGCGGGAGACACGGGCGTAGAGGCGGGCGTTCTCAATGGACTGCGCGATCCGTGAGGCGGTCATGGTGAGCACATGAAGATGCTCGGGGCGAAAGAAATTGAGCTGCTCGCTTTCAAGATCCATGACGCCGATGAGGCGGTTTTTGGCGATGAGAGGAACGGCGAGCTCGGAGCGCACGTCGGGATTGGCGGCGATGTAGAAGTCGGCGGTGGAAACGTCGTTGAGGAGGATGGGCTGGCGAGTGAGGGCGACCTGGCCGACGAGGCCCTTGCCGACGGGAACGCGGGTGCGCTCGATTTGGGGCGTGTGGCCGATCTGGAAACGCATGCGGAGGTCGTGAGCGCGCTCGTTAAGAAGAAAGATGGCGAAGATGCGATAGGGGATGAGGGAACGAACGAGCTCGGAGGTGCGGGCGAGAAGGGTTTGCAGGTCGAGCGTGGTGTTGAGCGCGTCAGTGAGGCGCATGAGGTAGGCGACGTCGGCAGGCTCGATGCGGGCGTTGATGGGGTCGAGCGCAAACGGCGAGGCCGCGGGGTCGGCGGGACGGTAGTCGCCCTCGAAGTCGTGCGGTGGCGGAGATGGAGGCGCGTCAGACATGCGGGGTCAAGGAATGATAACGCAGGGGACAGTTCTCAGTTCATAGTTCGCAGTTCACAGTGTTCCGCCGAGGGTCGGCGATTGGGCTGTGAACGAAGAACTGCGAACCGCTCTTAGTCGGCTCCGAGCTCGCGAACGATGGCGACGGAGGCGGAGGAGCCGATGCGGTTGGCGCCGGCCTCGAGCAGGGCGCGGACCTGCTCAACGGTGCGGATGCGGCCAGCGGCCTTGACGCCGCAGCGCGCGCCGACAACTCCGCGCATCAGGGCGACATCGACTGGAGTGGCGCCTCCCGAGGCAAAGCCGGTGGCAGTGTTGATGAAATCGGCACCGGCGTGAATAGCGATCTCCGATGCGCGCAGCTTCTCCTGCATCGTGAGGAGACAGGTTTCGAGATTGACTTTGAGTGCAGCGCCGCGATCGTGGGCCACCTTCGCGATGGCATGAATGGCGTGTTCAACGGCGTAATGATTGCCGCTCTTGAGCAGGCCGATGGGAAGGACCATACCGAGCTCCCGAGCACCGAGGCGAAGGAGTGCCGCAGCTTCCTGGCGCATCGAAGAGACAAGCGATGCGCCGAGGGGAAATCCGATGGTTGCGGCGACGGGAATGCCGGTGCCGGCGAGGAGCTTGACGGCCGTGGCGGTCCAAACGGGATTGACCACGACGGAAGCGAAGCGGTAGCGCGCTGCCTCGGAGGAGAGGGCTTCTACCTGGCTGCGCGTGGCCTCGGCCTTAACCAGCGAGTGGTCGATGACAGCGGCGAGCGACTGCCAACTTGCGAGAGCCTTGGCAGCAAAGGCAGCAGAGTCGAAAGTTCCGTGATCAAAATCCAGATCGGCGTTCTGGATGGCAACGGTGGCAGACATGGGGGATGCTCCTAAGTTAAGTTCACAGTTCGCAGTTCGCGGAATGGAGCAGACAACGATTATTTGTAGCCAGGCTGCAACCGCTTGGGAACCATGAACCGCGAACAGCTTCTGGCCGGCCGCGAGGACAAGGAGACTGGCGAGGCAGCTTATCCATGGTCTCCGGGAGATGAGTATACGGCGGCGTCAAGGCGGGGACAAATGACACCGGTGCAAACTAAGCGAAAAGTAGAAACGGCGGTGTAAACCAGCGGGTGACCTGCGCGAACGATAGTGGCATGAAACCGGAGTTGCGCCGACTATGCGGTCTGGCCGGGCGCCATGATACAGATGTCGGGCAGATTGCGGTAGCGCTCGGCGTAGTCCATGCCGTAGCCGATGACAAACAGATTGGGGATGGAAAATCCGACATAATCGGCGTCGATTTTTTCAATGCGGCGGGAGGGCTTATCGAGCAGCGTTGCGATGCGAAGGGATTTGGGATGCTGCTGAAGAAAGAGTTTGCGCAGATAGGCGAGCGTCAGGCCGGTGTCTAGAATGTCCTCGACGATAAGGACGTTTTTGCCTTCAATGGGCTGGTCCAGGTCCTTGATGACCTTGACGGCGCCGGAAGAGCGCTGGCCCTGGCCGTAGCTGGAGACGGCGACGAAGTCGAAAGTGGCATCAGCCTGGATGGAGCGTGAGAGATCGACAAGGAAGAATGCGGCTCCCTTGAGCACGCCGACCATAACCAGCTTTTCACCGTTGAGGTCGCGGGTGATTTGCGCGCCCATTTCGGCGACGCGTTCGGCAATCTGCTGGCGAGAATAGAGGACGTCGAGGCCCTGATAGGTCATGGTAGACATGCAAACAGTATCGCGCGAATTCGGCTTTCGATCACCTGTGTAAATCGCGGCCAGGAATCTGAAGCTCATTCTGAATGGAGGTCCCGCGCCCAATAGCCTCAAGGCAAAACTGACAGTGCTAAGATCGGCCCATGTTCAATTTGGGCAGACCGGCAACGCCGGGCCAATGGATTGGCCATATTTTTCTCGGCGTGGTAGCGCTGTTTCTGATCTGGTGGATGATGCATTTCCTCTAGGTTGAGCGAAGAAAACGAAGAATCAAGTCGCAGTCCTGGATGATCAGCATTCGCTTGGGTTCCGGGATACGATTGCCGCAGGGAATAGCAGCCGCCGAACGTCTATACTTAAAGAGATATGCTTCCCTACATCCCGCTTCCGTTTTGGCCCCACCATCTGAACGCTTTTGGGCTGATGCTTTGGCTCGCCGCCGTTGTGGGCGCGATCATTGCCGACCGCGCGTTCAAGCGGGCGCACATCGATGCCGATGCGGTGGGAATGGTGGCGGTAGCACTGGTGGTGGGCCTTGTCGGGTCCAAGATCTGGCATGTGCTGGATTCGCTGGACGAGTTCAGAGAGATTGGCTGGCGGGTTCTGTGGGATAACGCCGGGTTTGCATGGTACGGCGGGCTGACCTTCGGCATCGCGGCGTTGATCTTCATGGGTTGGCGGGCTAAGCTGGGGCCGCTGCGGACGCTGGATTTATGCGCTCCGGCGGCCGCGATCGGCTACGGAATCGGACGGATCGGGTGCTTTCTTTCCGGAGACGGCTGTTATGGGATCGCGATTCAGCCGGTTCACATCTTCGGAATCACATTTCACCCGTGGGGAATGGCATTCCCGAATGGAATTGAGCCGGTCCTGGTTCCGGTTTATCCTACGCCGCTCTACGAATTTGGAGCCGGGCTGCTGATTGGCTGGTATCTCTGGTGGCGGCTGGGCAAGAAACACGGAACGGGCGCGATTGTTGGGCAGTACCTAGCGCTCAGCGGGATTGCTCGCTTTCTGGTTGAATTTATCCGGCGTAACCCCAAGATCATTTGGGGTTTATCAAACGCCCAGTTGGCTAGCCTAGGTGCGGTTCTTGCGGGGACAGCACTGACCTGGTGGGCTTCTACGCGGCCAGCCAAGGTGAAGGAAAAGACTCGGGAGAAGGCAACAGGGCCGGTCGAGAAGACGGCGTAGTGGTCAGAGATATGTTACTTGACCGGTTTCCAGGGATTGACCACATCTAGACTGCAGCCGGCAAAATCATCGACATTCCGAGTTGCCAGGGTAGCGCCGTGAACGCGCGCGATGGCGGCGATCTGCGCATCGAGTTCGCGGATGGGTCGGCCGCTTTTTCTTCGCGAGGCGAGAATCAGCGCGTACTGGCGGGCAGCGGGCAGATTGAAATTGAGCAACTGGCCGTGAAAATCCTCGCCAATCATGTCTTCCACCGCCTCGCGCAATGCCTTCTGTTTGCGGCCAGAGGGCATGGATTCGATTCCAGCGAGCAATTCGGCGATGACGACGGAGGTGGTCCACACGTTCGCGCGGGGGAGTTGACGAAGCCACCCCCGGACGTCCGGATCAGGCCGCTCGCGCATCATTTCAGAAACAACGTTCGTGTCGAGCAGAATCATCAGTCGAACTTAGGCAGCGGCCGATTGGAGAATCTGCGCGGTGGGATGTCCAGATCCACGCCGCCAAGCGCGGCAAATCGTCTGTGGATGGCTGTGCCGATGTCCACTTCGTCGACATCACGGAGTGCCTTGGCTAGAGATTCGTGCAGCATTTCTCGGGCCTCGGCTTCCATCGAGCGGCCGTTGAGGGCTGCGCGTACCTGGAGTCTGCGCTTGACGGATTCGTCGAGTTTGCGGATGACAATGGTGGCCATGAATCGATGCTAGCACAGGAATGCTAGCAATGCAAGCACTGACAGCAGTGCTAGCATCTGGGACTCGATTTGGTCGCGCGTGCGCGCTGCCAGCTTCTCAGTGGACGTGATTCAAATCACGAAACGCATACCACCCCCTCGTCGAAAAGTGATTTGCGGCACCTGTGATGACGCTCACAGCCACTCGTGTTTTCAGGTAAGTAACGTCGGTCACATTGACCGGCGGGTCCCTGGATTTCAGAAAGCCTCCTAAAGATCCGGGGTTCTGCCGGCCTTGCAGTGTTAGCGAGGGAAGCATGGGCGGAACGATCTGGAATTCGATGCAGCAGAAGGGCTACAGCCGCAGGGATTTCCTGCAATTCTGCACGGCAGCCGCGGCGGCGGCGGGACTGGCGCAATCCGGCGTAGCGCAGGTTGTTTCGGCGTTCGAAAAGAAAGAAAAGCCAGCCGTAATATGGATGCACTTTCAGGAGTGCACCTGCTGCAGCGAGTCGTTTATCCGATCGTCGCACCCGATTGTGGCGGACGCGCTGCTTGACGTGCTCTCACTGAACTACACCGAGACGCTGATGGCCGCGAGCGGCTTCCAGGCGGAGAAGAGCCTGAGCGACACGATCGCGAACAACAAAGGGAAATACATTGTGCTGGTGGAAGGCGCCGTGCCGACGAAGGACGGGGGCGTTTACTGCATGGTGGGCGGCAAGACGGCGGAACAGATTTTGCAGACCGTGGCCGCGGATGCGGCCGCAATTGTGGCTTGGGGAAGCTGCGCGTCGAACGGATGCGTGCAGGCGGCCAAGCCGAATCCAACCGGTGCGACGCCGATTTCGAAACTGGTAAATAAGCCGGTGATTAATGTACCGGGTTGCCCGCCGATCGCAGACGTGATGATGGGCGTGGTGACACACCTGCTGGTGCTGGGCCAGATTCCGGCGCTCGACAGCCAGGGGAGGCCCAAGGAGTTTTACGGACGGCGCGTGCACGACACCTGCTATCGCCGTCCGAACTACGACGCCGGGCTGTTCGTAGAGGCGTTCGACGATGAAAACGCGCGCAAGGGATATTGCCTGTACAAGATGGGTTGCAAAGGGCCGGTGACCTACAACGCCTGCTCGGTGGTGCGATGGAACGAGGGCACGAGCTATCCGATCCAGTCAGGTCACCCGTGCATCGGTTGCAGTGAAGAGGGCTTCTGGGACAACGGGCCACTCTATCAGCACCTGGCAGCGTTCCCTGGATTCGGCATCGAAAGCACGGCCGACACCATTGGCACCGCGGTTGGAGTGGCCACGCTGGCCGGAGTTGCGGCGCACGCAGTGGTGACCAACATACGCAAGCACAAAGTGATCGCGGAAGTGCACGCAGAAGATCAGAAGGAGTCGTAGACAGTTATGGCAACTCGTGTCGTCGTCGATCCTGTTACTCGCATTGAAGGCCACCTGCGGATTGAAGCAGTGGTGGAAAATGGCGTCATCACGGACGCTTACAGCGCCGGGACCATGGTTCGGGGTCTCGAAAAGATCCTGATGGGCCGCGATCCGCGCGATGCGTGGGCGATCACGGAGCGCGTGTGCGGCGTGTGCACAACGGTTCACGCGCTGGCCAGCGTGCGTTCGGTTGAAGATGCGCTGGGCGTGAGCGTGCCGCCGACGGCGGAGCTGATCCGAAACATCATGCTGACGACGCAGTATGTGCAGGATCATGTGGTCCACTTCTATCATTTGCATGCGCTGGACTGGGTGGACATCGTGAACGCGCTGAAGGCCGACCCGAAGAAAGCCGCGGAGCTGGCGCAGTCATTTTCAAAGTGGGACAAGAACAACACGGCGTATTTCACCGCGGTGCAGGACAAGATCAAGGCGTTTGCGGCGAGCGGGCTGGGGATTTTCGCAAACGGGTATTGGGGACATCCGGCGTACAAGCTGCCGCCGGAGGTGAACCTGATCGGCGTGGCACATTATCTGGATGCACTGGAATGGCAGAAGGAAATCGTGAAGATTCATGCCGTATTCGGCGGCAAGAATCCGCACCCGAACTACCTGGTAGGCGGAGCGCCGTGCTCGATCAACGTGAACGAAGTGGCCGCGATCAATATGGAGCGGCTGAATCTGGTTTCGCGTTTGATCAGCCAGGCGGACGAGTTTATCAACGAGGTTTACATCCCCGATTTGCTGGCTGTGGCTTCGTTCTATAAAGACTGGGCGAATTACGGCGGCGGGCTGCACAACTATCTCGCCTACGGCGAATTTCCGACGAGCGGCTACGGGCATCCGGAGTCGTTCAAGTATGCGCGGGGCGCGGTGCTCAATCGCGATCTGAGTACGGTGTACCCGGTTAACCCGCGCGACGATCAGGAGATCAAGGAGTACATTGCGCACTCCTGGTACAAGTACGATGGCGGCGACAGCGTGGGTCTGCATCCGTGGGCGGGCGAAACCAATATCGCATACAGCGGACCGAAGCCGCCGTTTGAAAGCCTGGAAGGGTACGAGAAGTACTCGTTCCTGAAGACGCCGCGCTGGAAGGAAAACGCGATGGAAGTGGGACCGCTGGCGCGGCTGCTGGTTTCGTACGCGGCCGGTCACGCGGATGTGAAGGAAACAGTCGGCATGGTGCTGGGCAAACTGAACGTGCCGGTCGCTGCTCTCTTCTCGACGCTGGGCAGGACGGCGGCGCGCGGCATCGATGCGGCGCTGGCGATGATCTGGCTGAAGGATTTCTTTGGGCAGTTGATGGATCGCGTGAAGATCAACGAAGTATCGACATTCAACGGCGAGAAGTGGGATCCGAAAACGTGGCCCGCGGATTGCGAGGGCGTGGGATTGGTGGAAGCGCCGCGCGGCGCACTGGCGCATTGGATCAAGATTCACAATGGCGCGATTGAAAATTACCAACTGGTTGTGCCCACGACGTGGAACGGATCGCCGCGCGACGGCAAGCAGCAAAGGTCGTCGTTCGAGGCCGCGCTGATTGGGACGCCCGTGGCGAAAATTGTCGAGCCGGTCGAGATTTTGCGCACCATCCATTCCTTTGATCCGTGCCTGGCCTGCGCCGTGCATCTGTACGATCCGCAGGGAAGGCACCTTCACCAGGTTTCATTCGAGTAGACCCATGAGCACACAGAGCACTGGTGTACGAGACGTTTTCAAGCTGAATGGCGGAGCGCCGGTTGAATACAGGCGCGTGTACGTGTGGGAACTGCCGGTGCGCGCATACCACTGGATCAACGCCATCGCGCTGACGCTCCTGTGCGTGACCGGTTATATGATCGGTCACCCGGTACGCATCGCGTATGCATCGGAGGCGTACCAGCAGTATTGGTTCGGGTGGGTGCGGTTCCTGCACTTTGCTGCTGCCTACGTCTACGTGTTCAACTTTCTGGCGCGGATTTACTGGGGATTCGTGGGTAATAAATACGCCAAGTGGAATAACTTCTTCCCGATAACGAAGAAGCAGCAGCAGGAAATTGTGGACGTGGTGAAGACCGACGTCCTGCAAGTGAAGATGCACGGAGAGATCTCCACCGGGCACAATTCGCTGGCTGCGTTCATCTACTTCCTGACGTTTATTGCATTTTGCATTCAGACCATAACAGGGTTCGCGCTCTACTCATCGATGAGCTCGTCGTGGGTGCCAAGGATGTTCAACTGGGTGGTGCCTCTGCTGGGCGGCGATATGGGTGTGCGATTCTGGCATCACACGTTCCTGTGGTTCTTTGTCACGTTCGTTATCGTTCACATTTATCTTTCCTTCTATCACGACTACATCGAGGGCCGGGGCACGGTAAGCTCGATCATTGGCGGGTGGAAGTTCGATCGCGTGCCAGATGCAGGGAATGAAAAGGCAGAGACTAAATAGATGGATTCCATCTGCTAGCCTCTAGCTCGCGGAGCGGGTCAGGGCTGCTCAGGATCTGTCGGCGTGGTGATGGATCGGTGGAGCGAACGAAGCGGGAGCGAGGGAACAAGGGAGCGCGGGCGAGGACGCCCGCACGACAGCCGGCGAGGACGCCGGCGCTACAAGGGAGCGGGACATTGGTGGACGCGGAGATCAAGACTCTTGTGCTGGGGCTGGGCAACGTCATCATGGGCGATGAGGGCGTTGGCGTTCATGTGGTGCGCGCGCTGGAGAAGCAGACGCTGCCAGCCGGCGTAGAGTGCCTGGATGGCGGAACGGGCGGGTTTATTCTGCTTGAGCCGCTTGAAAACGCCGACCGGATCATATTGATCGACGCCGCCGCCGATGGGAACCCTCCGGGGACGGTGACTCGCACAACGCCTCGCTTTTCAAAGGACTATCCGCCGACACTGACCGCGCACGACATTGGAGTGAAGGACCTACTGGACGCGTTTTATATGCAGGGCGGAACGCGGGAAGTGGTCTTATACGCAATCGCTATCGATCCCCAACAGCCGATTTCGATGGAATTGTCGGCCGAGTGCGCGAGGGCTGCCGAGACGGCTGCATACGAAATTCTTGAAGAACTGAATAGTGTCGCTGCCGGTGCGTAAGCGCGGGATCCTAGTGAAATTGAGCGCTCCGGCTTAATCCACCGTTTTTCGAACCAGAAAGCTGCTGTGCTTGCGCGGCGCCCAGTGTGGCTCCGCGACGGCCAGGGGTGTTTGAAAGTGCCGACTGGAATTCCTTCAGCGCTAAAACAGGCTGATTTCGCTCGAGGAGCAAATAACCGAGCTGTTCGCGGGCAGGAATAATCGGCCCTGGCGTTACCGGCAACTTCTCGATTGCATCCTCTTCATCGGCTGCCTTGCGCAGCAACTCCACAGCTTCATCCGGCTTATTGCTGGCCTGCGCGGACCAGGCCTGTACTTCACCGATCTGGATGTCGACCTGAGTGGCCCAATAATCCTCTCCAGCCGCGTGAAGCTGTTCTTCGATTCGCTCGAGTTTTTCGATCTCCATGCGCGCTGAGTCTGGACGGCCCGTTCGCGCAAGGCCGAGACCGCGGGCCCAGAGCGCGACCGCAACCACCTGAGGCGGCGCTTTTTCAGGCGGAACAATGGCTGACGCATCGGACCAGCGGCCGCGCTCGACATCGAGGCGAACCGGTATCGCGGTAAAGGCATAAGCAACTTTGAAATCGCTTTGGTCGAGATTATGCATCTCCTTCAATTGCTCGACCAACCGGCTTGCCTCCTGATCCTGTCCGGCCTGGAGGTACGCATAGACCAGGTAATCCATCGCATGTAACTCATCGCCAGTGTCGCCAAGCCGATCGGCGGCCTCCCTTGCTGCAAGATTCGAAAGAATGGAGTCATTCCATAATCCCAGGCGCGTGAAGATATGCGATGGCATGTGCAATGCGTGCGGCGCAGACGGGGCGATCTGAGAATAGGCTCTGGCCGGTGCCAGTCCCCGCTGTGCCATCTCCGCGTTGTCGCAGGCGTGAATCAGGTAGTGAGGGATTCCCGGATGTTGCGGATAGGCGCGATAGAGCGGCTCGAGCAATTCCGCCGCCTGTTTTTGCTTGGTATGAGTTTTGTCAGTCGGGGAGGCGTTTGCGATCAACGCCAGCGCATAGAACACCTGGGCCTCGGCGTCGTCCTTGTTCTGTGAGGCGACAACGCTCATCGCACGCTCGTACTGCGATGCCCGCTCCGGGTAAGGAACTGTATCTGTGGATTCAAAAATGAGGCTCAGCGCGCGGATAAATCCACGCTCGCGCTCCGTGCGGGCGCCGATCTGTGTCGCCAGCCCGATTTCCTGTTCTGCAATTGGACTTGTCGCTGGGGAAACGGGCGGTTGCCATAGTGGCTGATAGTAGGTCATTGCAACGCCCCAATGTGCCATTGCACATTGCGGATCCCGCGTGACAACGCTCTGAAACTCGCTCTTTGCGGCAGAATATGCAAAGGAGTGCAGCAGTGCCACGCCTCGATTGAAGTCGTCCTGGACAGTGGGCGCGCAGGAAATCGGGAACGACACCTTGCCCAGCTTCTCAGGCACGCCGTGGTCATGGGTTTCCTGTGCCGACGCGAAGGGGAGGGAGAGCGCCAGAAAGAGGAGGAGTCGCAGTGGGTGCGGCATTCTGATGGTCCTCTGTGAAGCAGAGCCCATTTTCGTTACTGGATCGTAACTGGAATGAGGGAACCTGGCAAGCGGTGCAAGTTGCTGTCCACAAAATCCTTGGCAAGCCACGCTGACAGCATCGACGCCAGAAAATCATCCCCGTTTACACGTATCTCTTCGCTGTCTTTGATTGCAATTCGGACCAAAACAGTCTAATATTTGACCATGGAACTCATGGCCTGTTGTCGCTCGTGTAAGCTGCTCACGCGGCGAGGGTGACCTGGGTCTGAAGTTCGCAAAACAAGTCCACGGCTTCCCGATGCCCGCGATTGAGTCTAAAGCTCTCGCGGGCATTTTATTTGAGCGGAACGAAAGAGAAGAGAGAAGATGAGCGAAGCACCGGCGCCAAAAGAAACCAAAGCCCAGCGGATGGAACGGCTGAAGCTCGAGAAGAATCCGTGGGAGGCGTTTGACGAAGTTCGCGCGTTTGCGCGCGAAGGGCGTTCGAGCGTGGTGCCGGAGTGGGCTTCTACCTACTTCAAATGGTGGGGCGTGTACACGCAAGGCGACGGCGTTGGCGCGACCGGTGGCAAGGGCGGCGAAGGGCTGATGACCGAGTGGTTCATGATGCGGATCGGCATTCCAAACGGGATCCTTTCCGCGAGCCAACTGCGCAAGATCGGCGAAATCACGCGCAAATACGCGCGGAACCTGGCGGACATTACAGTGCGCCAGAACATTCAGCTGCATTGGCTGACCATTGAGACGCTGCCGGAAGTTGTGGACGCACTCGACGCCATTGGGTTCTCGCCCAAGGGTGCGTGCGGCGATGTGGTGCGTAATGTGACTGGCTGCCCATTGGCTGGCGTGGATGCCGATGAACTGATCGATGCCTCGCCGATTGCGGTTGCGATTGCGCGTGAGTTGACGGCGAATTCAGAGTTCTACAATCTGCCGCGCAAGTTCAAGATTTGTGCGACCGGGTGCCCGTCGTGGTGCAGCTATCCGGAGATCAACGACATTGCACTGACGGCCGTGAAGCGGGGCGATGAGGTGGGTTACTCGCTGCGCGTGGGCGGCGGGCTTTCAAATGAGCCGCACCTGGCTGTAAAGCTGGATGCGTTTGTGCGGCCGGATCAGGCGATTCGCGTGGCGCGGGGCGTGACGGAGATCTTCCGCGAGCAACAGGGATTGCGCGAGAGCCGCGACAGGGCGCGCATGAAGTACCTGTTCATGCGCGAAGGATGGACGGCTGAGCGCTTCCTTGACGAACTGCAGACGAAGATTGGATTCAAGCTCGATCCGGCGGCACCGGAGCAGGTTCCGGACGATATTCTTCGCGATCACGTGGGTATCCATCCGCAGCGTCAGCCGGGATTGGCGTATGTGGGCGCATCGGTGCTGCGCGGCCGCGTATCGGGGGAGCAATTGGAAGCGGCGGCCGAATTGGCGGAGCGGTTCGGAAGCGGGGCGCTACGCCTGACAGTTTCGCAAAACCTGGTGATTATCGACGTGCCCAAGGCGAAGACGGGTGAACTCGCCAAGGAGTTGGGGCAGATTGGATTGAACGTGGAAGGCTCGATGTTCTGGCGTGGCGCGGTGGCCTGCACTGGAACAGAGTTCTGCAAGCTGGCGATTACAGAGACCAAGGGATTTACGCGGTGGCTGGTTGACGAGATGGAAGAGCGCCTGCCGCAGTTCGATCAGCAGCTGAAGCTGCATGTAACGGGTTGCCCCAACGGTTGCGGCCAGCACTGGATTGCGGATATCGGACTTGAAGGCAAGAAGATCAAGCACGAGGGAAAGCTGACGGACGCTTTTTACTTCTGCCTGGGCGGAGCCGTGGGCCAGCATGCAGGAATCTCGCGGCCGGTGGGTTACCGGTGCCCGGCGCCACTGGTGCCGGAGTCGATTGAGCGGCTGCTGCGGCAATATATGGCGGAGCGGAGCGGGCAAGAGGATCTGCGGGCATGGTTCGCGCGCCACACGAACGATGAATTGCGCGCGCATTTGGCTGGAGAAACTTTGGATGCGGTGGAACGCGACCTGCCGACGGCGCGCGTGCCGCATAGCGTGGCGGAGTAATGCAGGGAATAAGGAGTGGAACCGCGCGATGAGTTTGTTGCCAATCTTCCTGAAGCTTGAAGGGCGCCGGTGCCTGCTGGTGGGAGCGGGGACGGTGGCTCTCGAGAAGATCGGGACGCTGCTGAAGACCGGTTTGCGGCTGCGGGTGATTGCGCCTGAAGCGCGGGAAGAAGTTCGCGAGCTGGCGGCTGAAGGAAAAATCGAGTGGGTGCAGCGGGAATTTGAGCCTGCGGATCTTGACGGGAACTTTATCGCAATCGCTGCGACCGATGTGCCGGAAGTGAATGCCGCGGTTTATCGCGAGGCTTTGGCGCGAGGGATTCCGACGAACAGCGTGGATGACATTCCGAATTGCGACTTCTTTTTTGGATCGGTGGTGAGCCGCGGCGATTTGCAGATTGCGATTTCAACTGGTGGCGAAAGCCCGGCTGTGGCTCAGCGGCTAAGACGCGAGATCGACGAACAATTACCGCAGGATTTGGGACAGTGGCTTGCGAAGCTTGGCGGTCTGCGGCGCGAGGTGCTAGCTGCGCATCCGAGGAGCGAAGAGCGCAGGCTTCTGTTGCACGAGCTGGCGCAAAGGCAGATTTGCGAGTCGGCGCTGTGCGAAACGAAGGAGTTGGCGCGGACGGGCGGGGAAGCGCGGGCAGTTGCTGGGAAGGTATACCTTGTCGGTGCCGGTCCGGGCGATCCGGAATTGCTGACCCTGAAGGCGGTGCGGCTGATCGAAAGCGCGGATGTGATTCTGCACGATGATCTGGTGCCGCAGGCGATTCTGGATTTGGCGAAACCGGGCGCCGATGTGGCCAACGTCGGCAAGCGCTGTGGAGCGAAGACGATTTCGCAGGAAGAGATCAACGCGCTCATGGTCGAGCATGCGAAGACGGGACGGAGCGTGGTGCGACTGAAGAGCGGCGATCCACTGCTGTTTGGCCGAGCCAGCGAGGAACTAGCTGCGTTGGCAGAGGCTGGCGTGCCGGTGGAGATTGTGCCGGGAGTGTCGGCAGCGTTTGCGGCAGCGGCCGCGATTGGCCGGTCGCTGACCGATCGCGAATGGGCTTCGCATGTGATTCTCTCCGCGGGACACCATGCGCAGTCGCACAATCGCGAAGCGCTGCCTGCCGCTGAAGCGGCTACACGCGTGGTCTATATGCCGGGGCGGGACCTGGCCTTGCTGGCGGCGGAATGGTTGGCCGAAGGATTGCCGGCCGATCTACCGTGCGCCGTGGTTTCGCGCGCGGCGCAAGCGGATGAGCATGTCTTGCACACCACTCTTGGTGCGCTGGATGAAGTTGAGCCTGCCGCGGCGCCGAGCCTCCTGATTGCGGGGTGGGCGGTAAGGGAGCTTCACGCTGACGAGCAGCCCATCGCCCGCGCGGATTTCATCGAAGCCTCGGATTAGTCCAAAGGTCAAGATCCTTCTGAATAAGGCAGCTTTGTTCGCGCGCGAGAATCCCCTTATTGGTGCCAAGCTGTCTTCGTTCCATAAATCGGACCGTGCCTAACAAGACTCTGGTCGCTGAAACTCACTGAAAACAAAGGCTAAAGCAGGATTTGTAACGTTACAGTGGCATGTTGAGACTACCCTTTGCAGGGCCCTTCGGTGAATCTCACATGTAACGGCGGGTAGGCTGATCGGCTCGGTGGCCGATTGGGGGGGACCTAGCTGGTTCACTTTTCCGCTCAGACTTTCCGCCGTGACACTTCGGTCTTTCCCCGGGAGGGAGAGGGCAGGGTGCCAGCACCGGTGCCGTTCAAACCCAGGCTGCCCAGCCTGAAGAGCCAACTTGCGCGCGTGGTAAGATCATCCCATATACGCGTAAAAGGCTCCAGATGCCGGGCATCATCGAAAGCCAAGCTTTCTCCCGCAGTCCCGAACCGCGCTCAACTGAGATTCGCGCCACTCTCGAACGACTGCTGGGAACGCAGCATTTCTCTGCGGCGAGTCGTCGCGGGCAGCTGCTGCGGTATCTCGTGGAGCACACGCTCAAGGGCGACGCCGACAAAATTAACGAATACGCGATCGGGCTGGAGGTTTTCCAGCGGCCGGCTTCGTTTGATCCGCGCATTGAATCGTTGGTGCGGACGGAGTTCAGCAGGCTGCGCCAGCGGCTACGTGACTACTATGCAGAAGACGGGCGCGGCGAAGCGATTGTTATCGAGTTTCCTCCGCGCAGTTATGTGGCGAGCTTCACCTTTCGAGATCCCGCGAAGCTACGCGAACTAACTGTATTTCCGGCACCTCCGAAAGGTCCTCGGGCGGCGCCCCCATCTGCGCACCGCTCGCGGTGGGTCTGGATTGTGGGAGCGGTCGCGGTGCCATTGATTGCAGCTGCTGGAGTTGCCGGGATCATGCTATGGAGGCAGCACGTGTCCAATATGGCGGCGAGGCAGCCGATCGATGCCATTGTTGTGCTGCCGTTCCAGGATTACTCGCCCAATCACCAGGACGAATACATTGCCGATGGAATTACTGAGGAGCTGACCAACGACCTGGCGCAGTGGCGGGACCTGCGCGTGGTGGCTCGCACTTCGGCGTTCGCATTCAAAGACAAGGGAGAAGACGTCCGCCTGATCGGCCGGCAGCTGAATGTGGACGCGGTGCTGGAGGGGAGTTTTACGCGCGAAGGCGACCGGATGCGCGTTACCGCTCAACTGAATCGGGCGATGGACGGGTATCACCTCTGGTCGCACTCCTACGAAACACAATCGAACGACACGCTGGCCATGCAGGATGCGGTAGCGACATCAATCTCCGATGCGATTGGTCGGATCCGGGGAGGATCGCCTCCGGCAATTCACGAGCCGACAGCAAATCCCGAAGCGATGGATCTTTACCTGCAGGGCCAATATCAGTACTACCGGCGCACGGCTGATTCGCTTGCCAAATCCATCAGCCTTTTTCATGCAGCGCTTGAGAAAGATCCGAACTTTGCGCGCGCCTGGCTGGGCGTTGGCCACGCGGAGATTGCTTCTGTGTCGATGACGCTCACCACTCAGAATGACGGTTTTCCTCGCGTTCGCGACGCGGCGCAGAAGGCCATCCAGCTCGACCCAGACTTGCCCGATGCATACGAGTTGCTTGCCGACGCCACCTACAACTGGGACTGGAACTGGCCCGATGCAGAAAATGAATATCGTCGTGCCATCCAACTCGGCGGCGGGGCTGAGACTCACGCGCGATATGGGTGGTCACTCGCCACGCGCGGCCGCTTCGCAGAGGCTCATGAGCAGGTGCGTCTGGCCGCAGCTGAAGATCCACTGTCAGTGGTGCCGCCGTTTGAGGAGTTTGTCGCCTACTATTTCGAGCGCGATCTGGCAGGACAGCAAAAGGCTGTTCAGCGCATGGAGCAAATCAATCCGCAATTTTTTGGCGGGCCAGGCTGGGCCCTTGTGGGAGCGATGGCGCGCCACGACTGCGGCACGGTTGTTAAAGATGTCCCGCAGTTCGTACAGGCGTTTCCCAAGTTGCCCCTGACACAGACCATGCTGGCGTTTGACGCAGTTTGCAAGAACGACAAGGCCGGAGCGCTACGGGAAATCAAACAAATGGAAGCACAGAAAACACCGCACTATCAGTTGGCCATCGTGTATGCGTTCCTGCACGATACGGACAACGCGATCGGCGAGCTGAAAAAGTGCGCCGAGGCGCATGAGGGACAGATTCTCTATATCAAGTACGATCCATTCTTCGACGGGATCCGCAATGATCCGCGGTATGTGGCGCTGGAGAAGCGCGTGGGGCTGATACCCTGAATTCATGAAATTCGGCGTGGTGGTGTTTCCGGGGTCGAATTGCGATCACGATACATACAACGTGATTGCCGAGGTGGCGCGGCAGCCGGTGGTTTTCCTCTGGCATGACAGCGAGGATTTGCAGGGCGTGGATGCGGTGCTGGTTCCGGGCGGGTTTGCGTACGGCGACTACCTGAGGACGGGCGCGATTGCACGGTTTTCGCCGGTGATGCAGTCGGTGAAGCGCTTCGCGGCGGGCGGCGGGCTGGTGCTGGGGATCTGCAATGGATTCCAGATTCTGACCGAGAGCGGATTGCTGCCGGGCGCGCTGATGAGGAACGCGGGGCTGAAGTACATCTGCAAGCAGGTGCACCTCAGGGTGGAAACGACGAACAGCCCGTTCACGAACCAGTTGAAGAAGGGTGCGGTGCTCAAGATTCCGATCGGGCACATGGAGGGAAACTACTTCTGCGAACCGGAAGAGTTGAAGAGGCTCGAGAGCGAAGATCGGATTGCATTCCGCTACGTGTCGCCGGCGGGTGAGATTACGCAAGAGGCGAATCCCAACGGATCGCTGAGCAACATTGCGGGAATTCTGAACGAAGGACGAAATGTACTGGGCATGATGCCACATCCGGACCGATCGAGTGAGGCGCTGCTTGGGTCGGCGGATGGATGGGGGATTTTTAAGTCGATGCTGGAAAGTACAGCGATTAGCTCTTAGCTGTTAGCCGTTAGCCCAAGCGTCGTGGCGCAAGCGTTTTCGGAAGTTTGCGAATCTTCAGGAATCCGCATTTCGCCCGTTGCTCTTATTCGATATGTTGACAGTTTTGGATTCAGGAAGAAAAGCCAAATAGCTAATGGCTCATAGCTAAGAGCTGGCCTCGCAATGATCGATATTCATCACCATCTGATTTATGGAGTGGATGACGGGGCGCCGGATCTGCAGGCGTCGCTGGACATGGCGCGAACCGCCGCGGACGAGGGCGTGACGCATATTGTGTGCACGCCGCACGCGAGCATGGAGCACTCTTTCGACAATCCACTGATCCAGGAGCGGTTCTTCGAGCTAAAAGAACGGCTGCGGGGCGTGGTGGATTTGAGCCTGGGGTGCGACTTCCACATGACACCTGAGAATGTGGGCGACGCTGTAGCGAACCCGCTGCGTTATTCCATTGGCGGGAAGGGCTATCTGCTGGTTGAGTTTTCGTGGCAGGACGTTTTGCCGAATATGAACGGAGCATTGTCCAGGCTGCAGGCGGCGGGGTACACACTGATTGTCACGCATCCAGAACGGTATCCGGCGGTGCTGCGGCAGCCGCACCTGCTTGGCGAATGGATGCGCCAGGGATGCCTGGTGCAGGTGACAAGCAGCTCGCTTTATGGGCGGTTCGGGAAGGAGCCGGAGGCGTTTGCCAACGAGCTGCTGGAACGAAACTGGATTCACTTTCTGGCGACGGATGCGCATCATCCCGTGTGGCGGCCGCCGCACCTGAAGAGTGGATTTGAGTATGCCGCCAAGCGGGTTGGCGAGGAGACGGCAATTCGGCTTTGCGAGACGAATCCGCGAGCGGCAGTGGAAGGCGCCCGGTGGCCCGAACAGCCGGAGGCGAAAGGGCTGCTGGAGAATGTGCCCCTACGATTTGCCGAGCGGATTACGACAGGAAAGAGCCGAAACAGCAAAACGGACGAAGGCGAGGGCGGGGAACAAAAAGCAGGGATCTGGCGTAGATTGTTTGGAAGGTGAAAAGTTGCCGGCCGGCATCAGGCAATAGAAAAAGACGGGTTAGCGGCTGGTAGGAGTCGGGCTTCCTCAGGTCGGAGAAAGGCGAAGATGATCGACCTGTCACAGCGTTTTGCTGCGCGAGTTTTCGCGATCACGTACTTTCTTGCGCTGGCAATCCTCCTGGTTGGCTTCTCTCGTTTTTATGGCCCTTACCTGGTTTGGGACAATGACACTCAAACGGCGGCGAACTTCGCCGCGCACGCGCCTGCCATTCATCGATACATCGTCTGCGCGTTGATCTACGGCATGGGGCTGGTCGTTATGCCGGCCGCACTTTATCGCACTCTCAAACCGGTTGGCCATGGGATGGCGTTCTTCGCGGCGCTATGTTGGGTTCTGTACGCATGCATGTGGTTTGTTTTCTTGCTCGATCTTTTTGGCGGATTGCGCATCGTGAGCGATGCGGCTTACCAGTCCGTGTTTGAGCCGCAACGATTGCAGGCACTGGCAGGATTGCAGCTGGCTTTGGGATGGGATGCATACTACATCGGTTTGGCATTCAACGGAGTTGGGCTGGCCGTCTTCAGTTTGTTGTTTTTCAAATCGCGCTATATTCCGCGGGCGCTGGCTGCTGTCGGCATCGCAACTTCGCTCTTCGAATCAATTTGCGGGCTCGCTTACCTCATGAATCGGTCTTTCGAGACGATCGTTTCTCCTAGTTGGTACGAGCCGCCGGCTATGCTCTTTGAAGTCGTGCTCTGCGGCTGGATTCTGGTGCGAGGCTTGAGACCGCTAGAAAAGCAGCGGAGTTAGCGGCGTTAGCGGAGCAAGCGGAGTTAGACGAGGCCGAGTCCGCCGTCGACGACGAGCGTTTGACCGGTGACGAAGTGAGGGCCAGTAGCAAAGAAAAGTACGGCCTGAGCGACGTCGTTCGCATCGCCGTTGCGGCCCATGGGAGTTTTGGCGGCGAAACGGGCCGACTGGAGTTGGGCGCGGTATGCGGCATCGGTATGTAAGGGAGCGGCCGAGGAGGGTTCGTGCGATCCCACCCATCGCTCCGCTTCGCTGCGCGATGGATGGGGCACACCTGGATTGAGCGCGGTGCGATTCGGGTCAGAGTGGAGTGTCACGAGCTCAGTTGAGTTCGCCGTGGATTTCATCTCAATCCATCCGGGAGCGACGCAATTCACACTCACATCGGGCGCGAAGGCCTTGGCCATGGCTTGAGTGAGCATGTGCAGAGCAGCCTTCGATGCGCAGTAGTGTGCGTGGCCAGCCCAGGCGTGGAGACCACCGAGCGAACCCATGTTGACGATTCGGCCTTGTGCGGCGCGGAGATGAGGCAGGGCTTCGCGCGCGACGAGGAACGGGCCGCGCGTGTTGGTTTCGAACGTGGCGTCCCACTGGTCGAGGGTCAGACTTTCGAGGGCTGCTGAGCCGAAGACGGCGGCGTTGTTGACGAGGATGTCGATGCGGCCAAAAGCGGCAGCGACCTGGGAGACGGCGGCGCGAACAGAGGGCTCGGAGCGCACGTCGCAGGGGATGGCGAGGGAGTGACGGCCAAACGCGGAGATTTCGGCGGCGGTTTGGGCGGCGTCAGATTGAGAGGCACGGAACGTGATCGCCACATCGGCGCCGGCTCTGGCGAGGGTGAGCGCGATTGCGCGACCGAGGCGGCGTGCGCCTCCGGTGACGAGGACCGCTTTGCCGGCGAGGAGATCAGTGGACATCACAAGATCAGTTTAATGATGTACCGAGGTTGACGGAGTTATAGCTTTGCGGCTTATTTGGATGGAGGCGGTGACTGGCTCGGATTGGACGGTGGATCGGATGGGGCGGGTTTGCTGCCGGAATCTGGCGGCGGGGAACTCGGCGCTGATTCGGAGGGCTTGCCCGATCCGGATTTGTCGCCAGATCCCGAGCTATTTCCCCCGCCCGCGTCCGGAGTTGAGTTTTTGTAGACGGAATACTGCGCGGCGGGCCTGCTGAGGCGGACCTCCATCGACATACTGAGCTTGTCGATTTTATAAATCTGGCCGTATGTCTGGAATCCATGGGCGATCACTTGAAGAGTGACCGTGTCGCCGACTGGGATCACCTCAATAAGGGCTTTGCCGTCCTCATTGGTCTTCAGTTCGAGCGCCCCCTTATCCTTGTCGCCCTCGATGGGATGGAAGATGACGTGAGCGTCTGCGATCGGCTTGCCGTTGTAGTCGCGGACGACTGTGACTTCAATCCTCGAAGCGGCAGGCGGGACTTTGTACTTGCGCCCGTGGTGGGAGTCGTCCTCCTGCGCGCGAACGTTGAGGCAGCCGGCGATGAGGCAAAACGAAACGAGAACGGCGCAGAAAGGAAGAGATAAACGGCGGAACATGCACTTCATTGTAAATGGAAGCGAGAATCTTGTTGAGCGGAGCCAGAAGGGCTAGCGCCGTTTCCGGACTTTGTCGGTAGCCGGATATCCGAGGCGGTTGGAGAAGGCTGCCGGGGCGAAGGATTACCGCTGAAGTGCTTGGACGGGGCGGTGAATTTCAAGAAGTTGTCACAATATGAGTGAGAAACGCTCAGATTTTAACTTTAGCCTCTTGACAAACCTACCTGGCGTGCCTATCTTTAGCAATTGGAAGGTTAGAGTGCTAGCAACTGCCTGGTGAGAGCGCTCGCCAGAGTGGTTGAAATCCTCGACGTTCGGCACTCCGTAACTTCCTGAATCTTCTGTTCTTACCAATCAACAAGGCCCGCGCAGGGGAAGCAAACCGGTGCGCGGCTAGACCGAGATACAAAAAAGGAGAAGCAAAGCGATGGCAGTAAAGGCAGCAACAACGACATTCACACCGCTCCACGACCGGATTCTGGTCCGCCGCGTGGAAGAGGGCGAGACGGTTCGCGGGGGCATCATCATCCCCGACAGCGCAAAGGAAAAACCCCAGGAGGGAGAAGTTATCTCCGTGGGCAAAGGCAAGTCGAACGATGAAGGCAAAGTGTTTCCGCTGGACGTGAAGGCGGGCGATCGCGTGCTGTTCGGAAAGTACTCGGGCACGGAGATCAAGATCGACGGCGAAGAGCTTCTGATCATGCGCGAGGAAGAAGTCCTCGGCATCCTGAAGAAGTAAGCGCGCGCGAGTTCACAGGTCGCAGTTCGTATTTCACGGTTCCCGAGTGAATGCGGCTGCCAGACCGCTGTGAGCTTTCAATTGAGAGTTTCGACTAAGAACTACGAACCAAGAACTGCAGATTAGGAGAATTCGAGACATGGCAAAGCAAATCTTGCACGGTGAAGATTCCCGTCAGGCGATTCTGCGCGGCGTGAACACGCTGGCAGACGCAGTGAAGGCGACGCTCGGGCCCAAAGGCCGGAACGTTGTGATTGAGAAGAAGTTTGGCTCGCCCACCATCACAAAGGACGGCGTGACGGTGGCCAAAGAGATCGACCTGAAGGACCCACTGGAAAACGTAGGCGCGCAGCTAGTGCGTGAAGTGGCATCGAAGACGAGCGACGTGGCCGGCGACGGCACGACGACGGCAACGGTGCTGGCGCAATCGATCTTCCGCGAAGGCGTGAAGACGGTGGCAGCGGGCGCGAATCCGACGGCGCTGAAGCGCGGCATTGAGAAGGCCGTGACAGTGATCAACGGCACGCGCGACAAGGACGGCAAGTGGAACCAGGACGGCGCGCTGAGCAAGCTGTCAAAGCCGGTGAACGAGGGATCGGTAGCCCAGGTGGGCACGATCTCGGCCAACGGAGACGAAGAGATTGGCGCGATTATTGCCGAAGCCGTGAAGGTGGTTGGCAAAGATGGCGTGATCACGATCGAAGAGTCGAAGACCATGCACACCGGTCTGGAGACTGTGGACGGAATGCAGTTCGACCGCGGCTACCTGAGCCCGTACTTCGTGACCGACGCGGAACGGCTGGAAGTGATTCTGGAAGATCCGTACGTTCTGATCTACGAAAAGAAGATCAGCGCGATGAAGGATCTTCTTCCATTGTTGGAGCAGGTTGCTCGCGGCGGCAAGCCGCTCTTGATCATCGCCGAGGACGTTGAGGGCGAGGCACTGGCGACACTGGTAGTGAACAAGCTGCGTGGCACGCTGAACGTGGCGGCGGTGAAGGCACCTGGATTTGGCGATCGGCGCAAGGCCATCCTGGGCGACATTGCCGTTCTGACCGGCGGCAAAGCCATCACCGAGGACCTGGGCATCAAGCTGGAAGGCGTGAAGCTCGAGGACCTAGGCAAGGCGAAGCGGATCACGATCGACAAGGACAACACGACGATTGTCGACGGCGCGGGCAAAGCCAGCGACATTGACGGACGCGTGAAGGAGATCCGTGGCCAGATCGACAAGACCACCAGCGACTACGACAAGGAAAAGCTGCAGGAGCGGCTGGCGAAGCTTGTGGGCGGCGTGGCCATCATCAAGGTTGGCGCGGCGACCGAGACCGAGCTGAAGGAGAAGAAGGCCCGCGTTGAGGATGCGCTGCACGCAACCCGCGCGGCCGTCGAAGAGGGAATCGTCCCGGGTGGCGGCGTGGCGCTGGTGCGCTGCATACCCGCGGTTCAGGCGCTGATCGGCACACTCACAGGCGACGAGAAGACCGGCGCCCAGATTGTGTTGCGTTCATTGGAAGAGCCGCTGCGCCAGATCGTCGCCAATGCCGGCGAAGAGGGCGCGGTTGTTGTGGCCAAGGTGTTGGAGTCGAAGGAAACTCACTACGGCTACAACGCGCTGACCAGCAAGTTCGAGGACCTGGTGAAGGCCGGTGTCATCGATCCCACGAAGGTGACGCGGACAGCACTGCAGAATGCGGCGTCGATCGCGGCGTTGCTGCTGACCACCGAAGCACTGGTGGTTGAGCTGCCCGAGCCCAAGAGTGCGGCACCGGCCGGTCACGGCGGCGGCGGCATGGACGGAATGTACTAAAGACAGGGAACAGGGAGCAGGGAATAGAAAACAAAAGCCCGGTTCCGGTACAATTCTCTGAAATTGAAAAGGCCTCCGGCGAAAGCTGGGGGCCTTTTTCATGGTTCAATCGTGCGGAAGCGGCTCGCCGTTGGCGACTTTGATCATCAGGTCGCGCATACGTTCGTAGTCGAACGCACCGTTGACAAAACCGTTCAGGGCCTGATCTTCGGGGCCGTTTTCAACCTTCTCGTTCTTTCGATATGAGTCGATCGAGAAGCGCCGCTCGCCTGGGTGTTTCGGCTTGAAGAAAGCCTGGTCTTCATCTTCGCTTCCGAGCTCCAGGCGGTAGTCCTGCGTGCCGTCGCTCTTATAGATCAGGGCGACCAGATAGGTGTTGTAGGGTTTCAACGGCTCGAAAGGGTAGAGAAAGATTGCGTAGCCGGAACGGAGTTGAACCTTTTGAATCGGGAAAATGTGTTTGTTGGCGAAATCCGGATCGGACGGTCTGCTTGTGCAACTCGATTACGTGGGCAATCTGTTGGTTGCTCAGAGCCTTTTCGCCGCTTTCCACGTATGCGCGCGCCAGCAGCGTCGCTGCATGCCAGTCGCGCGGATGCGCTTCCGTGTACGGCTCGAGGAGCGTTCGTGCGTAACCGACGTCGCCGGTCTCGATCGCCTCTCCTGCGGTGACCAGGACGACGAATTTAGCCAGCGGAGTGCCAGGCTGGAGGGAGGAGAGAAGGATCCGCCCCTCCTTCAGCACATCCGCGTCGCGTCCCTGCTGGGTGGCGTCGCGCAGGGCGTTGAAGACTTCGCGGTTTTCAGGGCTCAGGTCGGCGAATGAGTCCTGGTTCAATTGCACGCTCTCCGCGTCGTCGCGAGCGGGAGGTTTCTGTGCGGACAGAATCCAGGCCCCTACCAGGCAGGATGCGATCACCAGAAACATGTTCTGTTTCGCACGCATCATTGACTCCAGGTGAGAATAATAGGCAGGATGCCATAACTTGACGCACCCACGCAAATGGCATCGCCGTCCCGGCAAACGCACCTCCGGCACAAAAGCGAAAGGCCTCCAGCTTCGGCTGGGGGCCTTTTTTCGCGCAACAGAACGAGTGGCGCCGTGCACTTGTGGAAATGCTGCCAAGCGGCCCAACCGTGGGCCGGGTCAAACGAATTGTACGCACTACATTACTGCGGCAGTTGCGGTGACGGCTGCAATGCCCGCGTCGCTTGCTGTGGGTTGCGGGCGCAGAGAACGCAGCCAACCAGCGGAAAGCCATGCACGGGGAATCACGAACTCCGACCAGCCACAATCCAGGCAAACCCGAATGTCAGGAGAAGGAGTCATCGGGGGGTGACTCAAAGTGCGTGGGCTGTTGCGGTATAGCCGGACTTCTGCCGGGACGACGGATAGAGCGGCCGATTGGCACTTCGGGCAGATCATTTGTACACCTCAGGAGATCCGAAAATTGCCGGAACTCCCCGAAAAAGAATAGAGGGAGTGACTCAACATAACGAATAAAAGCCGAGATTTCAACAGAATCAATCTAAAAGATGCACGAAAGTAACATCGAAGTTCGTTACGCCAAAGTCGATGTTGACTATATGAATCAAGATTTAAGGTCATTTGTGCTGGAAAGCGAATGAAATCGTGCAATTCCAGAGCCAACGGAGTGGAGGATCTTTGGGGTTCCTGGGTTTAAAGTGCGATGTTCGCTTGGCGCAGGAGGCATTGACGGCGGGGCGCGGATGAGAATCAAAACTTCTCGGTAACCGGCGTTCGAATCGCCGCCGAACGCGCAATCTCAACACAGTGAGCAGAGCTTGCGGTGCAGGAAGAAGAGCAAAGAAAAACGCGGCGGCCGAAGCCGCCGCGTTGTGTGGAATGGTGACGCAGGCTTAAAAGTTGACGCGAGCGGCGATTTCAATGTTACGTGGCGAGTAGGTGAAGTTGCTGCTGTTTGAGTTGTTCGGCACCATGAAGCTCTTGTTTCCGGTGCCGTTCACGCCTGTATACGTGGCCGTGGCTCCGGGCGTGGTCCCCGTCAAGAGGTACAGGTAAGTAGCCGAGAAGCCAGTGATGTTCTGATGATTGGCCACGTTGAAGGCGTTGAGGATCAGGTCAACGCTGTGGATGGTTTTGCTGCCCTCAAAGACGACCGACTTCTGCAGGCGGGCGTCGTCAACGATTCGGCGGGGGTATTTATAGGTGTCGTACCCGATTTGAGGAATGATGGTGGGGCCGCCAGTGCCGTTCCAACTGGTAAGGATTGCGCCGGAGGGCCTGCCGCTGGAGCCTGCCGTGAAGGGCAATCCGTTCTGCATCTGGAAGCTATCGTCCAGGCTCCAATCGTTCACCAGCCACTTCAACGGACTCCCTCCATGGAGGTTGGGGAAGTTGTAGATGGCGTATGCGACAAAGCGGTTGGGAATGTTCCAGGTGGAGTTTCCATAGTTGGCGCGGGCATTGGCGTAAGGATCGTACCAAGTCTCGCCGGTTCCCTGGGTGTTAGCGTTCTGCGCGAAATCGAGCGAATGTGACCATGTGTAGTTAGCGTCGAACGTAACACTCTTGAGCGAGCGGTTGAGGATCTCGCCGACCAGGGCGTTATAGCTGGAGTTGACGTTGCTGATCATCTCAGTGATTGCCTGGAAATTCGTGGCAGACGGTCCGAGAAGGGCCGTGTTGCCATAGGCGGTATACACCGGGACGGTCAGCGTGGATCCATTGGGACCCAAAGGGCCCAAACCGTTGGGGTCCCCAGCGACCGTAATCGTCTTGGTGGTTGTGGTTGGATTCAAGTTGACATCGAGGAAGTTAGGCAGCTCACGGCCCAATCCGCCGAGATAGCTTACGGAGAGGAACGTGCCGCTGCCGAGGGCCTGTTGAACCTGAAGATCGTACTCCTGCACCTCAGGCAACTTCAAATTAGGCGCCATGAAATAGGAAGTTGGTTTAGCTGCGGATGAGCCAGCGCCGAGGATATTCGGGTAGATGGGGGCGCCGGCGGTATTGGCGTTAAAGCTCGGAGTGAACTGACCGTTAGGGCTGCCCGTGGCGAGACGAACGTTCTCGATATTGCCGTTAGTGATGCGGCCGAAATACAGCCCATAGCCGCCGCGCAGCACGGTGGTGCCTCCGCCGTATATGTCGTATGAGAAACCGATGCGAGGCCCGAAATTCATCCAGTCGCTTGGGCTGTTGGCGATGCCGTTGTAGGGCACAAATGTGCCGACGGCGGAGGTCAGGCGGGGAATGGCGGCCGGGATCGTTTCGTGGTCCCAGCGCAGGCCGACCTCGAAGGTCAGGCGCGGAGTGATCTTCCAGTTGTCCTGGGCAAAGACGCCGGTGTCCATCGTGGCCATGTCAAAGATGGGACTGCCAAACCCCTGCAAAAAAGTGTTGTAGCAGGGATAGATGCCGGTTACGGTGCTACCGTTCTGTGAGCCGCTCACGTCGCAGCCGACAGGATTAGCGACTGACGGTGTTACGCCGTGCTTCAGGTTGAGCAAGTCGTTAAAGTAGTTGCCGACCCAGTTGTAGTTGAAGTCGCCGTTGTTCTTAAAGGTGTTGTTCATCAAGTCGTAGTTGTGAACCGCGTCCACGCCAAATTTGAAGCTGTGGTTGCCCTTGTTCCAGTAAAGGATGTCGCCGATCTGCCACTTGCGCTCATCGGGGTAGGCCACGCGGTGCTCATAGTACTCGGAACCGGCGTTGATGCCGTAGTTAAACCCGGCTTCAAGCTCCGGGACATTGGTGCTGGTAGCAATGTCGGCCTTGGTGTAAGGCGTGAGAGGCTGCTGGGTCTCGTAGTCAAGTTCGCGGCCGTATTGGTAGAGCACCTCGTTGCTGATGTTGTTGGTAATGAGGCTGGTGAGCTTAGCCACGCCGTAATCGAGCTTCACGAAGTCGTTGCCCTGGGAATCCTCGGCATACATGTCGGGGCTCGTAGTCTGCACGCCTGAGGGCGAATCCCAGCGCAGGCGGTGGAACAGGACGCTCACGTGATGCTTGGGAGTGACCTGCCAATCGAGCTTGGGGGTATTGATCTCCTGGAAGCCGAAGCGCGGCACCAGCCCGAGCTCGGAGTTGAGTCCGAGATCGGAGAGCGCGGCGGCGCCGGCATAGCTGGCGACGTTGACGTTCGAGCTGCCGAACATAAGAGCGGACCAGTCGTAGGAGGCCTGGTTGTAGCTGATGCCCTGGCGAGCGGCAAGCGCGCAGACATTGGTGTCATTGAGGGGATTCGACCCGCCTGCTGCCGTTCCCGTCAGTGCCCCGGTCGCGGTGTTGCAGGCTTCCGTGCCGGTCAACGTCGTCGAGGGCACGGTATAGAACTGCGACGGGTTGAATGGAACGCCAAGCGCCGGGAAGACGTGGGTGTGCTGGTCGTAGGTATAGATCCAGAAAAGCTTGTCCTTGATGAGTGCACCGCCCGCGGTGAAGCCATAAATCTTGCGCAGATCCTCGGGCTTGATATGCGATTTGGTTGTGGTGCCGTTGGCGAAGGTCGTCACGAACGCATAGTCGTTAAACGCGTTCCAATTGCTTTCCTTGTCGTAGAAGTAGGCCTGGCCATGAAGCTCGTTGGTGCCGCTCTTGGTGACGGAGGTGACGACGCCGCCTGCGGCGCGGCCGTATTCAGCCGAATAGACGCCGGTGTTGACGGCGAATTCTCGAACGGCGCTGCCTGCCGTGGAATAGGCTTCGCGGGTGCGCCCGCGCTCCTCGGCGAAAAAGGCCTGGTTGTCGTCTGCGCCGTCGATTTCGACATTGTTGAGGATGGTACTGATGCCGCGGACGCTGATGAGACCATAGCCGCTGGCGTCCACTGTAACGCCGGGCGTGGTAAGTGCCAGGGCCGACCAGCGGCGGTTGTTAATTGGAATGTTCTGCATCGCCTTCGCGTTCAAGGTGTCAGAGAAATCGGGCGATTCAAGGTTCATGACCGGAGCTTGCTCAGTGACGACGACTTCAGTCGAAGCGGAGGCGACGGCCAGGCGCGGCTCAAGGGTTGTGACCTGTCCGACAACGACGAGGACGTTTTCAGCGCGATACTTGGCGAAGTTTGGAGAACTGATGCTGACAATGTACTTTCCCGGTTCGAGGAGGGGGGCTTTGAAGTAGCCGCTGCTGTCGGCAATCAGATTGACGGTGAAGCCCGTTGCGGCATTCACAATATTGACCGTAGCTCCCGGGACAACGGCCTCTGAAGAGTCCAGAACCGAGCCCGTGATCGAGCCTTGCGTAGTCGATTGCGCGCTCAGTGTTATGGTGCTGACACACGCAGCGAGGATGAGGAGCGCCAGGTAGCGAACACCGAGGCGAAGTCTAGTGAATGTCATATAACTGCCCTCCAAAAGTAGTCGTTTGCGTTTGACCCGATTACGCGTGAATGATGGCGTCGTCGCCAACGCCACGAACGGGCGTTTTGGTCAACGCGCAGGAACCGGGGAAGTGTTGAACTGCTGCAAAAATGCGTGAAACCTACGAGGAGCCAGATCGAGCATTTGCGAAACGAAATTTAGGCCAAACAATGGAACTTAAGGTTGAGCTTACAAACTCTCGGTGAATCCCCGGTGAAAAAGCGTGACGAAATTGAGTGATAAGGAAGCGAGGGTTGCGTACGAAACACCGCCATTTAGTACAGGGGGCAATCGGATGGAGGCGACCCCATTTCCAATCAGCCGTGTTCAAATGTCGGCGGTCATGCCCTCACGCGAAAGCGATACAAGTCGGGCAACAGGAATGCCATGGGCTGCAAGAAAGATCGGCCGGCTATGGCGCGGAGGCGTCTCAGAACGTGCGATGCGCCGCTGTGCCGCAGTCAAAGCGTGACACGAATCATTGGAACTTCGCCCGTGCCCCAAATCCGGGCCGAAGACCCCCAAAAACGATGAACTTTTTGGGTACTGCAATCTCTCAGGACAGGTCATTGTAGGACAGGGGCGACCCTTTTTCCAAGAGGGAACCGCAAAAAAACTCCCGGAATCCGAGGAAAACGAGGGCGCACAGGGCGACCTGTGGAAAATCAGGCCGAATTTGAGACGACTTACGCAGAGAGCCGGCGATCAAGCGGGGTGGATCGGGGCAATCCAGCAAAGAGAACTGAACGAACGGTCTGGATTCAATTCGCCCCGCATCCATCACGGAATTGATCAAGTGGCTGCTCCCCCTTAGTGGCCGCTGCCTGGGCCCCAGCGAAAGCGCAGGCCAGTACGAAGCGTAAAGGGCAGACTTGGATAGCCGATGGGCGCGATGTGCGGGCTGTTGAGAAGATTCTCGGCCTGCGCGTAGACGTCGAGCCAGGTGAACCATTGGTAGCTTCCGCCGAGATCGAGCTTGGCGTAACCGTAGTCGAGATTGCGATTGGGAAGGAGCAGGCTGTTGCTTCCGGAGGCATCTTCGGCTTCAAGGTATGTAGAGTCGTCGCTGCGGCTCGCGAATGCTGCAGAGAAAATCCCAGTAATTCGTTTGTTGGCGTAGGTGGCGGTGAAGTAGCCGGTATGGGGCGCGCGACGGAAGGGGCGAGCTCCTTCGAGCGGCGCATAAGGGCCGACGGGAATGCCGTTGGATGTCGGGATGGGGCCGAGGAGGGCCTGGTCGTCGTTGGTAAACGACCGTTGCACCACGGCGTCGAGGTAGGTGTATCCGCCTCGCAGAAACAGGTTGGATCCGATTCCGCCTTCTACTGAAGTCTCGATGCCCTGCGCGCGGAATGCCTCGGAGTTGATGGTCAGCTCGTAGGCAAAGTTCGCCTGCAGAATCGATTCGAGTGTGGCCTGCTCAGAGGGAGTGAGATTGGGTGTAAGCGCAGGAACCAGGTCAAGACCAACGTATTCGATCTCCCTGCCGAATTCGTTATGGAAGTAGCTCGACTTGAAGACGATGTGCTGGCTGAAGAAGGACTGCTCGACGCCGCCCTCGTAAGAGCGCATGGTGGGCGCGGCGAGCGGGCCGATGTGCAACGCCTGAATCGTGGATTGCGCGCCGTTGTTCGCGAGGAAGTTGTAGAGAGAATCGTCCTGATCGGTGAGCTTGGGCTCGCGGACCGCTTCGCCAAAGTTGAACAGAACGCGCGTGCCGGCGAAGACGCCACTGTGCGGGCGAATGACGTAATAGTTGAGGCCGGCGCGCGGCGAAGTCTGAAGCCCGAACAAAGAGTAGTGTTCAATGCTGCCGCCCAATGTGTAGAAGAATCGATTCTTGAAGTCGCCGTGCACCGCGAGCGGGATGAAGTAGTTGGTGCGGTGAACTGGCTTGTAGTACGAGCTGCCCGGCTCCGCGCCGCGCTCGTCTTCATACTGAAAGCCGGCGAGGCCCACAAGGTGCGGAGTAATGGTGAGGTCGCCTTGATAGCCGGCATGGTCGCGATTGGAGACGTACTGCACTTGAAAAGTTGAACAATCAAGCACCGCCTGGCCGGTGGCCGAGTATCCGTTCGCGCCGGTGATGGTGACCGTGTTGCCGAGATACCCCGGGCCAAAACAGTAGTTGCTGTAGGGCTCAAGGGTTCCCTGGGTGGTCCAGCGAGAATCCTGCTCGCGCTTGCGTGTAAGGCCGTAGCGGATGCTGCTGTGCAGGCTCGTGGTCGTCTGGTTGTCGATGACCGCGCTGAGGAAGATGTCCTGATCCTTTTCTGTGGCGTCATCAGAGACGTGATAAAAGTCCCATGCATTGGGCACGCCGGTGGCTGCAACGCCGTAGTGGAGAGTGGCGCGAAGTTGCGTTGAGCCATTAAGAGCCCAGCCGAGGTTGGCCGCCGATGTGGCCACGTGGTACTCGTCTCTGGGCAGATTGTTCGCGGTCTGCAGCCAACTGAACGCGCCAAGGTAATCGAGTTTGTTGTGAGTGCCGGCAACTTCAAGCTCCTCGCGCGATGTATCGAGATTGCCCGCATCACCCTGGAAGAGCAGAGAAGGGAAGCTGGTAGTGCCGTGAGGAGTCGTGAGGCTGACCACACTCGAGTCGGCGCCCGCTCCATAGAGGCTCGCATCGGGACCGCGGTAGATTTCTGCACTCTCAATTGCTGTCGTGGAGAGTGTGCCGAAATTAAATTGATTGCCCAGATCGCCGATGTCGACGCCATCGAGGAGCATTTTGTTGTCGTCGGAGTCGCCACCGCGGACGAAGAGCGAAGTCGCCGCGCCGTTTTGACCGGACTGTACAACCGTGGTGCCGGACATGATGCGGAGTTCGCTTGTGAGATCGTTGCGGAGAGCGAGATCGAGCGGGCTGAGCACGGTGGTGGCGGCGCTGGTCTGCGGCTGCGGAGTGGGGGTGCCGGTTGCGGTGACGACGATCGATTCGCGCACCCATGCCGGCTCAAGGACGATATTGCGCTCGACCGAATCAAACTGGCCGGCGTAAAAGTCGGGAGTTTGCAGTTGGCGGAAAGATTTTGCTGAGACGACGAGAAAGAAGCGGCCAGTTGTGCCGGTGAGGATCTGGAAGCTGCCATCGGCCGTGGAGACCGCCGAAGCAATGACCTGGCCGTTACTGAGGAGGGAAATGGCTGCGCCGGTGACTTTGGCGCCGGTGGCATCGGTGATGACGCCGCGAATGGAAGCGGCGGGGCAGGAAACAGCGCAGAGAGCAAGAAATCCGGCTGCGAGCGCGCGAAACAAAACGCGAACGGAACTCGAGCGATGAAGATGAGAATTCGGCATGGAAGCTCCTTCGTTCCCCTCGGAACGTGAAAGCGGTTGGGTGCGCCGAAGACCGGTCTCCTGACTTGCGCTGGATTCAGCCGCCTTCCCAAAGTCGAACCGATTTCGAATCGACTTCAGTGGCTTCAAGTGAATTCCGCGGGCAGCGGAAGCACCGAGCTGAAACCCTGTTTATACCAATGCCTCGATATACGACGACAAGGGAAACAGGTGCGCTCACAGTTGCGGGGCAGTGGCGGAGTTTCACCGCCTTCCCGAGCATCCTGGCGATCGCGATGATGAGTGGGGCTGCGGCGCGTGCATGCCGCAGCAGTGACGCCATGGAAACGACTTCCATGACATGAACTTTTATAACGAGAACGGCGCGGGAAGTCAAAGAGGTAGGCTTATCCTTGCCTTCGCGAAGTCGCGGCCCGACTCTGACTTCCAATATTTCTAAAAGGCTAATCCATGCCTTTCAGCTGTAAAAGCCAATATTGCGAGTTCGTGAGGCTCTGCAAGATGTAACCGAACTTCCTATGTGAGTCCACTTGCGCTTTTGCTACGTCGCAACAATCTTCGCCACTCAACTGGCCTGCCGAGCCGACGCCCGCGATGGTGGGCAAAGGCTGGTGACCCCGGGCTGATTCGAACAGCCGACACGCAGTTTAGGAAACTGCTGCTCTATCCATCTGAGCTACGGGGCCACGTTAGAATGAAAGACTTACACGTGTTATCAATTTTCTCCACTCACTTTACCTCGCCGAGAATAAAAAAATGGAGCCACTCATTTCAGCAACCGCGCTGAGACCCGAGGGTCCAAGAGTGAGGGCGAAAAGATCACGATATCAACAGGGTAGCATCAAGCGTGTTGCAAGAGAGCAGGGTGATGCCTGGAAGGTCATCACTTCGCAGAACGATAGATCTCCGAGCCGGCAAGTAGGAACGCGCCGACGCCATAGGCATAGCTCGTTGTCTCTGTGTAGGCGCCGGGCGCAGCGCCGACGGGTTGAATGCATCCGAGTCGTCCATCGGCATAGACGTGGGTTAGCATACCCGCCCAGGCTTTTTCAACGGCAGGCCAATAGGTGTCACGATCAAGGATGCCTTCGTTGACTCCGTAGGCCATGGCATAAGCGATGAACGCGCTGCCGGAGATCTCGGGCAGCGGGTAAGCTTCGGCATCGAGCAGGCCGGGCCGCCAGAGGCCGTCCTTTCCCTGGATGGAGAGTGTCTCAGCTGCCATCTCCCGAAGCAGCGCGATGTATTTCGCCCGGAGAGGCGAGTCGCGAGGCAGTTCTTTGAGTACGCGCACGATTCCGCCCATCACCCAGCCGTTGCCGCGCGACCAGAACAGTGGTTCGCCATTTTTTTCGTGCATGTCGAGATAGGAGGCATCGCGGAAGTAGAGATGCTTTGAGTGGTCATAAAGCAGAGCGGTGGTGATCTCCCATTCATGGTCCATGAAAACGAGATACTCTTTTTCGCCAGTCGCGGCGGCCACGTCAGCGTAAACGGGCGGAGCCATAAAGAGCGCGTCGCACCACCACCAGAGGGGGCGATTTGGATCGCGGGGATCGGGCATCGCGATCTGCGCATCGAGGCGCGCGCGCAAAGGAACCATCATCGCCGCGTCCTTATGAATGAAGTACTGCTCCATGTACATCTGGCCGATGGCCAGATCGTCAGCATGCAGGGTTCGCGGACCGGGCTGCCAGTGGAGCTGCTCGGCAATGTGCAGCATGGCTTGCTTGTATTTGTCGCTTGCGACTCTGTTCGGAACAGCCATGAAACCTACGTAAAGTGCGGCCCACGTCCAATCCACTTGCGCGTCAGCGGGCAGCCTTTTGCGTTGCCAGTCGGCCACAAGCTTCATGGCCTTCACCAAGTCGTGCCTGTTGATGTTGGAAGAGAGGTTTTGCGCCAACGGCCCAGCCGCGGCCAGTGTGTCACCGGGAGGCGCGACTGGAGCGCGGTCCTGCGCGTTGGCCAGGATGTTGCACGCAAGAAGCGAAAAGAGAGCAATGAATGCGAGGGCAGCGCAGCGGTGTGTGCGAAGTTTGCACGAACAGAATTCACGAATATGCAAGGAACTCTCCGGTTTGGGCGATTCGATGAACCGGATTGATTGTAGGGCGCGGGGGCCGTGCTGGTCATTTAAAGCGCAGGCTGATTTCAATTTTGAGAGGAAGAGCAGATTTCGATTGCTATGCCGCCGAGAAACTACCAGGTAGAAACAGCCAAAATTGTCGGGGCCCCGGTCTTGCCGTCGATCACGTTGATCTTGAGCACTGCTTCGATGTTGCGATTGGAGAAGTCGGACCCGATGCGGTCGCGGAGAAGCTGCAAGTAATGAGGGCTGGTTACGAACTCCGCCGCTGCTTCAGTTCCGTTGCGGCCCACACCGGCCAGCACCACGACCCACCCATCAATCGTGGGTTCGTGGAATCGAGCTACGACCGCATAATCGTCGGAATTGGAGTACGGCAGCGACTGATCACGCTTCCACTGCACTTGCGGCTGCATACGGTCCACGATGGTCTCGTCGGCGCCGGGCACGAAGTAATAGCGCAGCGGTTGTTGCAGGTGCATGGTCCATTGGTTGTTGTAGGCGCCCAGCAGCGTCACCGAGTGTTCACGGAGGTCAGTAAGCGCTGCTGTCGGAGCGGAGACCAACTCGGTGCTGACTCCGGCGCGCGACAACACACCGCTGATCTGAACAGCTGCCGAAACGCTCTGCCATGAAACAAATGGATAGTCGATGTCCCGATTTGCGGTTTCAACGCCGGAATAGCGGTTGTTGGCAAACACGCTGCTTCCGGTGCAGATGAGGAGACTGTGCTGTCCGTGCACCACAGGCGCCCAGAATTCATCTACCTGACTTTGGGAAGGGTTGGCGCGATACTTCCAAGCTCCCGCCACCAGCGCAAGCAAAACCATCGCGATCAACGCAGACCACAGCAAGCGCCTCGCGCCGGTCGGAGCAAGCCGATGACGCATTTCTCCGGTAACAGGATGCGGATCAGTCCGAACCGCCTCCTGCGACTCGGTATTTGCGTGCCGTCGTGAATCGGTATCGGGCCCGGAACTGCCGTGAGCAACCGAAACGCCTGCCGCAGGTTCGAGGGATGCGTGAAAGAACTCCGGGACATAAGAACCTGCAGGCAACGAAATCCGGATCGAGGGTGGTTGGTCATGCTCGGAGTAATAGAGCAGCAGCCGTTTCCGCACCTCGCCGGCGGTATAGCGAACTACCGTATCGGCGTTGGTGTCGTAGTCATGGGGGCGGTCGAAGACCTCAACGCCAAGCGTGCGTTCCTTCAGCAGTTCCACCTTCGCGGCGAGAGCGTTTTCAACAATAAATCGGAGCAACGCGGGGTAGCGTTTGCTGTTGCAGAAGTGCGGACTTGCCAGGATTGCTTCGAGCTCCGCGAGAACCGCGTCCCGTTCTTGCTTTGTCTGCGGGTGCCAGGTTTCGTGGATGGCGTGAGCGCTGGGCATCGAATTCTGGCATCATACGCGTCGCCCAGTGCCCTTGCAACGACGTTTGACACAAGGGAAAGGCCACCCGTAGCACGAAGACTTCAAAAGGGATTACGGAGATCCCTGGATTCAAACCGTGAGTCACTTGTCAGGGATGAAAACCCGCTCGTACAGTCCGTCTGCAATCAGCCGCAAGCCGTTCCGGGGTTGATCCGAACCATTGGCAGGTTGCCGATGGCGGCGAAACTCAACCCTTGTGACTTTCACCTCGGGTACAGTGTGCGCGAGCACCTGAGCGAATTGAGGCCTCTTTTGTTCGATCCAGCCAGAAGGCAATTCCTGCAGGCGGCGACAATATCCGCCGCAGGGCTCGTGCTTTCCTCTTCCTTGCCTGCCGCTGCCCGCAGGGTGAGCAAATCCGCGGCAGGGCAGGGAAGGCCCGAAGAGCATATTTTCCGGCTTGACGGCGAATGGGAATTTCATCGGGGATCCATCAGCGGAATTGAAGCGGCCTGGCTGCCGAGGAGGCAGAGCGAGTGGGAGGTGGTGACTCTGCCTCATTGCTTCAATGCTCTGGACGCGTGCGACCCCGTTAAGACCTACTTTCGTGGTCAGGGTTGGTATCGCAGAAGACTTCATGTCTGCAATCCGTATAAGAACGGAAGGACGGTTCTGCACTTTCAGGGCGCGGGACAAACCACAACGCTGTGGATCGGATCAACATTCGTCGGAATGCACATCGGCGGATACGACGAGTTTGCATTCGATATTACAGACGCTATTGCCCAACGGACGGACGCTGAGCGCGCCGAGGGCGTCCAGGCGGTAGTGCTCTGCGATAACGCTCCCGACCGCGACAGGATTCCTTCGGAGTTGAGCGATTTCTGTCTCTATGGCGGGCTCTATCGGCATGTGAATCTCATCTATCTCCCCGCGGTGGCGTTAGAAGCCGTGCATATTCTGCCGGTTGTCCATTCCGGAGGCGCAGCGGAAATCTCAGTTAACGCACGCCTTTACAATCCGGGTGCATTCAAGGGGGCCTGCGAATTCGCCGTTGAGGTCTGGAGCCCGCGCGGCAGCATGATTTACCAACAGTCCCATTCGCTCACTGCATGGCCAGCTTTTGCGCCACTCACTTGTTTCCGGGTGGATTCGCCTGACCTGTGGTCTCCTCGATCGCCGAACCTCTATCGTTGCCGGGTCACGCTCTCTACTCCTGCTGGAGAGATGCAAATCGAACAGCGCTTCGGCATTCGCCATGTTGAGTTTGTTGAACGCGGGCCCTTCAAGCTGAACGGCGAGCGCGTCCTGCTGCGCGGCACGCAGCGCCACCAGGATCACGCGGGAGTGGCCGCGGCCATGACCGACGAGCAGACGCATGCAGAGTTGCGGATGATCCGCGATATGGGCGCAAACTTCATCCGTCTCGCGCATTACCAGCAGGACCGACTGGTTCTGGACCTCTGCGACGAACTCGGCCTGATGGTGTGGGAGGAACTGCCCTGGTGCCGCGCCGGCGTAGGTGGCGCGGCCTTCCAGCAAAACGCAGCCGACATGCTCACTCATATGATCGACCAGCACTATAACCATCCCTCGATCGTCTTTTGGGGGCTGGGCAACGAAGATGACTGGCCCGGTGAATATCCCAGCGTAGACAAGGCAGCGATTCGCACGTTCATGACCAGAATGCGCGATCTGGCGCATCAACTGGACGATTCGCGCATGACGGCGGTTCGGCGCTGCGACTTTGCCCGCGACATTCCCGATGTTTATTCGCCCTCCATCTGGGCCGGCTGGTACCGCGGCAGCTACCGCGAGTACAAGCAGAGCCTGGTGGAGCAGCGCGAACGGGTATCCCGCTTCATCCATATTGAATGGGGTGCGGACAGTCATGCAGGACGCCACTCGGAAGACCCTGACGTGGTGTTGAGTCAAATACCCGCGGGCCAAGGGACCGATGAGCGCGGCCTTGCCTACCTTGAAACCGGCGGGGAACCGCGGGTTTCGGCCGACGGCGACTGGTCGGAGACCTACGCCTGCAATCTTTTCGAATGGCACCTGAAAACACAGGAAGAGCTGGAGTGGCTCTCAGGATCGGCGCAATGGGTATTCAAGGATTTTGTTTC
>Ga0265316_10000545_pt1 | contig 42261 bp, 36 predicted proteins | sample 4522metaG_FD_202092 | JGI IMG/M metagenome (GOLD analysis project Ga0265316, IMG submission 202092) | Rhizosphere microbial communities from Carex aquatilis grown in University of Washington, Seatle, WA, United States - 4-5-22 metaG | ecosystem: Host-associated > Plants > Roots > Rhizosphere >... | reverse complement strand
CGCAAGCCCGGCGAATGCCCCGCGCGCCAGCATCTGCTGCATCCATTGCTCGAACTGCCGCGTCACGGCGCGCTGGAGAGCGGGCGTGATGTTCTGAAAAACATAGCGTACGCCTTCGCGGAGAGCCAGCCTGCGCAGCAGGATCAGCAGGCGGCGCACGTTGATGGGCTGGAATTCAAGGTCGGTGATGAGCGTATCCTGCCCGGTGATGAGGAACCCCTCGGGCTGTTGCGCGATCAGGTTGATCTGCTCACCTAAGAACGCCAGCGCGGTGTCGGGCTGAAGCGCGGGCTCGAGCGCCACCGCGTCGTCAATGGCGATGTTGGCCGGCGCGATCCAGGCCCCTGCTGCTAGTGTCTTCGCGGCAATCAGGCCGCAGACAGCGCCATCCGGAGGCACGGTTCGCAGCGAAAACGGCGGAGGATTGGCGTTGTCCCGCACCACCGTCCAGGGATGGTAGAGCGCCGCGTAACTGAGCATCCGCCCGGTGATGTCTTCCGTGCTGACGTACTCTGCCAAGTTGTCGCGGTAGGCGATCGCTTCATCGCGGCGATAGGGGTACGGCATACTCAAGATCGCCAGCATGTCGGCGCGCGCCGAGGCCATCCGTAGCATGGCGCGATGGACGTCAAGCAGCACCGAGGGAGGCCCGGCCTCCGCCTGCGGGATGGCTTCGAACGGCGAGAGCGGCTCGGGCGTGGTGTTGACCGTGTTCGACCACGCGCTCGAGGCCCCGCCGCGCTGTGCGTTGACGCGGAAGTAGGTAGGCGGTCCCGGAACCCTCCAGTAATCGAAGCTCTTACTGGCGCCCCGGTACAACGAAAAGCCGGACTCAAACTGCGGGTCCGATGCAGTCTCGACGGTGAAGGCGTCAGCACCGCCGCGCGCGGGCGTCCACTCGAGGATGATGCGATTGCGCTCTTCGAAGAGCTGAAGCCGTGGTGCCTCGAGAGGCTGCTGGCTGCATTGGAAGAACGACTCGCTCCCCAGATCGACCGAGCGCGTTATTGACCATGGGCCGGCGCCCGCTGATCCGTAAGCCGAAACCCGGTAGTAGAGCTCGAGCGGGCACTGCGGGCTATTGGTGAGCGCCAGCGACAGGGCGGACCCGGCGTCGCGTGAGGTCACCGCGGTCTCAAACAGCGGATCGCCGGCTTCCTGCAAAAGGTAACCGCCGGCGCCCGACACCGCGCCCCACGAAACCGCGTAATTGCCGCTGGCATCGGGCGGCGAAACCTGAAACGGATCCGGCGCGGCCAGCAGCGCCGTGTTGGCGACGGCTTTGCGCCAGCCCGTATGGGTCGCATCCGGGACAGCCAGCAGACTGGCCTCGTCGACCGCCAGCAACGAGTACAGTCCGGTGGGCGGGGCGGCCGCCTGCGCCTGGTATTGAACGTAGAAAGCGTCCTGGAGAAGCGTGGCCGCCGTCGAGCCGGACAGGCGCGGGTCAATGAAGAGGGCAGCGCCGAACGACGCCACGCCGTCGCGCTCCAGCGCCGTCGCGCCCGGAAGGCTCGCGCCCTGCGCAAAATCGTCCCGGGGCAGCGCTGTCATTCCCAGCGGCAGCCCGATGCCCGCGAGCGCGCCGCCTGCCAAAGAAAAGCGCGGATGGTCGATGTCCGTGGCCAGCGCTGCATAAGGAACCGGCGCGGGCCGCTCGACGGGAGCGTAGAGAGCGGCGTCCGTTGGAAGGAGTCCCCAAAACCGGGGGTTGTCCGGGGCCAGTCCGAGGTCGGCAAGCCGCTGGACGGGCGCTCCGTAAGGCGACGCAAAGAGCTCGAACGTGACAGTAGCGATCTGCACGACGGCGCCGCGGTTTGCGATCCACGCCGCTGCCGGATCGAGCGCCCACCAGGCCAGCGTGCTCGTAAGGGTGGCCGTTTCACCGGCTCCCGGGGACGCCGCGTCGCTCAGCCCCGCCTCCATCGCTTCCACCTGGACAAGCAGCGTCCTTGCGCCGAATTGCATGCGAAGCCAGCAGCCCGGCGGCACGGTGAGGGCCGTGTCCCGCGTGACGTGCAGCACAACTTCTCCGCCTTGCACGCAGAATCCGGTGAAGGGCACCACGACCTCGGCGCCGGGGCCGAGCAGAACCACCGAGTCCGGTTGCGCTGAGGGCGGCGACACGGCACCGCAGGCTCCGAACTCTGCGGGCGAGGCTTCGCGGAACCAGAACCAGCGGGAGTCCGAGGCGGAATGGTACGCCAGCGTGTCGGTCGATGGGAAATAGAGCTGCACCACGTCGCCCGGGCTGAGCCCGCTGACCTGCGGCGAGCTTCCCGTTGTTGTGAGCGCTTCTGCGGCTAGCGGGCTCTCCAATAGAGTCGCATTCACCTCCAGTTGGTCCGACCAACTACCCTCGGAGCGCGCCTGCACCCATGCGGCGTGAATCCCGCCGAAGCCATCGACCTGGAGAAGCCCGGGAACTACCCACGCGTTGCATTGCGCGCCCACTGCCAGCCTCACCACCCATGCACGGCGGCCGCCGTCGCGGAAGAAACTCCTGACCGCCGGCGGGGTCTGGGCCAGCCGCATCCCGTTGCGATCGCGGTCCCAGGCCAGCGGGAGGTCAACGCCAAAAATCTCCTGGAACCGTGTCGGGTCTTCCACCACGAACGGCACGCCAATGGGCCCGGAGGGCAGGAATCCCGCGAATGCGGCGATGTCCATGCGCGGCAGCAGCCCCGTGGTGGGCGGCGCTACCGTCTCGAAGTAGATTCCAGGCAGGCGTGCCGTGGCCATGGCTTACTTCAGGTCGATCCTTTCGGCGGCCAGCACGAGTTCCTCGATGGCCACGTCTGTGCCCTTGCCGGTCATTGCCGGACCTGTGTACTTGATGGGCCGCGCGTCCGTGAGCACCCATTCCTGAACGGGGTTCTGGCGCGTCTCGTCCATGAGCTGGATGGTTACGGTGCGGCGCTGGTTCTGGTCCCCATTGCGTACGGCGTCCCACCAGGCATACAGAGTGCCCAGATCTCCGATTACCCCGCGCTTCAGCGTGATGTCGTTGATCTTCGAGGTGCCGGTCAGCTTCATGGGCGCGTTCTCTTTGGAGTTCCCATGGCGGTACTCGGCCACGTGGATCTCGGCGCCGAGTCCGGCGACTTCCTGAAAGCCGGCTTTAAAATCGTCGGGGCCCGGGCCATCCGGCCCCAGGTTGACCCGGAAGTTGAACTGGCCGTACGGCCGTTCGCGATACGTTGCTGGCATACTGCCCTCCTTTATTGCTGCGCGCTAGCCGTGAACTGGCCAATGCGGAAGATCACGAACTCGGCGGGGCGCAGGAGCGACACTCCGATAAGACACACCAGACGGCCGTTGTCCAGATCGTTCTGTGTCATGGTGGTGAGGTCGCATCGCACGAAGAACGCCTGGTCTTTCGTCGTCCCGTACAGCCGGCTGCTGCGAAATTCGTTGTACAGGAAGTCGGTAATGAGCTGGGTGGTGCTTGCCCACAAATCGGGACCGTTGTTCTCGAACACTACAGATTGCGTCCCGTTGTCGATGCTGTGTTTGAGGTAGTTCAGATAGCGCCGTACGTTGACGTACTTCGTTTCGGGGTCGGAGGTGGCAGTGCGCGCGCCGTACAGACGGTATCCGCGGCCCTCAAAGAAGCGGAAGCAGTTCACGCCCAGCGGATTCAGCAGATCCTGCTGCCCTTTGTTCAGGATCACTTCAAAGCTGAGAGCGTCCGTCACTACCTCGTTGGCGGGAGCCTTGTGCACGCCCACATTGGCATCGCTGCGGGCGTAGATACCGGCCACATAGCCGGATGGCGGCATGTTGGTTTCCAGGTCGGTAACCGGGTCGAGAATCCGCACCCAGGGGTAATAGAACGCGGCGTAGGTGGAATCGATCTGGCCCCGCCACTGACTCACCTGAGTGACGCTCTCGCCGTCGGGCGAGTCGAGCACCGCGATCCGGTAGCGCATCTTTTCGCAATGCGCGATCAGGTTGAAGGTGATCTGGAGCGCGTCGAGGCTATAGTAACTCGTGCCCGCGTAGCTCGAACCCGGGGCGGCAACGATCGAGACGTCGGTGACATCCTCGAGCGCTACGAGGCCCGTCTTTTTCTGCGCGTCGAGCGGGTCCTCGGCGCCTTCGTAGTCGCTAGCCAGCGGGCGGATGCCGTCCGAACCGCCGGTGAGCTGTTCCGTGAACTGGCCCACTTTGCCGGCGATCAGGGCCGGCACGTCCACGGGCGCAATCTGTGCCAGCATGAGCTGGGCGATTTCGATGCCGGCCGCCGCGGTGGTGTCGGAGAACGAGAAGGTGATCGGGACGGTGAGCTGGTCCTGGCGATTGCTGAGCACCACGCCGAAGAAGCCACTGAAGGATTCCGCAGCGCGCGGATCGAAGGTCAGGCCGCTGTAGACATCGCTGCGGGCCACTCCGTCCGGGTAAGTGACCTCCACACTGGCATTCAGAATCCGGACTTCGTCCGTTCCCGGAACCAGGGATGTCAGTTCGCGGACGGCTCCAGACAGTGCATGGAAGCGGAAGGTATCCGTGCCGGTAGCCTTGTTGAAGTAGCTCTCGGCCCAGTAAAGCTGTCCGCCCGCCCCGGGAGGGCTGGTCACCTGGCTGATCCACACCAGATCGAACGGGCTGGCTCCGCGCAGAACGTTGCCCGAGCCGGGAGGGGGCGGGGGACTGGTCGCCAGGGTCGTGGTCGAGCTGAGCACATTCTGGCCGATCGTGAGCGTGATCAGCAGCGTCACGTTGCCGCCGCTGCCGGGGTAACGCCCCTGCCAGGTGATAGCGTGCGGCGGGCTGCCGCCGCCGAGAGTCGCCTGGGCAAAGCCGCTCGATGCTCCAGCCCGGAAGGTGCGTACCACATACAGGCTGCCGCCGCCGTTGTTGAAGAACGCGCGCACGCCCTGGGCGAGATAGTTGACCGTCCGACCGCGGTCCTCGAACGTCAACGGATCGATGCTGCCGTAAATGGCTTCGAAATCCGCCAGGCTGGTGAGTAACTCGGGGTAGCCGCTTAGCGGGCCCATCCGCGTGGGTCCGATAAAGCCCGCGGTGCTGGTGCTGACGCCTTCAATCGTCTTGGTGCGAAAACTGGTTTCTTCTACGTAGACGCCTGGCGCAAGATAACTGGGCATAGCGCTTCTCCTCCTCTTAAGGCGGGGATGTCCCCTGTGAAATGTTCAGCCCCGGCACGGTGGAAGGCGGGCTAGCGGCTGCCGAGCGCAGCACCAGGTCCCGGCCGAGCTTGAGGCTGGCCGAGAGCTGCGTCACTGGAGCCGATGGACCGGCCCAGATCGTTGCCGCCTTCTGGTCCTCCAGGATGTTCTTGAGGTTCGGGGTAGCTGGGAAAGGCCACGAGAGGCCCGGCACATTCGCCAGCGGATAAGTGAGCTGGGCCGGGCTATATTGCACGCTAACCGTCACGGTCCATGACTCGCCGCCGATGTTACCCTGGCCCGTTCCCGGCGGCGAGCCCAACTGCAGGCGGTCCAGCAGCGGATAGGGAACCAGGACCAGAACGCTCCCGCTAGCATCTGCGATGCCGGGCCACACCTCCGTCTGACCGCTCACCTGAACGTGCATTACGGCCCAGGCCGCCGGTCCGTTGACCTGGTCCACCAACCAGGCGCGCACCGCGGCCACTCCCGGCGGGATCGGCCTGCCGGGCGCCGAAAACAGATAGGCCAGCCTGGCGCCGCGGGTCGTGTCGGGCACGCCGTTCACCAGAACGGCTCCGGTCTGGTCCAACGTGTAGATCAGGACCGCCGGCAGATAGCGGCCGACCGTGTCTTCCACGCTCACCACGTAGCTGAAGGTGCGCAGCGGACCGAACTGGCCGGAGCCATCGGGATACTCCACCGCGCGCAGCCCGGGAAGTCCGAAGAAAGCATACACTCCCGACGGCGTAGGAACCGCGTGCAAGGCAGGCGCCGTAGAGTTCATCAACCTCAGGCTGACCACCAGGCCGTCCGTGACCGGCACGTTCAGCGTCAGATCCCAGAATCGGATTCCGAGCGGAGTGAAGAGCCGCGAGATCTCCAGCGGGACGCCAGGGCCGGACACAGGATTGACGGCAGTGCTCATGACTGCACGCTCCGGTAGCCCATCACGCGCTCCTGCACCGGCGCACCGGTGGGGAGGCTGAGCGTCGATTCGAGGCGCACCACGCGCGCCACATACGGCACCGAGAGCTGGTAGACGTGATGGATGATGACGTCCCAGATGTTAAACATGTCCTCGACGCTCAACTGGGCCAGCGATACCTCGACCGTTTCATCGGGGAAGAAGACGCCGTCCTTGTAGGCGTTCAACAAGCTCGGATACAGTACCGGATTGTCTTCCAGCGTGCGCATCATCCAGCCCGCGATTTCGTGTTGCAGGGAGGCTGTCTTGGCCCAGGCGGTGAGCAGGAAATGCAACTCCACCGGGAGCTTGGTCGGACCGCGCTGGCCGTTGGGCAGCATCCTGCCGGCCGGGGTCCGGTTGGTCCCGTCATGATAGATGCGGTAGAGCAGGAGCGAAACGCCTTCATCCATGGGCTTCAGGAAGTCGTCGGCGACATAGACCTGGAAGTCCAGGGAGGCATTGTTGAAGTCGGCCGGATTGAAGCTGGCTCGCAGGAGCCGGATCACGGCTTCCGTGGTGGCGGCAACGGCGGATACGGTGGCCATCAGTCGTTCGCTCTCTTGGCTTCGAGCAACGCTTCCGCTTGACCCTGCCTTTCTGGGTTCAGGCGGAACAACCGGCCAGTGTGCGGCTCGGCGACCTCAATCAGGAAGCCCTGCTCCACCAACCACTCCAGCGCCTTCTGTGTTTCGAGCACTTTGTGATGAATCGCTTCCTCCAGCAATCGCCACCTCGCGATCCCTTCGACCGAATCGGCCGCGGCGGGATTTCGTAAGAAGTAAGCCAGAATCTCGCGCGCGGGGCGCGATACGCGATGGCGTGGTGCCACGTTGAATCCGCATCTACTCAATCGCACCGTCTGTAAGCAACTCGCCTGCCAAGAAGCGCGCGACTGAAAAGGAAGGACTTTGAGGGAAAGCGGCTGGCGAAACCGGGTCGGCGAAGGCCCGGCGCGCGCCGCAACCGGGTCACCCCTGACCCGCCGTCCGCACCCGGCCCGTCAATCCGTATTTCTTCACGAGGCGGCCGAATGCCCTGCGCTCTTTGCCGGCTTCACGGGCCGCGTGCGTGATGTTGCCGGCATGCCGGTTGAGCAGCTCCTGGAGGTAGTCTCGCTCGAACCGCTGGATGGTTGCCTGGCGAGCTCGGCCGAAACCTTCGCGGGCCCCAGGGCCGCCCTCTGCGTCGGGTATTGGAAGCGAGACATCGCAGCCGTTGATCAGCGGTCCCCGCGAAAACGCTATGGCCCGCTGAACCACGTTAATCAGCTCGCGGACATTGCCCGGCCAGTGATAGGACGAGAGCCGGCTGAGCGCCGCCGTCGAGAAAGACTTGCGGACCCCGACCGGCAGATGGAGTCTCAGGAAATGGTGCGCCAGTAGAGGGATATCGAGCGGACGCCGGCGCAGCGGCGGCAGCTCGAGATGCAGTACGTCGAGTCGATAGTACAAGTCCTCGCGGAACTGCTTTTCAGCCACCCGCTGCTCCAGGTTCCGGTTGCTGGCCGCTACCACTCTCACGTCGGAGTGCAAGTAGCGGTCGGAGCCCAGAGGCTTAAAATGCCTCTCCTGCAGGAAGCGCAGAAGCTTGGCTTGCGCCGCCATGGAGAAAGAATCCACCTCGTCCAAAAAGAGCGTCCCACCTTCCGCCATCGAAGCCATACCGCGCTGCTCGACGTAGGCGTCGGTGTAAGCGCCCCGTGCGTGACCGAAGAGCTCGTTCTCCAGCAGATGATCCGGCAGCCCGGCACAGTCCACCGGAACAAAAGGACCGTTCCGGCGGTCGCTCAGAAAGTGAATTGCACGCGCGAATATCTCCTTGCCGCTGCCGGTTTCACCCGTGATCAGAACGGGAAAATCGGTACGGGCGCAGAGGGAGACCCGCTCCGCGGCCCGCAGAAAAACGGGGTCCTGGCCGAGCAGGCTCGCTTGCCCAAGTTCGCGGATCAGGTTTTCGCATGCTCTGCGAGCCTCGTCCTCCCGGGTGGGCGCGAGAAGGCGCCGGATCCGGTGCCGTAGCGCTTCAGTCCTCTCGGGCCACAGGACGAAGTCATCCGCGGCGGAAGACGCGAGATCGAGGTCGGCCGCTTCGATGGCTCTCGGCAGCACCGCCAGCACGATACTGGTGATTGGCCGGCGTCGCAGACCGCGAAGCGCTTCCAGCGCCCGGAACGGGTGGGGCAGCCCGACCAACACCAGGAGATCGACGAGTGAGCGGCAGACTTGGTCCGCCGAGAACTCATCCCAAGGAACATGTTGAACAGCGTCCGGGGGAAAACACCCGGCGAGAGCCAGCCCATCAGCGTGGTCCGGCTCGCTAACGATCAGGATGCTCGCCTGCTGCCCCATGAGGCCGGCCCTTCATGGCAATGAGAGCCAACGTTCTTATCCGCAATCTGCCCAACTCGGCACGATTTTACCGGCGTAAAGAAGACAATTTGGACTAGAATGCCAACATCCGTGGCTTTCACTCGCCTTTCCCAGATGGAGTCTATTATACAGCCAACGGGTATGGCGGCGAGTTGCACCCGCTCTGACGGACGGACGTATACCCACACGAGGTTACCTGGAAACACCACGAGAAGAGTACCAGTGGGTCCGCAAGGAGTGGAAGGCGAAGCTGTTGATCGGGGGGCGGACTCCGCCACTATGACTCTCGACTCAGTCACTCCTCGGCGGCTCGCTCTCCAAGGTTGCCGCATCTGCTTCGCGGTCGGCTTCAACCCTAACCTAAGGAACGAGTCCGAGCGGAAGTGCTCAACCGTGCGCCCCGGGCGAGACCTCGTCACGCGACTTCGGCGTGCAACGGCGTGCAGGGAGCGCTGGCAGTTCTGGCAGTCACGGCACTCCCGGCAATGAGCAATCTGCAACCTGCAGAGTCCAAAGGCCGGTCGAGGGTTCGAATCCCTCTCTCTCCGCCACACCAGCGCCACAACTGATTTACAGCAAATTCACACCCGGACAACAACTTCCACCTCCCTATACCGCTAGCCTGAGAATTACGATGGCGTCAACACAATTCCGCATCCAGCATGTGGCTGTGAATCCGGCTGTTTCAGCCAACGTCGCTCGCCCTGGGGACGCACGAGCCGACGCCGGCGCGGCCCAGGCCCACTCCGGAAGCGCTCCCAAAGTCCAGACCATCCTTGTCATCGACGACGACGACAACCTGCGCGACACTGTCTCGCTGGTGCTCGAAAAAGAGGGCTACCGCACCATCCAGGCCGCGGAAGGCCGGGCTGGGCTCGAACAGGCCCTGCTGTTGCGCCCTGATCTACTCCTGGTCGATCTCCGCCTGCCGGGAATGACTGGGGTCGAAATTTGCAAGCACCTGCGCGCGGCTGAGGTGGCCACGCCCATCATCATCCTGAGCGCCGTTGGCGACGAGATCGACAAGGTCCTGCTGCTCGAAATCGGCGCCGACGACTACGTGGTAAAGCCTTTCGGCGCCCGCGAGCTGACTGCCCGGATCCGAGCCGTGTTGCGCCGCTCCTCCGCCGAGACACGCAGGGTCATGCACATCGGCGACATCGAGATCGATCTGGAACGGCGCGTGGTCGCGCGAGGAAGCGAGGAAATAGATCTCGCGCCGGCCGAGTTCAACCTGCTGGCCTTCTTCCTGCAGCATCCGGACCGCCCTCTCACGCGCGACATGATCCTCAACTCGGTCTGGGGCTATAGCTGCATGTCCAACACCAGGACCGTCGATGCTCACGTTCTGAAGCTCCGCCAGAAGATCGAGTCTGACCCCAACGTCCCACGTCACATCCTTACTGTCCACGCCGTGGGCTATCGATTCCTCCCGTGATGGAGAACCCGAACTGACAGGCCGCGCAAAGAACCGTCCTCATCATGGACGCCGCCGAGGCCAGTGCCGCCGCCCTCGATCTGTCCTGCGTCGTGATCCCTGGAATCGGCGTCTCGACCGTGTCCACAGCTCTCGATGCCGTCAGCATACTCCGACGGAGGCGTCGTCGGTGGGGACTTGGATCTTCGATGTCAGCGTTGATTCGAATGCGGCTCCGGCTGGCGCGCAGCGTGGGAAGCGCGTTCGGGGGCGAGCCTAGATCGTCCAGTCGGGGACGTACCGCTCCTGGCGCTCGGTCCACTTGCGGACGACCTCAGCGAACGTGGTGTGATCCAGGATTCCGGAGATCGCGTCGTCCACCTGGCGCCACACGCCTGTGAACGGCGTTTCCACGTGGCGATGGTCGCCTCGGGAGCCTGCCTGATGCGAGCGCTCGATGAACCGCAGCACCTCGCCGACCGTAATGAGTTCCGGAACGCGGGCTAACAGGTATCCGCCGTCGGCGCCGCGCCGCGATTCCACGAAACCGCCGTGCTTCAATTCGGCCAGAATCAGTTCGAGGAACTTCTGCGGAATCCTCTGCCGCCTGGCAACCTGCGCGATCTTGACCGGCTCCCCGTTGTGGTGGGCAGCGAGATCGAAGATGGCCGCCAGAGCGTATTCGCTTTTGCCTGAGAGATTCATTTAGCCGACAATCATGATGGCTGCGAGACCGGGCTGGGAATCGAACCCAGCCGCGCCGACATGGTCGAGCGCGCAACGGGTTTGCAGCCCGCGGGAGGCGCCAGCCTCCTATACCGGTCCCATCCAGAATGCCAGAGCGCGGTGCGGACCGCGCTTATACGATGCCCTCGAACAGCACGGACGTCAGATAGCGCTCGCCGGAGTCGGGCAGAATCACGACGATCGTTTTGCCTTCAAACTCGGCCTGCCTGGCGAGACGGTTCGCCACCGCGACCGCCGCTCCGCTCGAGATTCCGCTCAAGATTCCTTCCTCGCGCGCCAGGCGGCGTGCCACTTCAATCGCTTCTTCGCTCGAGACCGTTTCGACGCGGTCCACCAGCGACAGGTCCAGCGTGTCCGGAATGATGCCCGCGCCGATGCCCTGGATCTTGTGCGGACCGGGCTTGAGCGGCTCACCCTTGAGATGCTGCGTGATCACCGGGCTGGTCTCCGGCTCGACAGCCACCGAGAGGATCTTCCTACCCTTCGTCTGCTTGATGTAGCGGGAGACGCCGCTGATGGTGCCCCCAGTCCCCACGCCGCTCACCAGCACATCGATTTGCCCGGCGGTGTCGTCCCAGATCTCCGGGCCGGTGGTTCTGAAATGGATGTCGGGATTGGCGGGGTTCTTAAACTGCTGCAGCAGCAGGTAGCGCTTTGGATCGGAATTGTAGATCTCTTCCGCCTTCGCGATGGCGCCCTTCATCCCCAAGGGGCCCTCGGTCAGAACCAGGTTCGAGCCGAAAGCCTTGAGCACCTTGCGGCGCTCGAGCGTCATGGTCTCCGGCATGGTGAGCGTGAGGGAGTAGCCGCGGGAGGCGGCGACGAAAGCCAGCGCGATGCCGGTGTTGCCGCTGGTCGGCTCGACCAGTTCGACGCCGGCCTTGAGCAGGCCGCGCTGTTCGGCGTCCCAGATCATGGCCGCGCCGATGCGGCACTTGACCGAATAGGACGGGTTGCGGCCCTCGATCTTGGCGAGCACCGTGGCGCCTGCGCCTTCCACGATGCGGTTCAGCCTGACCAGCGGCGTGTTGCCGATGCTCAGAGAGTTGTCTGCGAAGACCGCTGGGGTAGCGGTCGCCGCTACGCCCGGTCTGGATTCTTGGATTGCCATGTTATCCTCCTGTTCTTTGAATTGCCGTTATGAGCTGGCGAGCGCCGCCTCCAGGTCCGCGATGAGGTCTTGCACGTCTTCGAGACCGACCGACACGCGAATGAGGTCGGGCGCGATGCCCATCGCATCGAGCATCTCCCGAGGCACCGAGGCGTGCGTCATGGTGAACGGGTGTTCGATCAGCGACTCGACGCCGCCCAGCGACTCGGCCAGCGTCCACAAGTGCACTCCTCCGAGCAGGCGCATCGCAGCGTCTTCCCCGCCCGCGAGGCGGAACGAGAACGTTCCTCCGAAGCCGCGCATCTGCCTGAGCGCCAGCTCGTGCTGCGGATGGCTCTCGAGTCCCGGATGCAGGACCGCCGAAATCCCGGGGTGGCCTTCAAGCCAGTGCGCCACTGCCAGCGCGTTCCGGTTGTGCTCCTCCATCCGGATCGCAAGCGTCTTGATGCCGCGTAAAACGAGAAAGCAGTCCTGCGGACCGGAACAGGTTCCCATCGCGTTTTGCAGATAGCCGATCTTCCCGGCGAGCTGCGGGTCCTGGACGACGAGGGCGCCGCCGACCACATCCGAGTGGCCGTTGATGTACTTCGTGGTGGAGTGCACCACCACGTCGACGCCCAGTTCGAGCGGCCGCTGAAAATAGGGCGAGAGGAACGTGTTGTCGCAAATCGCGATTGCGCCGTGCTGGTGGGCGATCTCGGAAACGGCGCGAAGATCCACCAGGTTCATCAGCGGATTGGTCGGCGACTCGATCCAGACAGCCTTGGCACCCCGCGCCAGGACCGCCCGCAGTGCCGCCAGATCACGCAAGTCAACGTACTCGGCGCGGATCTGCTTGTTGCGAAAAACGGTCTCAAAGAGGCGGTACGTGCCGCCGTAAAGATCGTTGTGGACCGCCACCGTGTCGCCGGCCGCGAACATCATGAGCAGGGTCGCCTCGGCGGCCATCCCCGTCGCGAAGGCGAATCCGGCCGTGCCGCCCTCGAGCGCCGCCAGGCACGTCTCGAGCGCCTTCCTGGTCGGATTTCCACTTCGGGAGTAGTCAAACGGCCCCGGCTGGTTGACGCCTCGGAAGGCAAAGGTCGAAGTCTGATAGATCGGCGGCATCACCGCGCCGAGGTGTTCCTGAGGATCGTGGCCGGTATGGATTGCGATGGTCCTGAAGTTCATGGAGTCCGATTGTCCAGTTCCCTATAGACTACAGGATACTACCAGTGGAGGCATCAAGTCCAGACACCTGCGCCCGCCCATATATCTTGCTTCATTATCATCATATTACGCAATCTGATATTTGTCTATAGGGATCATTGACTTTGAGGTGAAACTAGCCGTATACTACGAAATCATAGGGCTGAGTCACAGCCTTCGCCGCCATGCTGCGGGTCAAAAATCCAAACAGGGAGCAGAGCAACGTGTCTCTACACAAGAAGCAGTTCGGGCTGCCGGCCATCCTCCTGGCAATCCTGTCGATGCCGGTGTGGGCGCAGTCGACCGACGAGAAGGTCCAGGATCTACAGCAGAAGGTCGATGCGCTCGACCAGCGGGTCCGCGCCGACGAGCGAAACAAGGAACTCAAAGACGAGGAGGCCGCGGACCAGGGCAAAACCGCCGCTGCCGTGACCGCGGACACCAGCGGATTCAAGATCAAGTCCAACGACGGCAACTTCGTACTCAAGATTGGTGCTGACCTGCAGGTCGACAGCCGCACGTTTGTGGGCGAAGCGAGCGGGTCGCTTCCGGATACGATTCTGTTGCGGCGGGTTCGGCCCACGTTCTCAGGCACCATTTACAAGTACGTCGACTTCTTCTTCCGGCCGGATTTCGGGCAGGGCCAGACGGTCATCTACGACGCCTATCTGGAGCTCAAGTACTTCTCGGCTGCCAACCTCCGTGTCGGCAAGTTCAAACCGCCCGTGGGGCTGGAGCGCCTGCAAACGGACGACGACACGAATTTCATCGAGCGCGGACTGCCGACGCTGCTTGTGCCGAGCCGCGACATCGGCTACCAGGTCGCGGCCAGCCTGCTCAAAGGCCGCGTCTATTATGCCGGCGGCGTCTTCAACGGAGTGCCGGACAACGGCCTCGCCGACACGGCGGCCAGCAACCACCGCGACTTTGCGGGCCGTCTGTTCCTCACCCCTTTTAAGGGAGGCAGCGAGAATCCCCTGAGCGGGCTCGGATTCGGGGCCGGCGTCCTCGGAGGAAGCGTCGACAAGATCGCGCTGCCGTCCTACAAGACATTCGGTCAGAACACTTTCGTGACTTTTGCCTCGGGAGTCGCCTCGGCGGGTCACAGAACCAGCCTCGCCCCGGCCGCCTACTACTACCTGGGCCCCTTCGGTCTGCTGTCCGAGTACACACTCACGGAAGAAGGTTTTCAGAAAGGCGCGCTGCGCAGGGAAATCGCGTTCCGGGCCTGGCAGGTGCAAGCCAGTTACATCCTGACCGGAGAGCGCAAGGGCTTCACCTCTCCCACGCCTCGGAAGTCTTTCGATCCCAAGAACCACGGTTGGGGCGCGTGGGAACTGGCGGCTCGCGTAGGCGACTTCAGCGCGGAACGGGGCCTGTACAACTACGGCTTCGCGGATTCCACCAAGTCGCCCCGGCGCGCACGGGAGTGGGTCGGGGGCGTGAACTGGTATCTCAACCGCCTTCTGCGCATTTCGGGAGACTATGGGTACACCAACTTCTCGAGCGTCAGCCGGGCTTCCGAGAAGGTCTTCATAACGCGGCTCCAGGTCAACTTTATCTGAGCGAGCTAAACATGACACGAATTCAAACGATCTTCTCAGTCTCGGCTCTCATGGCTGCCGGATTGGCCCAGGCTGGCCAGGGCCCGGTCACGCTGCTCAACGTCTCCTATGACCCGACTCGCGAGCTCTACCAGGATTTCAACGCGGCCTTCAGCAAGTACTGGAAGGCCGAGACGGGCGTGGATGTCGTCATCAAGCAGTCTCACGGAGGCTCCGGGAAGCAGGCTCGTGCCGTGATCGACGGCCTGCAGGCCGATGTCGTGACCCTGGCTCTGGCTTACGACATCGATGCCATCGCCGAGAGGTCGGGGCAACTGCCCAAGAACTGGCAGAGCCGCCTGCCGGACAACAGCGCGCCGTATACGTCCACCATCGTGTTCCTGGTGCGCAAAGGGAATCCGAAGCACATCCGGGACTGGAGCGACCTGGTCCGGCAGGGCGTCTCGGTCATCACTCCCAACCCGAAAACGTCGGGTGGTGCGCGCTGGAACTACCTTGCCGCGTGGGGCTACGCTTTGAAGCAGTACGGCAACGACGAGAACAAGACCAGGGACTTCGTCACCCGCCTGTACAAGAACGTTCCCGTGCTGGACTCCGGCGCGCGGGGCGCGACCACCACCTTTGTGCAGCGCGGAATCGGCGATGTCCTGCTAGCATGGGAAAACGAGGCCTTTCTGGCGCTGCATGAGCTGGGCAAAGACAAGTTCGACCTGGTGGTACCCTCGTTGAGCATCCTTGCAGAACCGCCCGTGAGCGTAGTGGATAAGGTGGCAAACCACCATGGCACGGCAGCGGTAGCCAAGGCCTATCTGGAATATCTCTACTCGCCCGAGGGGCAGGAGATCGCCGCGCGGAATTACTATCGCCCGCGGCTCAAGGAAGTCGCCGCCAAGTACGACAACCAGTTCCCGCACGTCGCCTTGTTCACCATCGACGAGGTCTTCGGCGGCTGGCAGAAGGCCCAGAAGAAACATTTCGAAGATGGCGGGATCTTCGATCAGATCTATCAGGGGAGGTGACATGGCGAAGCACGGATTCAAGCGCGCCAGCATTCTCCCGGGCTTCTGGCCGACGTTCGGCTACTCCGTGCTCTACCTGAGCCTGATCGTGCTGGTGCCCCTGAGTGCCGTGTTCCTGAAAACCGCGACGGCCAGTTGGGCGCACTTCTGGAGAACGATCAGCTCGCCGGGGGTGGTCGCGTCCTACAAGCTGAGCTTCGGCGCGTCGCTGGCGGCGGCTGCGGTGAACGTGGTCTTCGGGCTGGTGGTGGCCTGGGTTCTGGTGCGCTACCGCTTTCCAGGAAAGCGGCTCGTGGACGCGCTGGTGGATCTGCCCTTTGCGTTGCCGACCGCTGTGGCGGGCATCGCTCTCACCAGCCTCTATACCGAGCATGGCTGGATCGGCCGGTGGCTGGCCGTCGTCGGAATCCGGGTGGCATTCACGCGGCTCGGAGTCTTCGTGGCCCTGGTGTTCATCGGTCTGCCGTTCGTTGTGCGCAGCGTACAGCCGGTCCTGGAAGACGTGGACCCGCAGATGGAGGAAGCGGCCGCCAGCCTTGGCGCAAGCCGCTGGGTGACCTTCAGCCGAGTCGTGTTTCCGCTTCTCCGTCCTGCCCTCCTTACGGGTTTTGCGATGGCGTTTGCCCGTGCGCTCGGTGAGTACGGGTCTGTGATCTTCATTTCGGGCAACATGCCGATGCGCACGGAAATCACGCCGCTGCTCATCGTCACGCGGCTGGAGCAGTACGACTACGCCGGGGCCACGGCCATCGCCCTGGTGATGCTGGTGGCCTCCTTCGCCCTGCTGCTCGGGATCAACCTGCTGCAGTGGCGCAGCCGCCGCTATGCGGAGGCCGCATGAGGCCCCGAACGGATGCCGCGCGCCACGATCCCGCGCTGCTGCGATACGGCCTGATTTTCGTGGCCCTCCTGTTTCTGGGATTGTTCGTGGTGCTGCCGCTCATCGCGGTGTTTGCGCAGGCGCTGGAAAAAGGATGGGGAGCCTATTGGGCCGCCATCACCGAGCCCGACGCCCTGTCCTCCATCCGCCTGACGTTGCTGGCCGCGGGCATTGCCGTTCCGCTCAACCTGGTGTTCGGCCTGGCTGCGGCCTGGGCGATCGCGGAATTTCAGTTTCGCGGCAAGAACGTCCTGATCACTCTCATCGATCTTCCCTTCGCGGTTTCGCCGGTGATAGCGGGACTGATTTATGTCCTGATGTTCGGCGCTCAAGGCTGGTTCGGACCCTGGCTAAACCAACACGACATCAAGATCATCTTCGCCGTGCCCGGCATCGTGCTGGCCACCGTCTTTGTGACTTTCCCCTTCGTCGCGCGCGAGCTGATCCCGTTGATGCAGGCGCAAGGAACGGAAGAAGAGGAGGCCGCCCTGGTGTTGGGCGCCAGCGGCTGGCAGCTTTTCTGGCGAGTGACGCTGCCCAACATCAAATGGAGTCTGCTCTACGGCGTCATCCTGTGCGCGGCGCGGGCCATGGGAGAATTTGGAGCGGTGTCGGTTGTGTCGGGCCACATCCGGGGCGAAACGAATACCATGCCGTTGCACGTCGAGATCCTCTACAACGAGTACAACTTCGCCGCGGCGTTCGCGGTCGCCAGCCTGCTGGCTCTGCTGGCGCTTGTGACTCTTGGCGCCAAACGGCTCCTGGAGTGGAAGATGCGGCAGGACTATGCGGACTTCACCGCCACCGAAGGGGCTGAGGGATAGAGATGGCCATCGAAGCCCGCAACATCAGCAAGACTTTCGGACGCTTCACCGCCCTGCGCGACGTCAGCCTAGAAGTGAAGGAGGGCGAACTGCTGGCCTTGCTGGGTCCTTCCGGATCCGGGAAGACCACTTTGCTGCGCATCATCGCGGGCTTGGAGAGGCCCGACCCCGGGGCGGGGACTGTGTTGTTCGAAGGACAAGACGTCACGAACCAACGCACGGGCGAGCGGCGGGTCGGCTTCGTGTTCCAGCACTATGCTTTGTTCCGTAACATGACCGTCTTCGAGAACATCGCGTTCGGTCTGGAGGTCCGCCCGCGCAGCCAGCGGCCCTCGAAGAAATACATCCGGGATCGAGTGCGAGAGCTGATCGCCCTCATCCATCTGGAGGGCATGGCCGATCGATATTCCTCGCAGCTCTCCGGCGGGCAGAGGCAGCGCGTGGCGCTGGCGCGCGCGCTGGCGATCGAGCCCAAGGTGCTGCTGCTCGACGAGCCTTTCGGCGCACTGGATGCGAAGGTCCGGCAGGGCTTGCGCCGCTGGCTGCGGAGATTGCACGACGAAGTACACGTCACCAGCCTGCTGGTCACCCATGACCAGGACGAGGCGCTCGAAGTAGCCGACCGCGTCGTAGTGATGAACCAGGGGCGGATCGAGCAGGTCGGCGCGCCCGAGGAAGTGTTCCACCATCCGGCCTCCGAGTTCGTGATGGACTTCATGGGCAGCGTGAACCTATTCCATGGGCGGATCGACAGCGGCAAGGCGGTCTTCGGACAGCTCGTCCTGGACCACCCGAACAGCGCCGGCGCGGATGGGCAGGCGGCTCGCCTCTTCGTGCGGCCGTACGATCTCGACATCCACCCGCAGCACAACGGAAGGCCGGGCTTGCGGGCGCGTGTGGAGCGAGTCCAGTCGGCAGGACCCCAGGTCCGCGTCGAACTGGTTGCCGAGACGGGCGAGGCAGTAACCGTCGAGATGTCGCACGTGCAATATCGCGACAGCAGCGTGGGCCCCGGCGACAGCGTCTATGTTAGCCTGCGGGACGCCCGCATTTTCATGGAGGACTACACCATTTGACGCACCGGCTGACGCATCTGAAGGCGCTCGAGGCCGAGAGCATACACATCTTCCGCGAGGTGGCGGCGGAGTTCGCGCGCCCCGTGATGCTGTATTCGATCGGCAAGGACTCGTCCGTCATGCTGCGCCTGGCTCAGAAGGCGTTCCACCCCGGCAGAATTCCGTTCCCGCTGCTGCACGTCGACACCAGCTTCAAGTTCCGGGAGATGCTCGAATTCCGCGATCAGTACACGGCTCAGATCGGTGCCACCCTGATCGTGCACCGGAACGAAAGCGCGCTCAGCGACGGCGCGAATCCGTTCAAGCTGGGAACCCAGAAATGCTGTGGGCTGCTGAAGACACGCTCGCTGCTCGACGCTCTGACCGAGGGCGGTTTCGACGCGGCGTTCGGAGGCGCGCGGCGCGAAGAGGAAAAGTCCCGCGCCAAGGAGCGCGTTTACTCCTTCCGCGACACCGCCGGCCAGTGGAACCCGAAGAACCAGCGGCCGGAGTTGTGGAACCTGTTCAATGGCCGGATCGACAAGGGCGAGAGCATACGCGTCTTTCCGCTCTCGAACTGGACCGAGCTGGACGTCTGGCACTACATCCACCTGGAGAACATCCCGGTAGTTCCGCTGTACTTCGCCAAGCCCCGCGAGATGATCGTCCGTGGCGATACGCTGATTTCTACGGAGCACGAGCCCCGGCTGCTGCCCGGCGAGACGCCGCAGCTCGTCATGTCCCGCATGCGCTCGCTCGGATGTACATACTGCACGGGCGCCGTGCGCTCGGACGCCGACAGCGTGCCCAAGATCATTGCGGAGCTGGTCGGCATGCGCCGCTCGGAGCGCGAGAACCGCGTGATCGACCACGATCAGGAAGGTTCGATGGAGATGAAGAAGCGAGAGGGGTATTTCTGATGTCGCTCACGGAAGCGCCCACCCCGGTTCAAAACATCGACGCGTTCCTGGAGCAGGATCAGCGCAAGGGATTGCTGCGGTTCACCACCGCCGGCAGCGTGGATGACGGCAAGTCCACGCTGATCGGCCGGTTGCTCTTCGACTCCCGCGGAGTTTATGAGGACCAACTGGCGGCGGTTCGCGACTCCACATTGAACCGGTCCTCCGGGCCGATCGACTTTTCCCTCCTCACCGACGGACTGCGTGCCGAACGCGAGCAGGGAATCACCATCGACGTGGCGTACCGCTACTTCGCCACGCCGAAGAGGAAGTTCATCATCGCGGACACGCCGGGGCACGAGCAGTACACGCGGAACATGGCGACTGGCGCCTCCACCGCCGACCTGGCGATCGTCCTCGTCGATGCCCGTAACGGCGTATTGCCGCAGTCGCGGCGCCACGCGTTCATCGCGGCGCTCCTTGGCATCCCGCAGATCGTGGTCGCGGTGAACAAGATGGACCTGGTGGATTTCAGCGCTGAGGTTTTTGCGCGCATCCGCGACGAATTCGACGCACACCTGAAACGACTCGGCATCCCGAGCGCCTATTTCATCCCCGTCAGCGCGCTCGAGGGCGATAACGTGATTGTCCGAAGTCCAAAAACGCCGTGGTACCAGGGCGAGAGCCTCCTGGAGCGCTTGGAGAGCGTGCCGCTAGACGACGGTAGCACGGAGCGTCCGGTCCGCTTTCCGGTGCAGTACGTCATCCGGCCGGACCTGGACTTCCGAGGCTACGCGGGGCAACTCGTGTCGGGCATCGTCCGGCCGGGAGATCCGGTCATGGTGCTGCCGTCCGGCCGCACCAGCCGGGTTAAGTCCATCGTGAGCTGGGAAGGCGATCTGCCCGAAGCGTTCGCGCCCATGCCTGCAACCGTGTGTCTCGACGACGAGTTGGACGTGAGCCGCGGAGACATGCTGGTCCATCCCGCGCGGATGCCGCACGTTTCGCGCCACTTCGAGGCGCTTATCGTTTGGATGAGCGAACAGCCGCTGAAGCTTGACCAGCCGTACCTGATCAAGCACACGACCCAGCAGCTCACGGCCACCATCACGTCGCTCCTGCACAGGGTGGATGTCAACACGCTCGATGAGGCGCCCGCGGACCGCCTGGAGCTGAATGAGATCGGACGCGTGGCGATCGAAACCGCGCGCCCATTGTTCTTCGACGCCTATACCTCCAACCGGGCGACTGGAAGCTTCATCGTGATCGACCCGATCGGCAACGGCACCGTTGCTGCGGGCATGATCCAGGAGCCGCGCCGCGAACCTGGTGCGGATCGCGCCGCGCGCGCCGCTTTGCTCGAGTTGGAGTTTCAAGCCAGCCGGCTCACGCCGGCGGAGCGATATGCCCGCGCCGGTCACCGCCCCGCAACCATCTGGCTCACCGCCCGCCAGGACCTGGCCTACCTGCTGGAGAGGCGCCTGTTCCAGCGCGGCTGCCAGGTGCACGTAATCGCCGAAGAGGTCGAGAGCCGCATACTGCCCGAGATCGCCTCGCTGCTGAGCGCCGTCGGCCTGATCACCATTTTCTCGGGCTCCAATCTGGATGCCGCGGAGTGCGAGCGCGCGCGAGCGCGGGTTGGGTCCGAGCGCTTTTTCCATTTCGATCCGGAGAACCTGGCGACATCCGACGAACGGGCGGCGGAGCAGATCTTAGCCGTACTGGAGGATCGCGACGTACTGCCGCGCACCCGGTTCACGGAACAGGAGGGGATCTAATGTTAAAAAGGGGGCCTCTTGTGGCGCACGCACTCATGCGTGCCGCGTCGAGACTCATCTCGACGCATGGGTGTCGGCTCAGGAGCGTGTAAGGTGCCTGAAGATCTGATCCGCGAAATCCTCGAACGAAACGCCGGCCGGCCCTGCCTGACGTGCAGCTTCCAGGCCGAGGACATGATCGTCCTCCATATGCTGCGGAAGCTGCGGCCGGACATCCCGGTGTTGTTCCTGGAGACCGGCTACCACTTCCGGGAGACCTATGAATACCGCGACCGCATGGCGCACGAGTGGCACCTCAACCTGGTGAACGTCCTGCCGGTGACGACTCTCGAAGAGCACGAGGCCGCGCACGGCAAGCTGTTTCAAGTCCATCCAGACCAGTGCTGCAAGATCCGCAAGGTGGAGCCGCTGCTGCGCGCATTGGCGGACTATGACGTCTGGTTTACCGGCCTGCGCCGCGAGCAATCCCCGACGCGGGCCAACCTGGAGGCGGTCGAGACGCACACGTTGCCCAGCGGCAAGGAGCTGCTCAAAGTGAGCCCCCTCGCATTGTGGACCTGGAAGGACGTCTGGAGTTACCTGCGCGTGAACGAGATCGAATACCTGCCCCTCTACGATCAAGGTTATCCGAGCATCGGATGCGAGCCGTGCACGGCGCTGCCTACCGATGCCGGCAACCTCCGATCCGGACGCTGGGGCGGCCAGAAACTGGAGTGCGGCATCCACACGTTCGATGCCGGAAAGAAGCCCGCATGAGCAAGGTATATTTGATGGGCGCCGGGCCCGGCGATCCGGATCTATTGACCGTCAAGGCCCTGCGGGTCCTGCGCACGGCGGACGTCGTGCTCTACGACCGTCTGGTGAGTCCCGAGGTATTGTCGCTGGCTAGCCCGCGGGCCGAGCTGATCTACGTGGGCAAGCACGAGGGCGAGCAGGAGAGCACACAACAACTCATTGCCGACCTGCTGCTGGAGCGCGCCCGCGATGGCAAGACCGTGGCGCGGCTGAAGGGCGGCGACCCCTGCGTCTTCGGTAGGGCCGGCGAAGAATGGCTCTCGCTCGTGCGTAATGGTATCGAGGTGGAAGTCGTTCCGGGCGTTTCCTCGGCGCTGGCCGCGCCCGCGCTGGCCGGCGTGCCGCTCACTTATAGGGGCCTGTCGCGCGGATTCGCGGTCGTTGCCGGACACTGCGCCGGATCGGATGGCGTGGATTGGCAGGATTATGCCCGCGTAGATACGCTCGTCATCCTGATGGGCGTCAAGGAGCGCGCCAACATCGCCCGCGCGCTGATCCGCGCCGGACGCAGCCCGGATGAGCCCGCGGTATTCGTCGAGCGGTCGAGCACTCCCGAGGAGCGCGTCGTCGATACCACGCTGGGCAGCGTTGCGGCGGGCAGGGTCGAGGTCAGGGCCCCGGCCGTTTTCGTGATCGGCGCAGTCGCGGCGCTGCGCGCTGAATTGACCGTCCCGGCTCTTGAGGAGGTCGCGCTGTGAGTTCTCCAGCCGAGTCCGTGAAGCAGAACAGCCGGCACCTGCGCGGCAGCATCCTCGAGGAACTGACGCTCGAACGGCCGGACTTCACAAAAGAGACCGTCCAAATTCTGAAGTTCCACGGGACCTACCAGCAGACCGATCGCGATCAGCGCAGGGCGGGGCAGCCCGCCGAGTTCCGGTCGATGGTGCGCGTCGGCATTCCCGGAGGAGCGCTGACCGCGGATCAGTACCTTCAACTGGACAGGCTGGCGGATGAAGCCGGCGATGGTGGGTTGCGCATCACGACCCGCCAGGACATCCAGTTCCATCGCGTGCGCAAGACCGACCTGCGGGCGCTGATGCGTACGCTGAACGCGAACCTGCTCACCACGCTCGCGGCCTGCGGCGACGTGGTGCGCAATGTCGTCTGCTGTCCCGCGCCCTTTGGAGACGGCGAGCGAAACCGCGTGCAGCAGCTTGCCGAATCCCTCGCCCGGACCTTCAAGCCGCGGACGCGCGCCTACTACGAGATCTGGCTGGACGGAGAGAAGGCCGTGGCCGCCGAGTCCGCGGCGCCTGAGGACGAGCCTCTCTATGGCGCGACGTACCTGCCCCGGAAATTCAAGATCGGCATCGCAGCCTCCGGGGACAACTGCATCGATGTCTATTCGAACGATGTCGGAATCGTTCCCAGCCGCGGTGGTTTCACGTTGCTCGTGGGCGGAGGGTTCGGAATGAGCGCGGGGGTGAAAGCCACGCACCCGTGTATTGCCGAGCCGCTCGCCTCCGTGGAGCCCGAACGGCTCGCCGCCGCCGTCGAGACCATCATCACGATTCATCGCGACTACGGGAACCGCACCAACCGCAAACTCGCCCGCCTCAAATACGTCTTGGAGGAATGGGGCCTCGCTCGCTTCAAGGCGGAGTTCGAGTCGCGGCTGGGCGCGCCGGCCGCGCCGCCCGAGCCGCTCGAGTGGGCCAGCGCTTCGGACCATTTTGGCTGGCAGCGGCAGGCCGATGGGTCTTTCTTCCTTGGGCTGCCGATTCCGAGCGGCCGGATTCGCGACGGCCTTCGGACCGGCCTGCGGGAAGTGGTTGGGCGCTTTCGGCCGGCGGTACGTCTGACGCCGCAGCAGAACGTTCTGCTCGCGGGCATAGCAGAAGCCGATCGCGCCGAAGTGGCCCGGCTGGCCCGCGCGCACGGCATTCGCTTCGCCGAACAACTGCCGCCCGTGGTTCGCGAGGCCCTCGCTTGCGTGGCGTTTCCCACCTGCGGCCTCGCCCTCACGGAAGCGGAGCGCGTGCTGCCGGAGATTCTGGCCGATCTTCACGGCGAGATGAAGGACGCCGGCATTGGTGAGCAGGCGATTTCAGTCCGCGTAACCGGGTGCCCGAACGGGTGCGCCCGGCCCTACACGGCGGAAATCGGCATCGTGGGGCGGAGCGTGGATCTGTACGCGCTGTACTTGGGCGCTTCGCACCTCGGGACCCGGCTCGGCTCCATGTTTGCCGAGAATGTTCCCCGCCGCGATATCGGACGGCTCCTCCGGCCGGCCTTTAGACTCTATGCCGGGGAGCGCCGCCCGAACGAGTCCTTCGGAGACTTCTGCCACCGCTTGGGATTCGAGGCCCTGAGGACGCGGCAGGTTCCTGCATGAGCGTCTATTACCCGGTCTTGCTGAAACTGGAAGGCAAGCGTTGTGTAGTCGTCGGCGGCGGTTTCGGGACCACGGAGCGGGTGCGCAGCCTGCTCGACGCCGGCGCCGAGGTCACGCTGATCTCTCCCACTGCGGCCCCGGAGATCGAGCAACTGGCAAAGGGCGGCCGCATTCATTGGCATGCGCGCGAATACCGGACCGGTGATCTCGAGGAGGCGTTTCTGGCCATCGCCTGTCCGCCGGATCGCTTGCGCAACGCAGAGATCTGGGCCGAGGCCGAGGCTCGCGGCATCCCTGTGAACGCCGTCGATGACCCGCCCCATTGCAGCTTCATCTTCCCCGCCATCCATCGCCAGGGCGATCTCGTGATCGCGGTTTCGTCCGGCGGAAAGAGCCCTGCTCTGGCCTCGCGGATTCGCGACCGGATCGCGCGCGATGTCGGTCCAACTTACGGCCAGTTCCTCGAAATGCTGGGTCGATTGCGCCCCGAGGTGACCGAGCGATTCCCCGACTTCGACCGGCGCCGCGAGATCTGGTATAGCCTCGTGGATTCCCGAGCCATCGTCCTTCTCGAGGCCGGCGAGCCCGAGGCCGCCCTGGCCGAACTCAGAGCCGTTCTGGCGAAGACCTGATCCCAGCAGCCCTTGCGGCGGACGTGCCGGGCAAGCGTGCAGCCGTTGCCCGCCGAAGGCCCGCCATTCCCCTTCCTGCCCGATTCTCTTACATTGCGGCCATCCGTCGGCAGGCACCTGGCTCCCGCCGTTGCCGTCACGAATTGCCCAGAATTGCCCAAATGCTGGGCGGGGCCTGCGGCTGCGGCGGGCGGGCCCCGCCCTTTTCCAGAAATCGGCCGCCTCCAATCGATGAGATAATGAGAGTGGCCATGACCGTAAGGCTTGAACTCAAACCCGATGTCGAGGCGAATCTGGCTGCCCAGGCGCGCGCGAGAGGCGTGGCGCTCGACGCGTATCTCCAAAGGGTGATAGAGGACCTCGCCGGAACCGAGGCCGCGAATCCAGCCAAACTCCAGGAGATCGAGGCCGCACTCGACGCTCTGGCCGAGATGGGCAGCGGTCTTCCTCACCTGCCGTCGTCCGCATTCAGCCGCGCGAGCATCTACAGGGATCACGACTGAGGCTGGGTTGACGACCCTGATCGACACAAACATCTTGCTGCGCTTTGTGGAACCCAACGACCCTGAATACGGCTTGGTTCGAAAGGCCGTCAGGGCGCTCACGGAGAAGGGCGAGACCCTCTGTTACGCCTCGCAGAATCTAGTCGAGTTCTGGAATGTGTGCACTCGCCCACAGCTCCAGAACGGGTTCGGCTTGACGCCGGCCGAAACCGACGCGCGCGCCACGTTGATCGAGAGCAGATTCCGGCTGTTGCCGGACAATGAGCGGGTTCATCGGGAGTGGCGTCGTCTGGTGGTCGCCCATTCCGTAGCGGGCGTGCAGGTACACGATGCCCGCCTCGTCGCCACGATGCTGGCACACGGAGTCTCCCATCTGCTCACGCTCAATGACCGGGATTTCGCGAGATACCCCGGCATTTCTGTGCTCCATCCTCGGGTCCTTGCACCCGCCGGTTCTGGCCAGTGAGCGGAAAGACGTCATGAGAGGTAAAGAGACTTCTCCTTCTGGCCCAGAAGCTTGACGAAGTTGCGCTTGATCTTGTACTTGACGCGCAGGGCTTCCAGGTTGCCCACGAACTCCTCGCTGCGATTCATTCGCTTCATCGCAGCCGCGGCCTTTACCAGCAGGTCGACGGCGTCTTCGTAGTACCCGTTGCTTCTACCTGCAATGCGCGCCTCGGCCTGCTTCAGGTAGATCGGCGCTGCATCCGCGGGGTGGTCCCGTCCGCGCGCGTCGGCAAGTTGAAGCCACAGACCCTGTGAACATCCTCCTTGCTGCGCCTCGCACCATGCCGCTTCGGGATCTCGCTCGTAGAGGAAGATCTCCACTAATTGTGAGTGATCCTCATTGGGCTGCGTCCAGCGGCTCCGCCTCTGCCCCCGTGATTCCTTCTTGGCCTCTGCTATGCACCGGCGGATCTCAGCCAGCGCCCGGTCCCGCCACTCCGGCCAACTCCGAGCCTTCCTGGCATGACGTTCCAGCGTTCGGTAGGTCTCCAGGCACGGCCGCTCCAGGAATTCGGCCCACATGAGCTTCATCGCATCCTCGTGTCGGCGCCGGCGATGATATTCTTCCGCCGCGAACTCTCGCAGCCGCTCACCGGTACGTGCGGGAAAAGCCTTCAGTCCCTTCTCCGCCCATAGCAGAGCCTGATCGTGCTGGCGTGCTTCGCGGTATACCTCCGCGATTCTCAGATAGCTGTAGGCGTGCGACAGGTCGCGGCCCATAACGGCAACAAGTTCTTCGACGTCTCCCGAAGCCTTAGCCAGCGATTCCATGATGTGCGTGATGCGGTGGTGGCGTATCCATTCCGAGTCCGCCGAATTCGCGGTCTGCAGCGGTACCTTGTCCCACTCCGCCTCGGCGAGCCGCCGATATTCTCTCAGCCCCTTGACTCCGAGGATCTTCGCGTACCCCTCGGCGGCTCCGTAGAAAACGTCGAGCTCGCTGTTTAGCTCGGAAGTAAAGAGCCGCCCGGCAAGAGCCAGGGGATCCGGCTTGGCCTCTTGGCATGCCCGAAAATGGATGTCCTGTAAGCGGTCCCGCAGGACGCTCAGATGGCCGTCGGAATCGTCTATGGCTCCCGCCGCCCCGACCAGCTTCTGCAGGGCCGACTCACACAGCTCGATTACAGCCGCGGAGTGCCCGTCTTCCAGCAATCGCGAAATGTTGTCAATGGCGTCGTCCACCCCACGCGCCCACGCGGATGCCTCGCGGTAGCCCACGTAGCTGTGAACGCGCACGGCCTTTTCGAAGGCGCGCATCGCTGCCGCGACACCGCTCTCCGGGCCCGACCGCCGCGCCGCGTATTGCAGTAGGCGCTCGTGCAGCCGCTCGTCGTCCTGGGCCCACTCGAGCACCATTCGCGTCAGCGCGTCCTTGTCCTCGTTCTGGAGGATCTTCGCCGCGTCTGCCAGCGTGATTTCCTTGACTTTGCGGCGGGCTGCGGCGGTCTCCGGTACAGCCTTGCGATTCAAGTAAGCGAGGGCGGCGGCGACGCAGTGTTTGCAGAACACGCCGTCGGCACCAACTGGGCAGTCGCAGGAATAGTCGAGGACGCCCTCGTCGGCAGACAGCGCCACAGTGTATGCCTGGTTGCCGCGCACCGTGGCGCAAAGGCGACCTGCCTGGTCTTCGAGGCCCTCGACGCGGCCGCCATGGTAATAGTCGTGACCCCGCTGGTACGATCGGTCGCCGGCCAGGCGGCGGATAACGGCGTCATTCATCGCTTTCGAAAGTGAACTCATGCCTCATCCATCCCGCGATGTTTTCACAGCTCTCTTGGAGCGCTGAAGGTCCCCCGGGATTCATTACCCAAGCGCGCTCCAGACCAAGGTACAAATACCTGAAAACACAATGCAAGGCGAGGCGGTGAGGGTTCAATCGCCACCCACGGTACATGACCTTGGTGTTTTCAGTGGCTTGGGGCCGAGAAGAGTGACAGAGACCACGCGAACAAGAGACTCAAGATCAACATATCTTCTTTATTTTGATTAAAATGGCGGTGAGGGTGGGATTCGAACCCACGGAGGAGTCACCCCCTCAACGGTTTTCGAGACCGCCCGATTCAACCACTCTCGCACCTCACCGGATTGGCGACGGGTCTGTTCTCAGTATACAGAACGGGCGCCGCGTCGCGCGCTATTCCCACCCGGTCTTCAGCAACGGGGCTCGGTGGCGCTCCCGCAAGGGCTGCGCTGTGAAATAATGCGAGTCGTGCTGCGGAAACTGGTAGAAGGCCGGCTGCGGTGGGCGCTCATCCTGTGGATGTTCGTCATGAGCGCGATCGCGTTCCTGGATCGCGTCAACATCTCGATCGCGGGCCAGGCGCTGGCGCGGGAATTCAAGCTCTCGAACATACAACTGGGCTGGGTGTTTAGCGCGTTTGTTCTGGGCTACGCGCTGTTTCAGGCTCCCGGCGGGCGGCTGGCCGATCGCTTCGGGCCTCGGCGGGTCATTGCGCTGGGCGTGGTGTGGTGGGGACTGTTCACCACCCTGACCGCGCTCGTCCCGGCCGGTTTTGCGCTGGCCCTGCCGCTGTTGTTGGCGGTGCGGTTCGTGCTCGGCAACGGCGAGGCGGTGGTGTATCCGTCCTCCAACAGGCTAGTGGCCAACTGGATTCCGTCGGTCGAGCGGGGGAGGGCCAACGGCCTGATCTTCGCGGGCGTGGGGGCCGGCGCCGGCGTTACGCCTCCTCTTATCACCTACATCCTGGTGCACTGGGGTTGGCGCTGGTCGTTCTATGCCAGCGCGCTCATCGGCCTCGCGGCGGGGGCGATCTGGTATCTGCTTGCGCGCGACACCCCGCAGGAGCACCCCTGGATCGGACAGCGCGAGCTGGCGCATATCGAGGCCGGGCTGCCCGCAGCGGGGCAAGACGCCGACAGGCGCGGGGCCCCTCCGTGGAAACGCATTGTCAGTAACAAGAATGTGCAGGTGGTCACGCTGACTTACTTCACTTTCGGCTACGCCTCTTACATCTTCTTTACATGGTTCTTTACCTACTTGAATAAAGTTCGCGGGCTGGATCTGAAGGCCAGCGCGATTTACTCGACGATCCCATTCCTGGCGATGGCGGGCTGTTCGCCGCTGGGCGGATGGGTGGCCGATGTCTTGGTCAAGCGCTACGGCCGGCGCGTGGGACGATGCGGAGTGGCGGCGTTCGGAATGGGGCTGGCCGCGGTCTTCCTGGCGCTAGCGACCCAGGTGAAGAGCGCGCAACTGGCCAGCGTTGCACTGGCGGGCGGGGCGGGTGCGCTGTACCTCTCGCAGAGCGCCTATTGGGCAGTAACGGCGGACATCGCGGGGCCTTGGGCGGGGTTTACTTCGGGCCTTATGAACATGGGGGGACAGATCGGCGGCGCGGTGACCGCGTCCCTGACGCCATGGATTGCCGAACACTTCGGCTGGAGTGCTTCGTTCCTGGTGGCTGCGGCGCTGGCGGCGGCCGGATCGGCGGCGTGGCTACGCGTGGATCCGGACGCCCGCGTTTGAGGAAGCCTCCAGAGGCAGATCGTGGAGGAGTGGGCAATCCTGGCGCGCGGCCAGACGCGCGACGGGTCTCCAGGAGGTGCCGGAGGCATACAAGGGCGCGGAGGCCGTGATCGAGGCTGTGGCCGAGGCCGGGCGTCACCATCCGGCAAATCGACCGCGCAAGCCGGTCGCACGGTCTCGCGGCTGGATGCGCCGGTCGATGAGGTCCGGCGTGCCCGGTGCGGGAAGATCCCGGTACGGATCCGACATGCGAAAGCCAGAACAAGGTCGATGGTGGAGGGCGATGTTGCAGGCGCCCACCCCGGCCGCCACGGCGTGGCCCGCCAGGGCGGGCAGCAGTGCGGTCCGCGGAACGAGCGGTGCGAAAAGGCCGGCGCCGAGCAAGAGCGATGCCGCGGCCCCCTGGCTCAGCCACGCCGCAATCGTGACGCTGTCCAGAGGATCGCCGAGCGCCCGATCTGCCCGGATTGCATGGACCAGCGCCAGCCCCGAGGCGATCGCGCCTGCCCCGAGCATGCACCAGGGGATCGGAAGGACGACTATGTTTGCCCCTTTGCGGGAGGCTTGAGGGGTCTGCCCGCATCGGCCGCAAGCGCGCCCAGCAGGGTGAATGTCAGCGCCGCCAGCGCCGGTTTCTGCAGCGGGTAATCCACCAGCGCGTGCGCGAAGACAGCGGCCACCCCAATCCCCCAGCGGCGGCGCGCGGACCGCACGACCGCGGCCGAGGCGAGCGCTGCCATAGCCGCCACGAACGGCAGTCCTCCTTCGGCTGCCCACTCCGCCCAGTCGCAGTGGGCGTGATTGGCGAACACGCCCAGATCGAACGTGGCGTAGGCGGGATACGCCGTGGGCCAGGTGCCGAGGCCGAACCCCATCCAGGGCCTCTCTCGGAACATGGCCAGGGAGGATTCAACCAGCTCGCGCCGCACCGCCAGCGGGTCGGCTTGCTGAAAGCGGGACCATAGCAAGCCCGGGCCGGCGACGGCCACCAGGACCGCCGTCGCCGCTGCCAACTTCCAGATGACGCCGAGCCCGCGGCCGCGGGCGTCGAGCGCCAGGACCACCAGCGTCTCGAGGGCCACCAGAATTGAGCCCGCTCTGGATCCGCTGGCTACCACCGAGGCGGCCATCAACGCGGCCGCCACCGCCCAGGCCAGATCTGCGCGAGGGCGTGCCAGGGCCTTGAGCAGCGCCAGCGGGATCGCCAGCTCGATGAATGCGGCGTAGTTGTTGCGATACACGAACGGCCCCAGGACCAGGTCTTTGTAGGGCGTCGGAAAGAGCCAGAAGATACGCCCCGCGGAAGTGAATAACTGGACCAGAGATACGGCGGCGACCGAGGTCGCGAACCACAGCAGGCGATCGAGGAAGTGGTCCAGACGGACGCGATCGCCGAAAAGCTGGAGGGCCAGGAGAAAGACGGTCAGGTGCGCCGCCCAGATCAGCGCGGCATTCCAGGTTTCGAAACGGTAGACGGTGGCGCCGGCCGCGAGTTGCACCAGCGGCCAGGCGGCCGCGCACGCCAGCGCCGCCGAGAGCGGGGTCCACCGGGGAGCGCACGGCCGCGCGACCAGGCGCACCGCCCAGACCGCTCCCAACGCGAACAAGCCGGCTTCAAAGATGCCGACGGCCCAGCGACCGGACGCGGAGACCGTCAGGATCCCAAACGCGAGCAGCGCGGCCAGGGCCTCCGCCGAGAAGCGGACCAGGCGCGGGGCCGGGTCTCCGGCTGCGACCCGCGGTGGGACCCGGGCTTCGGCATCGCACTCGGTCGCCGTGCCTCCGCGCGGCTCCGTTCGCGCGCCTTGAATCCACGGCCCGCTCATCGCGTCTCGATCGGGCTAATACGCTCCGCTGCGCGCGAGCACCGCTTTCACCGTGCGCGCCAGGATGTATGCATCCAGCCATAGCGACCAGTTGCGGATGTAGTAGGTGTCGAGCTTCTCCTGCACTGCCAGGTTGCCTTCGCTGCGTGCCTCCACCTGCCACAGGCCCGTGAGGCCGGGCGGCACCTGCCCGCGCAGGCGGCGGAACTCGGCGTCGAACTGGTCGAGGTGGTAGAAGGGGAACGGCCGCGGGCCCACCAGGCTCATCTCGCCCCGCAGAACGTTCCACAACTGCGGCAGCTCGTCCAGGCTGGTGCGGCGCAGCAGGCTGCCCACGACAGGCAGCACGCGGGGATCGTTCTTCAGCTTGAAATGCTGGCGCCATTCTTCGCGCGCGCCCGGGTTGCGGTCCAGGTGCTCCCGCAGCAGGGCGTCCGCATCGACGTACATGGTGCGCAGCTTGTGAACGTGGATGGTCGATCCGCCCTCGCCTTCGCGCTCCTGCTCGTAGAAGGCCGGCCCCGGATTGACGCGCTTGATCAGGAGCGCGGCCAGCGCCACGAGCGGTGCGGCCAGCAGGCCCAACGCCGCGCACAGCGCCAGATCGAGCGAGCGCTTGAGCCGACGGTTGAGCGGCACCAGCAGGTTCTGGCACAGCTCGAGCCCCAACACGCCACCCAGGTCGCGCGCCGTCACCCACAGGCTGGCCATCCCCAGCAGGTCGGGAACGATGATGACGTGCGGGAACACCGCCGCCCGGCGCTCGAGGACTTCGAGCAACTGCTTGGCCGAAAGCGATGGCATCGCGACCAGGGCATGCCGTATGCCATGGGCGCGGCCGATCGCGGGCGCCTCGGCCAACGTCCCGGCGATCTCGACGCCGGCGCAATCGCCGCCGTTCCCGCGTTCTCCGTCGTCCAGGCAGGCGACGGGTTTCAGGCCCAGCGCCGGCTGGTTCTTGAGAGTGCCGATGACCAGGCGAGCGGCGTGGCCCGCTCCGAAAATCAGAATCGGCACGCCCCACCACGGCCGCCGGGCGAAGACGCCGCGCGCGGCGGCCCGGGCCAGCGGAACCAGGGCGGTCGAGAGCAGCCACTTCCCTACGAAAATGCCGCGCGAGAACGTGGCCACGTCTTTGTGGAGGAAGATGGCGCCCGCCAGTGCCAGGAAGACGATGGCGTTGGCCGCGGCGAGACGCCTCAGCTCTTCGACCGGGCTGAGGCCCACGCCCGGGTACAGCCCCAGGACCGCATACGCGCCCAGGAACAGCGGCGCCGTCGACCACATCCCGTAGTAGCCGCCCGCAGCCGGGTGCACCAGCAGCCAGAGGGAGCCGGCCAGAGCGGTTGCAGTCATCAGACCGGCCGTGTCGGCGCCAGCCAGAACCAGGCCGGTCGCCATCGGACGGGCGCGAGTCTCGACGCGGGCTTGCCCGCGCACTCGCGTGCTGCAGAGATCGAGTGTAGGATTCATCGGAATTCCCGCAGGCCGCACAGTTGCGCCAGGAACAGGACCACGAAGCGCGGATTGTGCTTCAGATATCGCCGCGCCAGGCGGCGGGGCTCACTCGCCAGGCGGAACAGCCATTCCAGCCCCGCCCGCATCATCCAGCGCGGCGCCTGGCGCTTGGCGCCCGCCAGGAAGTCGAAGGCCGCGCCGACGCCCAGCATCACTGCATCGACCCGGCCCCGGTGCGCCGCCATCCAACGCTCCTGCTTGGGAGTGCTCAGCCCGACGAACAGGATGCGGGCGCCGGAAGCATTGATGCGCGTGGTCGAGGCGAGGTCCTCCTCGCGGCTGAGCGCGCGGAACGGCGGCGCCCACGCGTAGGCGATCTTTAGGCTGGGGTAGCGGTGCCGGACGAAGCATAGAAGCCTCTCGAGGACCGCATCCGTCGCACCGTAAAAGGCGACCGGAATTCGTTCCCGCTCGGCCGCCTCGAGCACGCACGGGGTCAGGTCCGGCCCGTAGACCCGCGCGGCGGTGCGGATGCCCAGCAGCCGCAGGGCCCACACCAGCGGCATCCCATCGGGAGTGACCAGATCGGCGGCGTTCATGATGCCGCGGAAGGCGTGCGAATCATAGGCCTCCATAACGTTGTTCACGGTGGCGACGGCAACGTAGCGCGATTCGGCGGCCCGTGCCCAGGCCAGCACCTGGGACGACGCGGCCGGGTACGAAGTCGCGTCCGCGCGCATCCCGAGGATGGACCGGGATTCGACGGCCGAGGGCGGATTCATGGGTTCAGTTCCTCGTGGAGCGGGCCCGCTCGTAGATTTCGATCAGCGCCTGGTAGTTTTTTCCGGCCGTATATCGGGCTTCGAACTCGGCGCGCGCCTCGCTCCGCATGCGGCCGACCTCGACCGGGTGTGTGACGGCCCAGGCGATCCTGGCCGCCAGATCGCCTGCGTCTCCGGGGGTGAAGAGCAGGCCCGTGCGCCCGTCCTCGACCACCTCCGCCATTGCCCCCAGGCGCGAGGCGATCACCGGCAACCCGCACGCGAAGGCTTCCAGAATGGCCATGGGGAGGCCCTCATAGCAAAGCGATGGGAAAACCAGGAAGGACGCCTCCCGCATGAGCCCAAGAACATCCTCCCTCGTAAGGCGGCCTAGCAACTCGATCCCGGGAACGCCCGCGAGTGTTCCGGCCAGCGGCCCCTCGCCCGCGGCTTTGAGGGGCGGCGTGCCGTCAAGGAGCCTCCAGGCCGTAGCCAGGGTTTCCAGGCCTTTCTCCTGCGACAGGCGGCCGGCGAACAGAGCGTATCCGCCGCCCCCCCTTCCCGAGCCTGGGTCCGGCCAGACGAAGTTGGGCTTGACCACGATCTTGGCGGCGGGCAATCCTCCCTTCACGAACCGCTCCCGCGCGAACTGGGTGAGCGCTACGTAGAGGTCCACGGCATGGCTCCACGTGACGGCCGCCCGGTGGACGGCGGTCATTGCGGCCAGAGCGGCCGTTGCGGCGCGGCTCGCGCGGTAGCAGCCGTGCAGGACCCCGGGCCACGCCAGCCGGCGGCCCAGGCAGGATTCGCAGGGAGCGGCGTCGCGCTCCAGCAGCGCGCCGGGGCACAGGAGACGGTAGTTGTGAAGCGTCTGTACCACCGCCGCGCCCCCCTCCCTGGCGGTGTGGTAGCAGGCCGGCGAGAGTAACGGAAAGGTGTTGTGGAAGTGGACCAGTTCGGGCCGGTGCCCGGTCATCAGGCGACCGAGCCCGCGGCCGGAAGCCCGGTTCCATACCGCGGCGGTGGCAATCCCGAGGCGGCTCATCTCCAGAGCGCTGCGGTTGTCGACCGAGTGTTGCAGCACGGCGTGGCCCCGCCGTTCGAGCAGGTGTGCCTCGGAGCGGAACACCTGGTCCTCCCCGCCGGGTTCGAGATAGTAATTGTGGGCGGTCAGGATTCGCACGTTGGGTAACGCCTTACGCGCCTTGGAGGCGGCCGGCGCGGCCGGCCAGGGTCCCCGGCGCCGAAACCCGGCAGGGGGCGAGGATCGCCTCGGGCCGGAGGGCCGAGGCTGCCCCGGTGGCGGCTCCGATCAGTACCCCCAGCGGCGCCATCACGAAGATGTAGCTCATGGGGTTGTCGGTAATCATCATCAGGCACGTTCCCAGAGCGGCCAGGAAGGCTGCGAATTGGAGCATGGCGTCCGCTCTGCCCCATGTCTCGCTTAGCCGGGCCTGCCCCCAGAGCTGCCGCAGGATCCTGAACCAGGCCAGCAGCCAGAGGCCGAGGCCGACAACTCCGTAGTCGTGCAGCACGCGCAGGTAGTCGTTGTGAGGGTGTCCGATGGTGCGAAAGCGCTCCCGCACGAGATGGGCGGCCGAGCCTGCGCCTTTTCCCGCCCAGAGCGAGTCGAGGCACGAGTCGTAAGTGACTTGCCAGAGATTCGAGCGCCCGGAGACGTTGATGGCCGTATCGCCCACGCGCAGCCGCACATCACCCAAGAGGAAGTGGTCGCGCAGAGGATCGATATTGCTGAACATCCACCAGAAGCTGGCGACAGCGAGCCCCAGCGAGAGCAACCCCCATAGCCAGCCCTTGACGGTGGCCGACACACGTCCCAGCGTCAGCATCACCAGGCCGGTGACCAGCGCGACGCGGGAGAGGCTGGCGCCAATCTCCAACAGCAGGACGGCTGTCAGTACGAAGGCACCGTGCTTTCCGAATCGCCACCGCGATGCGTACCAGGCGACTCCGAAAAGGGCCACCATGCCGAAACTGCGCGGACCGATCGTCTCTTCCGCCCCAAATCCGTTTGTCCACAAGCACCACGCGTACGCGGCTGCGGCGCACCAGATCCCGTACCTGAAGAACATTTCGATGGAGGACTGGATTTCCCACGTCTCGGACACGCCGGCCGCGAGCAGAGCCAAACCGACGAAGCTGGTCAGGCAAAGTACGTTCTGAATGCCGTTGATGCTGGGTGTGTACCAGAACATTGTGGTGACGGCCCAGATCACCAGGGCGATGAACGGCCAGACTGCCTTCAGACCGGTCTTGGAGACCCTTCCGGAGCCGAGCAGCATCCCCAAGGCGGCGATCGCATAGAGGATGGTCAGCAGTCCCTGGCCGGAGAAAGGCAGACCCAGGTCGACGCCGCCGAGTAAGTCAACGCAACCTAGCAGCAGCAGAACCAGTATGAGGAACCGTCGCGCCATAGGACCTTCCGTGTGTGGAGGCGCGTTACGCCGCGCCCCAGGCGTTCAGTTTCAATTGCCGCCTGATCCACGATCGCGGCAGCAGGAATCCGTAAGCCAGCTTCGCCAGTTGAAGCAAGGCCAGCCGCAGGCAGCCTTCTGTCAGGAGCAGGCCCACGCTGGCCAGGCCGCCGGCGCATAAACGCAGGCGCAGGGGATCGAGAAAACGCCCGGAGCGCATGTAGGCGGCGATCAGCTCGTGCTTGTAGACATGAGTGGGAACATAGCCCTGGCATGGCTCGACGGCCAGAAACGCCCGCGTCATGGCGATCTCGGTCTCCACGACCGCCAGGAAATCGCCCGTGCACCGGGACATCTGCACCGAGTGGCAGCGGTAGAGCCCGAGTTCCTCCCCAAGGGCGTATCCAGGCGCCCCCAGCAAGCCGCACATGTAATCGAGATACAGGTCCGGTCCCCGTCCGAACAGCGCCTCGGGAATCGGAAACAGCCGTTCCGCCAGCTCGCGGCGCAAGCACAAGCCCGTGGTCGAGAAGGCGACCGTCTTCTCCAGGTGGGCATATTTGGCATTTCCCACGCGCCGCGAGCCGCGGCATGCCGGAACCACCGTCTCCAACGGCCGCAGCGACTCGTCGGTCAGCCGTAGCCTGTGGCGCACCCAGCCGGCCTGCGGCACGCGGAAGAAAACCTCGATCGTTCGGGCGACCTTGTCCGGCTTCCACACGTCGTCGGAATCGAGCAGGCACACGATCTCTCCGCTGCTGGCCGCGAACGCCGCACTATAGGCCGACCCTTCTCCGCCGTTCGGCTTCCGCACCAGCTTGACACGACCGTCCTCGGAGGCGTACCGCTCGGCCACCTGACAGGAGTCGTCGGTCGAGCCGTCGTCGCAAATTACGATCTCCCGGACCGGGTAGGACTGGGACAGCGCGCTCTCGATGGCGGTGCCGAGAAACCGCCCGTAATTGAAGTTGGCGACCAGCACGGAAACCGTTGGGCTGGCCGCGCCTGGCTGAATCATGTGGACACTCCCCTCCCGCTCGGGCCGAAGCGGCGGTACAGCCAAAACGTCACCGCGGCGGAGAGCGCCATGTTCGACACCATGCTTGCCGCCGCGCCGGCCAGGCCGGCCCACGCCGTGAAGATCAATGCCGACGCGACGCCGGCGGGACCGGTCAACGCCCCCCGAATCAGGTAATGCCGCGGTTTCTGCACCGCCTGCAGAACCAGCGCGCGGCCGGAGGCGAGCGCGGTGAACACCGGCATCAATCCCAGGACTGGGATCAGCCAGGTGTAAGCTCGAAACCTGCCGCCGTACACGATCTCCTCCACCGGCGTGCCGAAGCCCAGCAGCAACAGCTCATAGACTACGGACACACCCAGCAGTCCCGAGCTGATCAGCGCGCCCTTGCGGCGCAGGCTCCCGGTCCGCCCGGCGCCAAAATCGGCGCTCAGATTGGGGAGGAACAAAAGGGCGGCCGCCGCTGTGACCTGGATCATGGGTTGCACGAAATTGAATATGGCCCGGAAAGCCCCAGCAGCCGCCAGGCCCAGGCAGCCCGCGATCAGGAACGTCTGCAGCTGCGTAACGCCGAACGTTAGCAAGGAAGTCGCGCCGAGCCATTTCCCATACTGCCAATGCGTGCCGGCCAGTTCCAGGCACTCGCCGGTCCGGATTTGGCTCCAGCCATCGCCGAGGCCTAGCCTGCTCCACACCGTGGCCGAAGCCGCCGCGGAGGCGAGGGCCATGACCAGGAACGCGGCGAACGGAGACGGCTCGGCCCAATGCCGTAGCAAGAAGAGTCCTCCGATCAGGAATGGCCCATACGCCGCGCTGGAGATCAGCGCCGCGCCCGGGCCCGCGGCCACATAACACAAACGGCGCAACAGCCAGAGCCAGAGCAGAAATGGCAGCGAGATCGCCAGCCCGTAGAAGGCCCGTCGAAGCGAAACGTCCGGCGTCGCCAGGGCAGCCGCTGCAACCGCCAGCGATGCCGCCAGGCTCCAGGCGCCGTGCAGACAAACGACCCTCTTGAGATACTCCGGCAACTGGTTCGAGAAACGTGCCGGGCCGAGGACGCATGCCGGATCGAGTAACAGGGCATTGTGGAATCCGGACAGGAACAGAAACACCGCGAAGGCGACCGCGAAAGCCCCGTACTCGACGGGTGACAGCCATCTTGCCAGCAGCACGTTGGCGGTGAAGTTCACGCCCGAGACTAGGCCCTGGTCCAGACAACTGGCCAGGCCCCGGCCAGCCCAGAGCGCGATGGAACGGCTCCTGCCGCGGGCAGGGGCGCAGGCAACCCGCACTCGGCCCCACACTTCCGTCATGGCGGCCTCCGGGTTTAATCGGCCGACTCCGAGTCGCGATCGTGATAGTACTTTCCGTAGTAGCCGTAGTAATGGTAGGTGTCGGCCATGTTCTTCTGGATCTGGTTGAGTACCACGCCGACGATGTTGGCGCGCAGGCGCTGGAGCGATGCGAGCACCGAGCTGACGGCTTTGCGCTCGGTTTCTCCGGCGCGCGCGACGACGATGACACCGTCGACGATCGTTGCGATCTCGAGCGGCTCGGCGAAGCCCAGCGTGGGGGGCGCGTCTACGATCACCAGATCGTAGGTCTGCACGGCTTCATCGAGAAGAGGCACCAGCCCCTTGCCGATCAAATCGGTGGCGCGCCGGGAGGGCGCACCCGCCGGCAGGATGTGCAGCTCGGGAACGCCGTCGGTCGCGGCTACCGCGGTGCGCCAGTCCGCGCCCTCGAGCAATACGCTCGCCAGTCCGCCCGCGGCCGGAATCTGGAACCGCTTGTGCAGGGAGGGGCGGCGCAGATCGGCGTCGATCAGCAGAGTCCTGCGCCCCTGGCGGGCGTGGGCCAGCGCCAGATTGGCCGCCACCGTCGATTTCCCCTCCGCCGGAGAGGCGCTGGTGACGAGCAGCGAGTGCAGGTTGCGCTCGAAATCGGCCAGCAGGATCGAATTGCGCAGGCTTCGAATGGCATCTTCGTATCCGTGCCGGACGTGCTCGGTCGAGGACTCGGAGGCCAGCACCAACTCCCGATGCCCGTTCCCGTTCTCGCCCCCCGCGACGAGCGCCAGACGGCCGCGCCAGGATTTCACCGTGGGTAGATTGCCGATGACCTCGGCCTTCAGCGTGCGAGCGACCTGCTCGGGATCGCGGATGGTGGTGTCCATCACGTCGGTGAGAACGGCCACGCCGATTGCCAGCAAGCTCGAGAAAACGAATGCCAGTGCGACGTTCAGCGGGATGATGGGGAACACCGGCTTGACGGACGGCCGAGCCGGGTCCGCGACGCGGATAGCGCTGTTCTGGAAGCCGGCGTTGATGCCGGCTTCTTTGATCTTCCGCACCAGCTCCTCGTAGAGCTTCTTGTCGGCTTCGGCCTCGCGCTTGAGAGACTGGTACTCGAAGGAGCGGGCGTTGAGGCGGTCGAATTCGGCCTTGGTCTGCGATACGGTGTTCTCGAGCATCCGTTCCCGTGCGACCGCCTGCCGGTATTCTACTTCGACCCGCTGAGCGATGTTCTGGCGCGCGCTGTCGAGCAGGCGGCGCGCTTCCGCCAGTTGAGCCGCGGCCTTGCGGTACTCGGGGTGGTTCGGCCCGTAGTGCTCCCCCACGTCGGCGAAGCGAACCTGCGCTTCGTCCACGCGCTCCGACATCCTTTTCAGCGCTTCGCCCTGGGCGGAGACCTGCGCCGCCTCGAGGCTGCCGCCGCGCACCGAATTCTCAGCCGCCTCCTTGCGGACGCGGTCGGCTTGTGCGTTGGTGTACTCGGTGTTGAGTTGCAGCAGGCGGGCCGAGAGGATGCTGGTCTTCTCTTCGGGATTAATGACGTTGAGCTCGCGCTCGAACTGGGCCAGCGCGGCGCTGGACTGCTCCATCTTAGCCTTCAGCTCTTCCAGTTGCTTCTCCATGAACGCCGAGAGGCTGGCCGAGGAGCGGTACCGGATGTTGTAGGTGTGGTCAATGTAGGACTGCGCAATGGCGTTGGAAACCCCGGCCGCCAGGTGCGGGTCGGTGGAGCGGTAGCTGATGAGCATGAGGTAAGTGTTCGCGGGGCGCGTGACCTTCAGCTTCTTGAGCCGGATGGGCGCTTCCGCCGCGTCGGCCGGCTTTACGTCGTCCGGAATGCTGGCGTCGCCGTTCTCCAGCAGTTTGAAGCGGTCGGCCACCGGCCGCAGCACCGAGTCCGATTGCACCAGCTTCACCTGGGTAGCCAGGAACTGGTCGGCGTCGTTGGTGCCCGACTGCATCGCCTCCTCCCCCAGCACGCCGGTAGGCATGCGCCGGTCGATGTCGATGGTGGCCGTCGATTCGTACACGGGCGTGATGCGCGAGGAGACCACCAGCGTCGCGGCCACTGTGGCGATCACGAACGTCAGGATCTTCCAGCGATGGCGCTTGATGATCCAGAGGTACTCGGAGAGCGAAACCGAAGCCGCGGCCGCCGGCTCGGATAAAGGGCTGGAGATGCGCCAGCTTTCCACGGCTGGCTGCGCCGGCCAGGAAGCCGGAGCGGGCAATGGCCGTACGGCGAGTGGTTCAAGCATTTTCCTTTTCCTCGATGCGGACGCGATGGGATGACCGGGCCGGGCCTCCGGCCGGCACAACTAGCGCCGCCAGACCAGAACGCCGGAAGCGGTGGCGGAGCCGAAGCCTAAAATGCGGTCGAGCGCGGCCATGCTGGTCCGGCGCCCGGAGTTGTCGGGAATATAGAAGACGTCGTTGGCGAGCAGCGGAATATCGGGCGACTTGCGCTCCATGATCTTGTGCAGTGCGATCGGAATCTCGTGTTTCGAAACCGAGTCCGCGTCCCGGCGGTAGATGTAGGCTACGTTCGAAGAGTATTGAGTCAGACCCTCGGCCAGAGCGAGGACTTTCAGCACGCTGGTTTCCGCCCCGTCTTGAAGCGCGTAGGCGCCCGGCTTCTTCACGTTCCCCACCACGAATACCTTGCCGGCGTCGGGCACGCGGATCTCCTCGCCGCCGGTCAGACGGAGGTTGAGTTCCGGGTCGGCCGCATCGATGAGCCCCTTGACCGGGATACGCTGCACCAAAGCCGTGGGAGAGCCGCTCGCGGCCGGCTGCGTGCAACTGACCAGGATTTCGGGCCCGGCCTCCGGACTGAGGCCGCCGGCGCGGGTCAGCGCGTCGAGCAGCGTCACCGTACCCACGGCCTGGAACGTCACCGGAGTCTTGACGGCCCCGGCCACGCTGATGGGCCGGCTGTGATACTCCACCACGGTGACCGTGACCAAAGGGTCGACGACCAGGCCGCTGGAGCGCAGCATCTCGGCGATCGCGGTTTCCAAGTCGGCCGGCAGCAGGCCCTGCGCCTTGATGCGACGGTCGGTCATGGGCAACCGCAGCATGCCGTCGGCTCCCACGCGCACGGTGCGCGTGAACTCCGGCGCGTCGTAGACGCTGACGGCGACCAGGTCGTCCGGGCCGATTCTCTGGGCCGGCAGGTTGGGGGTGGTAAGGTCCGCGAGAGTTCCGCGCGTCTGAGCCGCCGCGGATCCCAGTGCCGTCAAGAGCAAGAGGAAGCGAATCATAGTTAGACCTTCACCTCTCTGGATTCCGACGGAGCTCGTCTCCGGCGGGCTCGGTCAGGATTCGAAAGCTGCGTTCCAGGTCGCTGAGCCGGTCGCCGAGCGCGGCGAGCAGCGCGTCGAGTGGCCCTTCACGGCCGGCTTCGGCCTCGATCGTGCGCAGGATGGCGGCGCGTGCGAAGTCCGAGATGCTGGGAGATCCCTTGCGCGCGCAGACTGCGGCCAGACGAGTGTACTCTTCCTCGGTAAGCCGGAAATTCACTAGGCGGTTGCGGGGCTTCAACCCGGACATCTCGGTGACTTGGGGCGGCGCGGGGCCGCGCGTTTGCAGCAAAGCCGCCCGGGCACAGCTCACGCTCCGTGAGTCCCGAACGTCTTCTGGAAAACACGCCGCGGGCAGTACGCGCCACCCGCTCGTTGTTCCTGCGGATTCTTCCCGCCCTATCGAGGCGCCGGATGCGGTGGCGCTGTGCTACAGCCAGCGTACAACTAGTAAATCGTCGTCAGCCGCTGGATCTTTAGGGTCGCTCTGGAGAAAGACGCGTGCGCCCCATTGAAGCCGACATCCCGACTTCTCGCGCACTGGTAGAGACGCGATGAGAGCCCGGTCCGGACACCCCCTGCAGAACTGGATGCCCTGTGCTCTCTAAAGTGGGGCGGTCCTCCTGGTACGCGGCCCGCGTTAGGGGGCCAGGACCCAGACTACGCTGTCGCGGCATCCAGGCGCAGGGTCTCGCCGCTGGTCGCGCTCAGCCGCGGGCCGGGCAGCAGGATCCCTGCCAGGTTGAGCGGATCGGCGGCCGAGATCTCGATCGCGTCCGCCGACGCGCCCTGGCGCCGCAACGCACGAAGCAACTCGAGCGCCTCCGGTAGCGCGAATTGCTCGCCCACGAAAGCGCCGGCGAAGCGCCCTCCCCGAATTTCCCCGCGCGCCTCCATTCGGCGCAGAGCCACCAGCATTTCGCGCCAGGGCGGCGCCAGCGTTTCCCTCGCGG
>Ga0265316_10000538_pt1 | contig 42718 bp, 32 predicted proteins | sample 4522metaG_FD_202092 | JGI IMG/M metagenome (GOLD analysis project Ga0265316, IMG submission 202092) | Rhizosphere microbial communities from Carex aquatilis grown in University of Washington, Seatle, WA, United States - 4-5-22 metaG | ecosystem: Host-associated > Plants > Roots > Rhizosphere >... | reverse complement strand
GGGACGATCTGCGCAGCTACACGTGTCCTTCATTTCCGGCGGGACGACCCCTACTCAGCGGGTGCCTTGCGCTCATGCACCGTCTGCGCGACGACTTCACCTACGATGCGCGTGCCACCACCATCGCCACCCCTCTTCACGAGGTATTCAGCAAACGCCGGGGCGTGTGCCAGGACTTTGCCCACTTGATGATCGCCTGCCTGCGCAGTTTGGGTCTTTCCGCGCGCTATGTGAGCGGCTACTTGGTCACCTCGCCGCCACCTGGCCAGCCCCGCCTGGTTGGCGTCGATGCCTCACATGCCTGGCTCTCCGTGTTCTCTCCCCGGTTCGGGTTCGTGGACCTGGATCCAACCAACAACTCCATTGTTGGTGACCGACATGTCACCCTGGCCATCGGCCGCGATTTCGGCGACGTGACCCCGCTACGCGGAGTGATCCTGGGCGGCGGCCGTCACGAGCTGTACGTGGCAGTCGACGTCGTGCCATCAGAGGGGTAGGGACCTCGCAAGCCCATGACCCCGCTAGACTATCTCAGGCGACGTTGGCACGGTCGCGATGGCGATCGCCGGCCGCCTTGTAGGGGCGCGCTTCGATTCGTATGCGCATGGTCTCAGCCACCGGGTAGACGGAAATACTGCCATTGTCGATCTCGCCGGGGAGAGCGGTGGCCAGAATGGCGTCGACAACGGTGCTCACCATGTCCTCGTCGACCGTGATCTGGATTCGCACCATGGGTGCGCCGTCGATGAGGTAGGACGCGCCTCGGCAGATTCTCAGCCTACCGGCATTGCTACCGCAATCAGTGACATTGGACAGCGTCATGGCCCTGACCCCGACCTCCCGGATCCGTTCCTTCACGTCGTCGAGCTTGGATGGTTTGATTATAGCGTCGATGGATTTCATGGCGTCACCTCTCTTCAGGATGAAAGCAGAGCGAATGAGGTTCGACAATGGGTCCAGGCACGAGTTTCCGGCGGATTTGCCGGGAAGCAACTGCCGCGAAACGTCCGAAACAATGGCGTGACAATCCGTTCGCAATCACGAAGCTTGTGGCCAAGCTGGACGCGACTAGGACGCTCGCCGCAACTTCTCCAGGTCGACGCGAAAACGCTCCACGCGAAGTCCAATCATCCGTTCCGAAATACCAAGCCTGCGTGCCGCCTCGGCCATGTTGCCACGGGCGCTCTTGAGCGCCTCCACGATCAGCTCGCGCTCCACGCTGTCGAGGGTTGTACGCAACTTTCCTCGCATGGGCGTGTGGCTCGCCTCTGCGGTCTGCAAGGTCGGCGGCAGATGATGGCCGTGGATAACCCCATCAGTGGATAGCAGAACCGCACGCTCGATCACGTTCTGCAGTTCGCGCACGTTGCCGGGCCAATGGTAGGCGACCAGCATGTCGATGGCCGGCGTGGAAATGCGGCGCACAGGTTTGTTGGCCGCCTTGGCGAAACGCACGACAAAATGGTCGGCCAGTTGCAGTACATCGGTGCGACGATCGCGTAACGGCGGGACATACAGGGGAAACACATTCAGCCGGTAAAACAGATCCTCGCGGAATTGGCCTTGCTGCACCAGTTGTTCCAGATCGCGGTGGGTCGCGGCGATGATGCGAACGTCGACGTGCAGGACCTCGTTGCCGCCCAGCCGCTCGAACTCCTTCTCTTGCAACACGCGCAGCAGTTTGACCTGCGTGGTCAGTGGCAGATCGCCGATCTCGTCGAGAAACAGCGTGCCCCCGTTGGCCAGCTCGAAACGGCCCTTTCGGCGCGCCACGGCGCCGGTAAAGGCGCCGCGCTCGTGACCAAAAAGCTCGCTTTCCACCACGCCGTCAGGCAGCGCACCGCAGTTCACGCGCACGAAGGGCTTGTCGGCGCGGGGACTGTTGTAGTGGATGCACTGGGCGACAAGCTCCTTTCCCACCCCGCTCTCGCCGCGAATCAGCGCCGTGGTTGGGCTGCCCGCCACTTGCGCAATCTCGGCCAGCAGGCGGGCCATCGCAGCCGAGTTGCCGATGATATTGGCGGGACGAAAACGTTGGGCCAATTCGCTGTGCAGACGCGCGTTTTCGCGCTCCAGCGACTCGTATTGCTCACGCGCCGCCTGTCGCATGCGCACCGCTTGCGCGAGCATGGAAGCGATGATGGTCAGTAGCCGGACGTCCTCTTCGAGGGAAACCTCGTCGTGGGACAATCGATCCACGCTGAGCGCTCCCACAACCTCTTTGCCGTTGATAATGGGAACGCAAATGAAGGAAACCTTACCGCCTTCGCTGGTGCGGTTGCGGCGCCGCGCGCGCGTGCGATCGAGAAACAGCGGCTCGTCGACGACGTCCGGAACGATGGCGGGCTCGCCAGTCGCGATCACCTTGCCGGTAATGCCTTCGCCGAGAGCGTAGCGGCCGCGTTCCATCTCGTGCGGACTGAGCCCGAACGCGTCCTCGATGACGATGGCGCCCGTGGCGCGGTTCAGAATGGTGATAGTCCCGCGCAGCATGCCCATGCGGGCTGCCATACGCTGCAGGACAGGCCCGGTGACCTCATTGAGAGCGACGGTCCGCGTGAGTTGTTCACTGACTTCGAGAAGAAGGGCCAGATCCTGCCTGGCACGCGGCTGGGCATTTTCTACAAGTGCGTGCATCGTCAGTTGCGCTGTTGGGGACCATTGAAGTTATGGGTTGTCTGCAATTTCACCTAGTTGAGGACGGACGAGCCGCTGGAGGTCAGGGTTCTTCGCAAACGATTGGCCCACATTGAGCCCACCAGTGCACTCACCTGCATGATGATGAAGACCGTCGCAGCGGGCCCCAGATCGGGAGCTGTGGCCTGGTAGGCTATCCAGCAGAGAAAACCAATGGCCAACTGGGCCGCCAGGAAAGCCCTCTTGTAGTGGTGCCACAACTGTCCGTCGCTCCTGTTCTGCATGCGTACGCCCCAGTAGGCCCCGCCTGGAGCAAGAATTGGGTTGGCGATCAAAGTTGTCTTCATGGGTTAGTCCTCCCTGTGAGCAAGCCGTACTATTGAGTGTACCAGAAACATATGGCCGTTGTGTTTCGCGAAGGTGAAAGGTTGGTAAAGCGCCGCCAGGGCCAGATGTGGGGACAGAGGGGGTGCGTGCGGGAAACAATGCCGACGCGTGTAGACAGACGATTTTCTGCTAGGCTGGCGCTGCTTCGCGGTCGCGCCAGGCATCGAATCATGCAGACCTCTCCTCTCACCGTCCCCGCCTACGCAGTCCTTCCTTTCGTCATGATCTTGGCGGGAATCGCCATCCTGCCGCTGACAGTGCCCGCGCTGTGGGAACGCAACCGGAACAAGGCCATATTTGTGGGGATTCTGGCCACGCCTGTGGCCGTGTGGCTGCTGGCCCGAGGCCCTGCGTACCTATGGAATGTGGGTTGCGAGTACTTCTCGTTTGTCTGCGTGGGGGGCGCGCTGTTCGTGGTCACTGGGGGCATTCACCTCGGGGGCGACCTGCGTGCGAGCCCGCGCAACAACACGCTGGTGCTTGGCATCGGGGCGGTTCTGGCGAGTCTGCTCGGGACCACGGGTGCCAGCATGTTGCTCATCGGATTGCTTCTTAGGATGAACGCGCAGCGACGGCACACCGGTCACATACCGTTCTTCTTCATCCTGCTGGTTTCCAACGCTGGGGGACTGCTGACTCCTCTGGGTGATCCGCCTCTGTTTTTGGGATTTCTGCGTGGCGTGCCTTTCCATTGGACGCTCCGCCTGTTTCCCATCTGGCTGGTCGCCGTGGGCTACTTGCTGGGAGTGTTCTATTGGCTCGATCATCGCGCCTGGGCTCGCGAGGCGCCCGCGGACATCGATCACGGCGCGGGCCAGGTGGTGCCGCTTTCGCTGGAAGGTCGGCTGAACCTGATCTGGCTGTTGGGTGCGGTGCTCTCGTTTTTCCTGCCGTCCCCGGTGCGGGAAGCGGCGATGATTGCGGCAGCGGCTGCGTCGTTCGCGTTGGGGAGCCGCGTGGCTCGCGACAGGAATGGATTCACGTTCGCTCCCATGACCGAGGTTGCCGTGCTGTTTGCTGGGATCTTCGTGACCGTGGCGCCCGCGCTGGCGCTGCTCGAACAAAAGGGTTCTGCTCTCGGTTTGGTGAAACCTTGGCAGTTCTTCGTTGCTTCGGGCGTGCTCTCCGGCGTGCTGGACAACGCGCCCACCTACCTGGCGTTCCTTACCGCAGGGCAAAGCACGGCCAGCGCTTTGGGCCTGCCCGCCAGTGTGGTGGGGGTACCGGGCAGCTACCTGGCAGCGATCAGCGCAGGGGCGGTTCTCATGGGGGCCAATACCTATGTCGGAAACAGCCCCAATTTCATGGTGAAGTCGATGGCGGAAGCCGCTGGCTACCGGATGCCCAGCTTCGCCCGTTACGCGATGATGGCTATCGCGGTGTTGCTGCCGGTCTACCTCGCGACCGCCCTGCTGGTCGCGCTGTACTAGAGCACCGAACGGTTTGCCTCCCGTCGTGAAATCGCGGATTTGCGTCGCGTCCCTTCGTTGCTCCTCGGTCAAATACGTCAAGTATTCTCCCTCGTCGCGCCTCGGGCCGCTCGCAACTGCGCAATTTCACTCGGTCCGGCAAACCGTTCGGTGCTCTAGCGGCCTCAGCGAAACCAGCGTCGCACACGATCGCCGAACCCGGCCACCGGCTCCAGTTTGGCAGGCGCGCGAGTAATACGCACCACAGCCGCCGTCACGTTATCGAGAGCACCGATGCTGTTGGCCGCGTCGATGAGCGCGCGACAACCGCTCGCCGCATCCAGATTCTCCACCACCCGCGGGAACTCGCTCTCGTCCAGGGAGTTATACAGGCCATCGCTGCACACGATGAGAACGTCATCCTGTACCAGTTCGCGCGTGATGCGATCGACTCCCACGATGAGTTCGCGTCCCACGCTACGGGTGAGGACGCAGCGATCGGGATGGTTGCGCAGGCGTTCCTTGCTCATCAGCCCCAGACTGGCACTGGCGCGCTCGGCGGCTACCGTGTGGTCCTTGGTTAACTGCAGAATCTGTCCCTCGCGGATAAGATACAGTCGGCTGTCGCCCACGTGGGCGGCCAGGGCCTCGCCTCGATCGAGCACGAGCGCGGTCAGCGTGGTGCACATGGTGCGTAGCTGCGGCACGACCACGGCGGTATCGTAGATCTCGATGTTGGCCTGCTGGACTGCACGCACCAGCCGTTTCATCGTGGCCACGCCCGGCCCTTGTTCTTTGAAGAACCGCACCACTACTTCTGTGGCACGCTGGCTGGCGACCTCGCCACCTTCGTAGCTAGACACACCGTCAGCCACCGCAACCAGGCCGCATTGGTCGCTTTCGCGATGGGTGACACAGGCGTCTTCGTTGTCGTTGCGCTCAGTTCCCGGATGGCTGACGGCTGCCATGTCGAAAGCAAAAGCGGCGGCCGTCGACGGCGATGCGGCGTTCGCAGGAGGCATATGCGCCTGCTCTTTCGGAGCACCAAGGTCTTCGTCTTTAGCGACTGACATTCAAGCCTCGATCTCGGTCGTTGTATCCGCCTCTCCTACCCAAGCGTGCGTCGCCCCCAAGGGAAAGGAGCGACGCACGCACCCCACTCCCCCTATGCTGGCACGCGATCCGCCGCCACCGGTTTGTCCACCATCACCGCGCGCGCCTTGGCCTTGCTGTTGCGCAAGAAGTACACCGCCCCGTACACGCCCCACACCGCGCAGGCTCCAAGAGCAATATACGGTTCCTTCACACTCATGCCCGCCACCATGAATGGTCCCACCAGGTAGAACAGCATGCAGATCAGATTGGCCACCAGGCCGAACAGCGGGATGAACAGGTGCTTGAATCCGTTGAACGACTTGTGCTCGCGGAATGCCACCATCGCCACGATACAGGTCATCATGTACAGCATGAAGGTGCCGAAGTTGCTGACCAAGGTGACGATGACCAGCGAGTTGGGCAGCTTGGCGTAGGTTTCCGGGCTGAACACGCCAAAGCCGTACCAGAGGTTCTGGAACTTGGGCTCAAGAGCCGACGGTGTGGTGCCGCCAAGATACAGCGATACCGTGATGATGCCGATGACCGCCGAGATTGCCGCCAGCGTCCAGATTGACCGGTGCGGCGTCAGGGTCTTGCCGTGCAACATACCAAAGTGGGAGGGCATTTCCTCGTCGCGGCCCATGGCGTAGGTCACGCGCGCTCCGGTGTTCAGGCAAGACAGCGTGGTGCCAATAAGGGCCAGGAACACAGTCAGGGCCTGCACCAGCATGAAGGCGCGGCCCGCCTGATAGCTGCCAAAGAGCCAGGTGCCCACTATGACCATCATGTCGCCCAGTGGAGCGCCCGATCCGGCCGCATTGGTCATGGTGTAGCCCTGATTGAGGAAGTAATTGGCTGCGAAATACTCAATCAGGTAACAGAAGATCCCCTGAATCCCCAGCGACAGCAGCACCGCCCGTGGAATATCTCGCTTGGCGTTGCGTGCCTCCTCGCCCATCGACGTGACCGACTCGAAGCCGACCAAGATGAGGATGGCGATGCAAGCCTGGATGACGATCAACGAGAACCCGTGCGGTGCTGGCACGGAGGAAGCCCTCTCGTGGAACTTGAAGTGCGGGGTCAGGTCAGCCGGGTGGTCGGCATCCACGGGCTCCATCTTCATGGCCTCGCTGGCCGCGTAGGTGATGGTGAACGGTACCGGCTTGCCGTCTTTCATTTCAGGAACAGGCATGCCGTCGTCATCCATCTTCGGCTGAGTCATCGGCTGACCGGCGGGGTCCAATTTGGGCTTGCCATTCTCCAGCACCGGCTCCTGCATGACGTTGTAGTCGACCGGGATGCCGTTCACGAGCTGGAAGGCACGCGAGCCCTCGCCGTGGTGAACCCGGTACGAGATGGCCATGACCGAGAAGACCAGCAATGCGGTAATCTGTACGATGTTGATGAGAACGTTCACGCCGGTCGTCCCGGTCACCCCTCGGAACGCGATGTAGGCCACGCCAAACGCAAAGCCCACGCAAAAGAGGACCATGAAGACGGGACTGTTGATGGACCCACTGAAGGTATTGGGGAAGAACTGGTTGAGCAGATAGCCGCTGAGAATCGCCGTCACCCCCACCATGCAGCCCGGATACACCCAGTAGTAAAGGTGGCTGGCCCATCCGGTCATGAACTTGGCGATGCGGGCGAAGCGATAGGCCTTGGTGTGGTTGAGGAAGGCCTGCTCGGCGAAGAAGTACGACGACCCAGCCCCGGGATAGAGCTTGGACAATTCAGCGTAGCTGATGGCCGTGGCAAAGCACAGCAGCAAGGCCGCAACGATGCCGAACCACATTGACGAGCCGGCCAGCGGCGCGCCGTATAGGGACTGCATCTGATACGTGAGCCACAAGAATGCGCCTGGCGCAATCAGCGCCATGGCATTTACGGTGAGGCCCGTCAGACCCAGTGTGGGTCGAACAGAGCCTTTCCCAGCACTGCCGTTGCCTGTTGCCGATGTTGGTTCCATGTTCTGTTCCTTCTTTGCTGTTGCGAATGAGCGCCAACACATTTTGTGTTCGTGATTATTCGCCGTTGCTATGGAGCAACTATACTCACAGTCGGTTAACAACGTATTTCACTGGGGCCAATTTGCCGTAACACTGTGGACGGGATTTGCGCGCGCTCGACCGTCGCTATCTGGTCGAGATCAGGGAGGATGAAACCGTCGAGCCTCGGGTCGGTCATCTGGGCGAAACAATCCGGATGCACGACAGAAGGAAGCGTCTCGGTTGGGCCCGAGAGTCCTGGCGGTGTGCGGGCGGGCTCCGCGCCGGGTGGGCCCATAGGCGTTAAGCGGATCAACGGCGGAATGAGATGGCCATTCGTGATTCGAGGACACAAGCCTTCGATTGGTCACCCCTCTCCCTTTCGGGAGAGGGGCTTGGGGGTGAGGGCAAGGCTTTCTCTGAGCCGGACGCTGAAGTCAGGACGGTGTTGTGGGTGTACGCGCGGCAGGATTCGACGTGCAAATGCAGTACCCTCACCCCAGCCCTCTCCCAGAGGGAGAGGGTGGTCTACCCCAGCTCTTCCGGCGCAATTCCGCCGCTTAATGCCTATGCCGTCCCGGGCTCGGCTTCACGCACAAGTTGCGTCGTTGTCACCAGGCCGTCACACGAGATGGGCATGGTGCGGGCAAGGAGATTGCGATGCACAAACCACAGGCTCAAAGCACAGGGATCCGAACGCGTGGCAGAGGCATTTTGGGTGGGGTCACCCAGGGACTGGCCCTTGCAGTCGCGCTGCTGGCACCGCTTGCCACGGCGGCTGGCGAGATCACGGTCAAGGGGTCGGACACCATGGTGATCCTGGGCCAGCGCTGGGCCGAGGAATACATGCGCGCCCACCCGACCGCGACCATCCAAGTGACCGGCGGTGGCTCGGGAACGGGCATCAGTGCGCTCATCAATGGCACCACTGACGTGTGCCAAGCCTCGCGAGCCATGAGCGCCGCCGAGAAGGAGAAGTTGCGGGATCGCTACGCCACGGTGGGCGTGGAAATCCCGGTGGCGCGTGACGGACTTTCCGTCTACGTGAACGCCAGCAACCCACTGGGCGAAATCACCATGGATCAGCTCAAGCTGATCTTCACCGGCAAGGTGACCAACTGGAAAGAGCTGGGCGGCCCGGACGCGAAGATCGTGGTGTATTCGCGCGAAAACAGCTCGGGCACCTACGTGTTCTTCAAGGAGCACGTGCTCAAGAACGCCGACTACACCGTGCGCGCGCAGAGCATGCCGGGCACGGCCGCCGTGGTGAATGCCGTGGCCAAGGAGAAGTTCGGCATCGGTTATGGCGGCGCGGCCTACGCCAAGGGCATCAAGCTGCTCAAGGTGAAGAAGGACAGCGACAGCGCGGCCATCCCGCCGGACGAGGCGCATGTCAAGGACGGGAGTTACCCGCTGAGCCGGCCGCTCTTCTTCTATCTGCGCAACAAACCGACTGGGGACGTGGGCGCGTTCGTCGACTGGGTGCTGTCAGCCTCGGGCCAGGCCATCGTGACCAAGGTGGGCTACTACCCCTTGAAGTAGCCCGTTGTCACACGACTGTCACAGTCCGGTCACACAGGCGTTTCGCGGCGCTGCTCCACTTTGACTAGACATGGCGACCATGAGCGAGCAGTCGTCGAAATCGCAGCCCGGCCGAGTCATACCGGTCGGGCTGGCGCCGCCGCCGCGCCCGACCCTGCCACGCCTGGGACCGCCGCCACTCCAGCCGACTGAGCGGAAGGGCCATGGGCAGGCCGAGCGACCTCGGCTGGCCAGCCGGCGACCGAAACTCCACGCGCTGGCCGAGGCAGCGATTCGGGTTCTCGCCTTCAGCTCCATCGCTGCGGTTGTCCTGATCTTTGTCTTCATCGGTAAAGAGGCGTGGCCGCTCTTTCACGACTCGGCGATTTGGAAAGAGGTCACGCTGGCGAAGATGTGGTTCGCGCAACAGTGGCCCGGGTACGACGCGCCTGAGCATGTGTGGCAGCCGGTTTCCGAGATCCCCAAGTACGCGGTCTGGCCCCTGGTGGTCGGGACCCTGAAAGTGACGTTGGTCGCCATGCTGGTGGCCGTGCCCTTGGGCGTGGGCTCGGCTCTCTTCGTGTCGCAGTACGCGGGCCGCCGATTGCGCGAGATCATCAAGCCGACAGTCGAGTTGCTCGCGGGCATTCCCTCGGTGGTGCTGGGCTTTTTCGCCCTCATGGTGATGGCCACTTGGCTGCAGCACGCTCTTGGTCTCGATTCCCGTCTCAACGCCCTGGTGGCGGGCGTGGCGCTGTCGTTCGCCATCATTCCTGTGGTCTTCACCGTGAGCGAGGAGGCCTTTGGTGCCGTTCCACGCAGCTACGTCGAGGCTTCCACCGCCTTGGGTGCGGCCCGCTGGCAAACCATCGTTCGGGTGGTGATTCCGGCCGCCGGGCCAGGCGTGGCGGCCGGCGTCGCGCTGGGTCTCGGGCGCGCGGTCGGGGAAACCATGATCGTGCTCATGGCGTCGGGCAACGCCGCCATTCTGTCGGCCAACCCGGCGGATTCGGTGCGCACGATTTCCGCCACCATCGCGGCCGAGCTGGCCGAGGTGGTATTCGGCGGCGCGCACTACACGGTACTCTTCTTCCTGGGCGTGTTGCTCTTCGCGTTCACTCTCGCCACCAACTTGCTGGGCGAATTCGCCATCGGCCGCATGCGACGGCGTCTGGGAGGTGTGGCGTGAAACGGCGCAGTCGGAGGGTGGGTGATGTCGCCCTGTCGCTGGGCACTGGCCTGGCCGCGGCCTTGGTGTTGCTGATAGTCGTCGTGATCCTGGGGGACGTCGTCTACAACGGCGCTCCGCACATGACGCTAACCTTTCTCACTCAGGCGCCGCGCGACGGGATGACGGCCGGTGGAATCTTTCCTGCCATCTTCGGTACTGTGGCGCTGGTCGTGTTGATGACCCTGGCTGTTTTGCCGGCCGGTGTGGCCACGGCCATCTATCTCTCGGAATACGCCAATCCCGGGTCGCGCCTGACGCGCCTGGTGCGTGTCGCCGTCAACAACCTGGCCGGCGTGCCCTCGATCGTGTTCGGCCTTTTCGGCCTGGGCTTTTTCGTTCAATTCGTGGGCGCTGGCATCGACCGCGCCTTGTATGGCGGCCAACGTGTCTTCGGGCAGCCAGCCCTAGTCTGGGCTGCGCTGACCATGGCGGTTTTGACCCTGCCAGTGGTCATTGTGGCCACTGAGGAGGCATTGGCCGCTGTCCCGCGCGAGTTGCGCCTGGCATCCGCGGCGCTGGGGGCCAGTCGCCTGCAAACCATCGTTCGCGTGGTGCTGCCGCAAGCCCTGCCCGGGATTCTGACAGGCGCCATTCTGGCCATCAGCCGCGGCGCTGGCGAGGTCGCGCCCATCCTGTTCACTGGCGTGGCCTATTTCCTGCCGAAACTGCCGCGAAGCTTGCACGACCAATTCATGCAGCTTGGCTATCACGTCTATGTTCTGTCCACGCAGTCGCCTGACGTGGATGCCACGCGGCCCATCCTGTACGCCACAGTGCTGGTGCTGCTGCTGCTGACCTTCGCGCTCAACGCCACGGCCGTGGTGGTGCGTTCGCACATGCGTCGGCGTTTCGCCGGAGCCTCCTCATGAATGGCGATGCCAACACCGACGCAGCGAAGATCAGTCTTTCAGTGCGCGACCTGATCGTCTCCTACGGCGACAAGCGTGCTCTGGGGCCGGTGAGCATGGAGATCGCCGAGAAGCATGTGACGGCGCTGATCGGTCCCTCGGGCTGCGGCAAGTCGACCTTTCTGCGCTCGCTCAACCGCATGAACGATCTGGTGCTAGGCTGCCGTGTGGAGGGCGACGTGCGCCTCGACGGCCAGGCCATCTATGGCCCGGGCGTGGACCCAGTGGAGGTGCGGCGGCGCGTGGGCATGGTCTTTCAGAAATCGAACCCATTTCCCAAGACTATCTTCGACAACGTGGCCTACGGTTTGCGCATTGGCGGCATGAGGGACCGCGCCGAGATCGCGGGTCGGGTGGAACGCGCGCTGGAGCGGGCGGCACTGTGGACCGAGGTCAAGGATCGTCTGGGGGAAAGCGCAATGGGACTGTCAGGCGGCCAACAGCAACGACTGTGCATTGCCCGCGCTTTGGCCGTGGAGCCGGAGGTTCTGCTCATGGATGAGCCCGCCTCGGCGCTTGACCCCATCGCCACCGCGCACATTGAGGAACTGATTCACGAACTGGCGCGCGACTACACTGTGGTCATTGTCACCCACAACATGCAGCAGGCTGCCCGCGTGTCCGATTACACGGCGTTTTTCTACATGGGCGACATGGTGGAATTCGCCAGCACCGACACAATTTTCACTCACCCCAGCCAGCCTCGCACCGAGGACTACGTCACGGGCCGCTTCGGCTAGGAGGGGACATGCGCGCACGCGAGCACACTGACCAGGAATTCGAACAGGAACTGCGGCATTTGCGCGAGCAGCTTCTGCTCATGGGCAGCCACGTCGAGGGAATCATCAGCGCCAGCCTGCGCGCCCTGGTGGAACGCGATTCTGAGCTGGCACAGCGGACCATCGAAGCCGACCGCGTGGTCGATCGGCTGGAGATCGAGATCGACGGCCTGTGTCTACAGATTTTGGCGCGCCGTCAGCCGGTGGCCTCAGACCTGCGCTTCGTCACCATGGTGCTCAAAGCAGTCACCGACTTGGAACGCATGGGTGATTTGGGCGTGAACATTTCGGAGCGCGTGTTGGAGCTGAACAACGAGACTCCGCTCAAGCCCTACGTGGACCTGCCGCGCATGGCAGACGAAACCCAGATGATGTTACGCGAGGCCCTGGACGCCTTCGTGGCCAAGGACGCGGATCGCGCCCGCCGGGTCATTGCCCGGGATCAAATCATCGATGACCTCTACGCCCAGATATTCCGCGAGCTTCTCACCTACATGATGGAAGAGTCGAAGAACGTCTATCGGGCCACGCGGTTGCAGTCGATCGCCAAGTACCTGGAACGCATTGCCGACCATGCCACCAACCTGGCCGAGCTGGTGGTGTTCATGGTCAAGGGCAGCGACATCCGCCATCCCGACAGCCGCAGCGAGGGCGACAAGAACTAGCCGGCCGCCGCCGACGTGCACCTCGGCGGGTGAGGGACGGCTCTATGGCGCCGGATGACGATCAGATAAGCTGCGGGGCCGCCGTCTGCGGCCGACCATCGGGTTCAACGCCATGTTCGGCACCCGCGAACACATTGATCGTGGCCCCGGAGACCGAGAATTAGTGTGGAACCTTCCCACCGACATACACCTCGATTTCACCAGGCTTGAGATTGGCAGCCTCCATGTAGTTGATGTCCTTTACCTCCCCAGCCTGCAAAGCAAGCACTGCTTGTTTCACAGGGGAAGGAAGGTCATCAATCGAAACTAGGCCTTCCTGATTCATTCCTCTCGCGGGTGCAATCGGAGGTGAGCCTGGTGGAGGCTGTATCACCGGTAGCGCTTTCTCGGGGCGCGGCGCCTGGACCCAAACACCCGCAGGGCCCGTGCCTGAAAGTCCAAGAATGGGACCCTCGACTTTCCAACCAGATTCCTTGAACACATCGGCAATCGTGTGGGGGAATTCGACAGATTCCGGATTGCTATTGTATGCGCGAATTCTGATGGCGTTCGGGCCGATAGACACGAGAATTGATTGCATGCGCTGCCGCGCCTCAGACGCGATCGTTCGAGGTGCGGTGACTGCTGCCACCTTTGCAGCGACCTCCTCCTGAACAATCTTGTCCTCGGCCTGAACGACGAGTTGCTGAACCGCAGCTTCTCGCTCGGCCTTGAGCCCTGCGATCTCGGCGGCATGTGCGGAAACGATCAACTCCTCCCGTCGTCCGGCATACACGTGAGCAACCAATTCGAGGATCATCAAGATTCCTAGGCCACCGATGATCGCAAACCAACTCGAGTAGGTGGCGAGACGGTCAACCGTTTCAAGAGAGTTCCAGCCGGGCAGGTGTGCCAGCGCATATCGTATGGGATTCATCATGAGTGCCTCTGAGTCGGTGTGCCGAACGCCTTGCCGTTCAGCGGCGAAGGCCGTAGGCGGTGGTCGATAGTAGCACTGCCGGGGCCGCGCGGCGGTCGCTCTTCATCTCATGAGCCGCGCGGCCCTAGCTCGGCAATCATCGACCGAGAGTTGACAGGCCTTCGTCCGCTGCAACGGCTTTATGGCCCACACGCCGGCTACGGGCGCCCCGTACGCAAGCGTGGCAATAGGCGGCCCGTTTGTCGAACGTAGGTGCGGTACTCGTCGCCAAAACGATCGATCATCATCGCCTCTTCGTCGGCGACGCGGGCTAGGTACATCGCTATGGTCACCCCAATTTGTAGTAGCGCAACCAGCAGATTGGCGGTCACCAAAGCCATCCCAACGGGCATCATGAAAAAGCCGGTATACATCGGGTGGCGGATGTAGCGATATGGGCCCGAGCTGATCAAACGGTGGTTCTCGCGAAGCTCAAGAATGCCGGACCAGTGGCGCCCCAAGGTTCGATGTGTCCACCACACCATTGCAACACCGCCGAATGCCAACGGAGCACCCATCCAGCGCAGCGCAGGCGGAAGACTCACGTGCGCGAAGTCTAGCCAAGACGTCAGCACATAGGCGAACGGCAAAATGTAGACTGCGACCATGAGTCGGTAATACGTTCGGTCGCGCACTTGCGCGCGCCCGGTCGCGACAGGCTCACCTCCCAGTCGCCGGCTGAAATAGCCGCGCACCAGCATGAAGCTAACCATCACTGCTGCCGAGGTGTAGCGAAACAGTATTTCGTCTGCGACCATATTTCGACCTCCAATCCATTTCATGTTGTTGGCGTACGTGCTCTCGGAGCGGATGTACTCTTCTCGCCGGTCCGTGGAACGATCTTCTAGCCTGCGAAGAATACCCCAATACCCCTGCGAGCGTCCTGCGCGCTGACCGGTGCCGACAAGGGACAGCTGCCTGTGATTCCGCGGTGTTGAACTTGAAAGGGTCCTGGCGGCAAGCGGCTGCGGCCTCGGAGCAGCCTCCAGGGCTGCTTGATAAGAGGATAAGAAAGCACTGCAAGGTCGCTGGATATCAGCGCCCGAGGGGACTTCGGAGCCCTCCAGCCCCGGGCCGCCGAATTTACCTAACTTTACTCTCGCGCAATACGCCAGCACAACCCAGGCGTCATCTTGACTGCAGACGGGACGCGAGAAGATCCTGTCGCACTACAAGGAGGACACCATGACTGAAGGACAATCCACGAATTTGCATCGATCGAAGGGGCGTCGTTGGTGGCTGCTGTTGGCACTGCCCGTGGCATTGGCTGGGGTTCACGTCGCGCGCGCCTGGGCCTTTGGCGGGCCAGGCATGGGCATGGGCTTTGGGCCAGACGAAGGCTCGCCCGGGGAGCACGAGGCGTTCATGCAGCGACGACTAGAGAAGGCGCTTGACCTGGTCAAGGCCACTGACACCCAGCGCGCTGCCATCAAGCCCATCATTCAACAACTGGCCACGGACCTGAAATCCATCCACAAGCAGCACGGGCAATTGCACAAGGCCATGCTCGATGCCTTTGCCGCGGCCACGCTTGATGCGGCCGGCATCGAGAATCTGCGCGTCCAGGCTTCTGCCCTAATGGACCAGGCATCAAAGACTATCACCACGGCGCTGGTGCAGGTCGGAAACATACTGACCCCAGATCAACGCCAGACCCTGATCCAGCAGATGCGCAACCATGGCGGCCACCGGCACCACGGGTTCTAACACCACAGGCGACAAAGACTCGGGTATCATACGGGACGTGGCCGGAGACATGCACCGGCCGACCGCGCCCGCCATGCCCACCCGAGTTCTTCTGATCGACGACGATGCCCGCCTGGTCGAGATGCTGGGCGGGTATCTGCGCGAGCACGGGTATGCGGTGGACTGCTGCGGCGACGGCGAGAGCGGGCTGCAAGCGCAACGCCGCACCGGCTACGACGCCGTGGTTCTCGATGTGATGCTGCCTGGGATCGACGGGCTGGAGGTGTGCCGCCGCCTGCGCGCCTTCTCGCAGGTGCCTATCGTGATGCTCACCGCCCGCGGCGATGACATGGATCGCATCGTGGGGATCGAGATTGGCGCGGATGACTACTTGCCCAAGCCGTTCAATCCGCGGGAGTTGCTGGCGCGCCTGGCTGCGGTCTTGCGTCGCACGCGCGCGGGCGAGCGGCCTGTGACCGACGTGTTGCGCCTGGGACCGCTGGAGATCGATCGCGCGGCCCGCGAGGTTCGCGTGCGCGGCCAGCGGCGCGAGCTGACCGGCCGCCAGTACGACCTGCTGCTCTTGCTGGCGGAGCGGGCCGGGCGCGTGCAGACGCGCGATCAGCTCATGGACGCGCTCAAGGGCGAGGAATGGGACAACGTGGATCGCAGCATTGACGTGCACATTTCGCGCATCCGTCAGGTGATCGAAGAGGATCCGAGACATCCTCGCCTCTTGCAGACCGTGCGGGGCGCCGGCTACGTCCTGGCGGTTCCGCCCGCAGGAGCCGGCCCAGGCGAGCCATGAAGCGGCGTCTCTATCACAAGCTGTATCTGACGTTTCTGGCCATCACCGTGCTGTCCCTGCTGGTGACCGCCTTCTTGGCGCGTGCGTTTCACGAGCCGCGTATCCCGGCCGCCCATATTCTGGCGCCCATCGCGCGCTCGCTGGTTTGCGAGGCACCGGGCCCATGTCGGGGCAACGAGGCGCAGCTTCTGGAAACCAAGGCGCAGGAGTTGGGTGCCGACGTTGTGGTCTGGGACGTGGAGGGGCGGCTGCTTTTCTACGCCGGGCACGACCCGGCCGGGCCCTTCTCTCGCGGCGCGAGCGGTTGGCAGCACGGGCAGCACGGTCCGGTCTGGATCACACATCTGGGGGACGGCCGCACCCTCGGCCTGCGCGAACGTGAGCACATCGGGCCGCACCGGCCGCTGTTCTTGCCGCTGCTGGTAGCGCTGGCCATTCTGATGGCGATCGGGCTTCTTCCCCTTTCCCGAAGCATCACCCGTCGTCTCGAACAACTGGCCGAGGGCGCGCGTCGCTGGGGCGTGGGCGATCTCCGCCACCGCGTGCCTGTGGTCGGCCGCGACGAGATCGCCACGCTCGCTCAGCGTTTTAATGAGGCGGCCGCTGCCATCGAAGCCTTGCTCGCGCAGGAGCGCCAGATGTTGGCCGGTGCCTCGCACGAGCTGCGCTCGCCCCTTGCCCGCATCCGCATGGCCCTGGAGTTGCTGGCCGACGAATCCGACCCGCAGCGGCGGGGCGAGCTGGCCCGCCGCGCGGCCGAAGACATCATCGAACTCGACGCCCTGGTAGAGGAGTTGCTGCTTTCGGCGCGCGCGCAGCCTGGCGTGCCTCGGCGTCCGTCGGCGGAGATCGATTTGCTCGCGTTGGTGCGCGAGGAGGCCCAAGCCGTGGCCGCCCAGGTTACGGGAGAGCCCCTGCCGCTCGCTTGTGAAGGGGCCATGGTCAGGCACATGGTGCGCAACCTTTTCGTCAACGCGCGTCTGCACGGTGGCAATGGCGCGATTCGCGCGGAAGTTCGGCGAGTCGAAGCGCAAGCCATCATCGCCGTGGAAGACGACGGCCCCGGCGTGCCCGAGAGCGAGCGCGAGCGTATCTTCGCGCCTTTCTACCGGTCGCCCGGGCTGCGGATTCCAGGCGACACCGGCCTGGGGCTGGGGCTGGCCTTGGTCCGCCAGGTGGCCCGCTACCATGGGGGCGACGTCGTGTACATCGCCCGCCACCCCACCGGCAGTCGTTTCGAGGTGAAGCTGCCGATCAGTCCAAGCCCGACCCTATCGACTTAGGCCAAGACCGAACCAGCCGTGCCGCCGCCGCCGGGCATGGCGGGCCCGCTGCCGGCGCCCGGTCTGACCCGACTCAACCCATAGGGGATTCGTCCGGCTTTCCGGCCCCCGGACTCTGTCTTGCCTTGGCCTCGGGAACGCAACGCCGCCAGGGCCGCGCCGTCGGGATTGAAAATCCCTTGAATGAACGCCGTCATCTCTTGCGGCGTGGAGATCTTCTTGCCGGCCCGTTTCTGGGCCTTGAAGAAGAGCAGGGGCAACTGGGTCCACACGGCCCCGGGGCGGGGATATCCTTTTACGATGAACTTGTTCTCGTCCGGCCGGACGCTTTCGGGAGAGGTCGAGGTGTTGTCGTGCTGCAGGAGGATCTCGTCCATCACCTTGTAGACATCCTTGCTTTCCTCGGTCAGGCCGCAATAGTCCAGCATATGGGCCAGGACGTAGTTGGAGGCGATCCAGACATCCTTGCCCTGGTCGGACTTCACTTCCTTTCCGTCCGCGGTTCTCTGGGTGGCCCAGCCATTGGTCACGCGATTGTTCTCATAGATGGTCTTTAGGATCATCTGCACCCTGGCAGGCTTCACCAACTCATCCGGGTTTTCGCCCATGGCAATCCACGCCCACAAACCGTCGAGCTGGTTGGTGAACACGTCGAAGCTCTTGTGAACGCTCAGGGCGTTGAAAATGGCCAGGCGATCGGGATAGCGTCCCTGCAAGCGCTCGGCGGAGGATAGTTCCCAGAACTTGTCCTGGATCTTTCCGTCGACGATGTAGCCGTTTCTCTCAAGCTCGGGATAGACCAAGGTCGTCTTTGCCAGGACTTTCCCCATTTCTTCGTAGACGTACGCCTTGTCGATGAAGGGGCTCAGCTTCATGGCGCCGGCGTTCGGCAGGGCTTCAAACTTCGCCCGGTCGATAGCACCCTTGTCCTCGTCGGCGTAACGGTACTTCTTCAACTGGTCAAAGACCGAGCCAACTTTGTCGAGGGTTTCCGTCAGATTCGCGACCTGGTTCGGATCGGTTTTTCCCGCGTAGGACCTTAGCAGGCCGAGAACCGCCTTTTTGTCGAAGCCCGGGGACAATTCCAACGCGGACGGATCGTCGATCAATTTCACTTTTTCCGCGTCGACGCTGCCATCGTCGCGGAGACAGCCGCTTCGCCTCAATTCCGCCCGCAAGGTGCCGCCCTGGGGATAGACAGCGAAGTCCCCCAACTCCACCTTGGGATCGTAGCAGGTAGCAAAGTACCCGCCCTCTGTCCCGTCGTCGTTGCGCGTGCTGACCCACAATGTCTCGATGGTCTTCTTCGCCTTCTCGAACCGTGCCCGGCAGTCCGCGATTGTGGCGTGCAGCGAGCTGCGCTGCGCCTCCGTCGCCGCCCTGGTGAGCATCATCTCCGCCATCCGGACGATGGACTCGTATCCGGCCAAAGCCAGGCTGGCGCTGTAGGAGTCGTAGCCGAACAGCTTGATGTTGTCGAAGGTGTTCTTGACTTCACCGGGGTTGCCTTCGGGGATGCCGTCGCCGTCCTGGTCCAGGCCAATCCAGTAGGTGAAACCGGTCTGCAGGGTCGCCCAGTTCTTGGCGATGAACTCGGTATCGTTTGTGAACTTGGCATTGCGGGCCACCCGCTGGGCCAACTTGGGGAACAGGTCCACCCAGTAGTTGGTGTTGAACCAGTCGTACTCGCTGACGTTGCCGCGCATGGGATTGCCCGCGGTCAAACGGCCCACGTCATGGCTGACGCTGCCCTTGAGTTTCTTCGGCCCCTTGACGTGGGTCAAAGAGCGGCCATTGTAGCCTTTCTTGCCATCGCCCACGTCCGCCTCGTATTCCAAGTACTCGAAGCGGGCGGCCGCGTCGCCGTCCAGGGGCTTGCCCGCAAGGGCGCGCGCCTTCAGCTTTTTCCACTCCTCGAACTCCACCCGCATTTGGGCGCTGGCAGCGTGCCAGTGGAAATAGACTTCCGCATCGTCCTGGCCGCCAATTGAATCAATGAATTTCTGGCAAATAGCCTTTTCTTTCTCAGGGAACACCATCAACAACAACTGCGAGTACCAGTCCACGTCGGCCGAATTGAGGAAGGGATAGTCGAAGCACTCAAGAAATTCCGCCAATCCGCCCTCAATCCACACGGCTGCGTTGGACAAGAGATAGGAGATCTCGTTCATCAGCAGGTTGACCACGCGTGTGGCCGCCGGTCGGTCGTTGGCGTAACCGGGGTCGCTGCGGACGATGTCGAACACCCGGGACTGGATTGCCTCGGTTCGATCGATCCAATTCGCGTATTCCGCCAAGGCCCATTCGGTCATGGCAACGGCCCGCGTTTTTTCGTCCGTAAACCTCTTCGTATAGGCTCGATCGAATGACTTGCCGTCGACGTATTTCTGTTTCGGGAAGTCCATCACCGTGGCGAAGGGGATCTTCACCCGTCCGTTGGCCGGAAGCTTCACGGTGACGGCGATGGCCGCTCCGCACTCGAAGGTCGGTTCGGGGGATTTGTGGGCAGTGAACCGGCCCTGCAGGTCCACCAGCAGGTCGGTCTTGTAGGCCGCCGTCCGGAAACCGGGCTGGACATCAATCTTGACGCCGGCCATTTGGGGCACGGCGATGACCATCCGGTCGCCGGTCTTCCGGCTGCCCATGACGACGCCTCTCATGGTGGCCGATTGGTATTCCTCGTGAACCTGTTCTTCCGTCGCGCCCTGTCCGCTGAAGGCATTGTCTTGCTCGGCGCGGAGTTTCTTTTCCGTCAGATTCACCAGAGACGGCCGGGGGATCACCAGCATCACCGTGCGCTCTGCATCGGCTGAATTGCAGAGATCAAACACGTCCACCGTGGCCGGCACCGACACGTCCGCCTCATTCCCCGATAGTTCCGGAGAAATCGTGGTCCGCGCGACGCGAACGCCTTCGATCTCGTACCGGAAAATCATGCTCGGCGGGGCCAGTGTCACCGACACATCCTCATCGGCAATGGAATCGGGATAGGCTTGGGGCTCCTCGCCCTTTTCATCCTCCTCCTCACGCTTGAGGTTGGTGAGGAGACGGGTTTGGGTCTTGCCCGCCTGGGTGACGCCGATCATCGGGGTCGAGGCAAAGCGCATCCGCTTTCCGAACCGGATTGAGCGTCCGGCGTCCAGGAGGTGGTTCACTTGGCCGAACGGAGAGACTCCCGTCGCCAACGTGGGCGCTCCGGTCACCACTCCGGTCGGAGGGAAATCCAGTGTGGCCGACAACCCTTGAGCGTGGACCAGCATTCTCCTGAACAGATAGATCACTTTGGCCAGCTCCCCGCCGATGGTGTGGAGCTCGTGCCTTCCGAGTGGGCCGGGGTCCTGCGCCGCCACGGCGGCGACCCGGCGGGACTCGCTTTCTTGCGCCATCTTCTCGATGAGGGGCACGGCGGGCTTGCTGCCGAGTTTCACGACGATCTCGACTTTGGTCCTTCCCGACAGGAGGGCGGTGGGCACGACATTGCCTGCCACCGGTTTGCCGTCGACGAGCATGACCGTGTTTGCTCCATCACCGCGCTCGACCCGGATGTGGCATGCCACGCCCCGGAACACCCGGGTGGCCGTGTAGCCCGGCCAGTTTTCGGGGAGGCAGGGGTCGATCATCAACCCGTTGTAGGTCGGACGGATCCCCAGGATGTTTTTCGTCGTGGCCTGGTTGACCCAGGAAACGGTTCCCGATAGCCAGGGGTTCCGGGCCAAGCCGAATTGAGGGTGCTCGTCGCTGGCCATGTTCTGCACGAACACATCCGGCTGACATTCGTAGGTGTTCGTGTCTTGCTTCAGGGGATTGATTCGGTCGATGATCTGCACCGCCCGTTCGCCGTGGCCCAACATGGTTTCGGCGATGGCCGCCCACGGGTTGGGATGCAGGAAGATGCCCGCGTTCTCCTTGAGCCCCGGCGTGTAGGTCGACGCGCTGATGCCCGGCTGCGTTTTCTTGTACGCGGGGGTCATGACCTTGATGCCGTGTTTCGTGTCCAGCTTCTCTTGGACGGATTTCATGGCCCGGGCGGCCCGGTCCGGCGACGCGAAGCCCGCGATGACGGCCCACGCCTGGGTGTAGAGGTATATCTGTCCCTCCTCGTTCTTCTTCGAACCCACCGGGTTTCCGTCTTTGTCGATGTAGCTGACGTACCACTCGCCGTCCCAGGCGTGCTTGTTCACGTTCTTCTTGATGCGGTCGTATTCCTCGGCGTAGCCCTGGGCGGATTTCACATCGCCTAGAACGTCCATCAGTTCCTGCATCTCCAGCAGGGCCTTGCCGTACAGGCAGGCGCTGAACACGGATTCCGATCCCTCCATGTTGAAGGCGTCGTTCCAATCGGCCCAACCCAGCTTGGGCAAACCGTGCCGCCCCAGGTTGCCGGGCGTGAAGGCCAGGGCACGGTGCAAATGCTCCAGGACAGTGCCGGATTTCTTCTCGCCCGCGCCCTCGTCGTAGTAGCCGATTATCTTGTTCAGGAAGGCGGTGTCGCCGGTTTCCTTCACGTATTCGACGACCGCCAAGACGTTCCAAAGGTGGTCATCGCTGTAAAAATCCTGTTCCGAGCCGGCCTGGCCCTCGCCGATGGACGCCTTCATGGTAAGAGGGTTGAACTGGTGCATCGAGGATCCGTCGAAGCGCTGGACGGAGAGGAGCTTCTCGATCATCTCCCGCGCCTTGTCCGGCATGTAGGGCAGGACGCCCATCAAGTCCTGGTTGGTGTCCCGGACGCCGATGCCCCGGTCGCCGCCGTAGCCCAGCTGGTTCAGGGACAGGTAGCGGGACCAAAAGAAGGTCGCGTGGTTTTGACGGGGGCCAAGCGTGTTGACGATCTTGTTCAGCGCCGCATCGGGCGTCTCGACGTCCCTGAGATGGTCGAGGTATCCCCGCCAGGAAGCATGCAGAACCACAAACGCCGCGTCCACGTTTTGCGGGTCTTGCAACCGGGCGATGGAGTCGGCGGCGGCCTCGACGCTGGTGTTCTGGCCGAGCTGGATGATGATTCGAGATTCCTTTCCCTGGGCGATGGCTCCGAGGCTGTAAAGGATGGCGGCGATGCTGTTGCCGTTGTCCGCGCGGAGAGCCTGGTAATTGTCCAGGTGCTCTTCTGTGAGCCCCCCCGGCTCGGCGTACGTGCCGTACCCATGGCTTCCAAGAAACTTGTTCCGATCCGTGGTGAAGGAATCCATAGGACGGTTGGCGGTCAGAAAATTGGCCCGTCTTCCCTCGGCCATGTGCGGATATTGCGTGATGACGTTGCCGACGGCTTTCCCCTTCATCGTCTGGGGAACCCAGTCCGCGTTGGTCAAGTTCTTGAGAGCGTCCGGGTGGGAGAACTCCACCAGCGGGATCACGTCAACTTGCGCGTTCTTCGGGGCGGAAATGTTCCTCACCTTGACGTCCGTCACCACCTGAGACGCGCCCGCGGGGACGAACATCTTGATTTCGAATTCCAGACCGTTCATCCGCACGAGCCACTTGTTGTAGCCCAGGCCCATCCGGCACTCGAACTTGTCGTAGGGGGTCAGGGTGGGCGTGAAGAACGGGGAAAAGACCGTGTGGGTGCCGTCAGCGTTCTTGATCCGGCAATACAACGTATTGCCCCGCATGGCGTTCTGAGGGGTGTCGATCTTGTAGCCCGTGATGCGGTTGTTGGCCGGGTCCTTCTTGCAGATGTTGAGCCCGCCCGTCTGGTCGACGAACCCGCCGAAATCCAGCGTGCCGATGTAGTTGACCCACTTGGTGGGCGTGCGTGGATCGGTAACGACGTACTCGCGGGCCGCATCGTCGTAGTGACCGAAATTGGACGCAGTCTCGTCGCGGCGAATCTTGGTACTCATGGCAGCCGCATTTTTAGCATGCCTAGGGCCTAGCGGGGAGCGGTATAGGTGTGGGTGGCCGTGACGGTGACCGGGGCTGGTGCGGTAACAGAGGCGGTGGCGGCCGGGCCAGTGGACCCAACGTCCTGCCGTTATGCGGCTCCCCGTCGAGAGAGAAGGGCGAGAAGCACTCGACGGGGGCTCTCCATCCCCAAGATGCTCATCGGAGACTCGTTGATGGCGTCGTGGATCTCGCGAGCCAGTTTTGCCTTCAACGGCATATTATGCGGCCTTCGCGCGCTTGGCTCCCTTGTGCTCGCCTACACGCTTGAGCTCTTCACGAACGACCCGACGAACAACCGTCTCGATCTTCACCGGTCCCTCGGTCGCAATCGTTCGTAGCGCCTCGTTGATCATGCTTTGGTAATTGCCGCCACCCGCGGCGTCCGCCTGGCCCCGGAACCATTCCAAGATGTCGTCGTCGAGACGAATCGTAATTCGCGTCTTCCCCGCGGGAGCTGGCAGGACAGCGCCTCGTTTCCCCTTTTTGAAATCGTACTCCTTGCGCATGGTTACTTCTCCTCGTAGTCGCTTGATTCCTTCCGCGTGGCCCGTCTTGCCGAAATCATCCGAACCTCCTCATCGCGCCAGGTCCAGGAGACGACCAGCACCCGACCAAGAAAGTCGAGCCCGATGGTGACATAGCGGTCTTCATCTGGATGCGGATCATCGAGGGTGATAGCACGCGGATCTTCGAACACCCCAGCCACATCGGCAAAGCTGACGCCGTGTTTGGCCCGATTCGCCCGCGCTTTGGCAGGATCCCACTGATAGGACACGAAGGAAGTGTATGCATTCCCGTACATACACGCAAGCTGAAACTTCGGGTCCGCCTTTGCCGGTGCAACGGGTTCGGCGGCGTCCGACCTAGACAAGCAGATGTTCATTGCGGAGAAACCCCGTCCACGCTTCGACACATTCGTCGGAGAGATTCTGAAGGTCAAACCTTTGCACTTCGCCGGTCGACGGTTCCTCGATGAGGATGAAGTACTCCTCATTCGTGCCCGCGCGCTTACCCGGCCATCCCGCAGGGTGGTATTCACGCCCGATCGATGGGAGCACGTCGAGCTTCGTCCTTGAGGGATCGAGCGTCAGGTGTTTGGTGCCGTTAGCTATCTGTCGACAGAGGGCCATAGCCGGGGTCGCATTCATGAAGGCGTCGAGGCTGGCTTGTGTGACGGCGTTGGAGTTCTTCAGGAAGTCTCGCAGGTGTTAGCAGTTCTGAAAGAACGCGTATAGGTAGTCGAACGGAGACATCCCGTCCGTAGCGCCGAACGCGGCACCGAGATCGCGAACGCGTTTGTGCCAGCGGAGGACTCGCGCAAACTGTCCTCGCCAACCTGGACCGATGTATTCGCTGAGTCCCATTTCTGCAAGCCACATGGTTTCTCCACGGAATTCTCGTCCGCCGAGTTGCCGTTAAGCGGTGGGCGGCCGTCTGCGGCCGAGCACTGCGCCGGTTAGCCAGCCTTCTTCGGGTTCTTCCCCGTATTCGATGGGTTCCGCTTCTCCACTTCGCGAAGCAGCGCTTCGTATCCCATTTTGTCGGCGGCACCCTTCTTCATCACCTTGTGCTTGACCAACTCATCGATAATCGCGCCGCGTACGATTAGCGGACCGGCCAGCGCCACCTGTTCAGGCTTGGTGATGCTTTCCGGGGTGCGACCAGCGCGGCGCAAATCTTCGAGTGCCTTGAGTGACACGGGAACCATCTGGTCGACTGCAGCGAGAAGCAGCACCCAATAGCGCGTAGCGAATGCCATTTTAATCATTGGATCCTGACCGTTAGTAGCGCCGAGTGGCTCGGGATCATCCTTTTGCACGAGACCATTCATCAGCTGAGCCAGGTGGCTGCGAAAGTTGGTTCGAAAGTCCTCGATCGACTGGTAGGCGCTATAGAGACCTCGGTTCGCATACGTTGCCTTGAATCCTTGGACCTTGCCGTACTGTTTCGTATCGATGCAGCTGGGGCTTACCGGCCGATCCGAAAAATAGACCATCACCTTCTTGCCTGCGTTGATGCTTCTTTCGATCTCCTCCTGTGTTCCCGAGTCGGCGTTTGGGGTCGGGCTGCCGAACCGAGTCCAAAAGACGCCGACCACGATATCGGCATCATCTGCGACCTGTCGGTTGATTACCTCCTGCGGTTGCGCGCCGGCCTCGGGATAGGTGTTGGTCTTCCACGAAACAACTGTGATCATCGCGCCGGCTGACAGCCCGTGATGGACGTTCCATTCCTCAACGAGCTGCCTCACCACGGATTGTTCCTCCGTTACGTCTTGGGCTCCGGCGAGAAACAGGGAGAAGACTCTTGCGTTCTTTGGCATGGCAACCTTTCCGGTCTGGCTCTGTATTCGGACGCAGCTTGGCGCCCTACGGCGTTTTTCGCAAGCGTGGGCGGGCGGCAGACGTCACGGCACCGAGCCGACTTCCCATCGGTCACCTCAAGCAATGTCAAGGTGTTGCCGATTGCGGACCCGTTGCCTGCGCCAAATGCGCTGTTTCGGTTTGCTGTCTAATCCCCCAAAGGGCAGCAGCGATTTCGGGCATGGGAATCTTGTCCGGCGGCGCCTGACCCATCCCTGACACCGCCTCGGCCCAGGCCGACAGGGCTGGCCCCACCGCCCCGACGACCGCCACCGCCTCTGTTACCGCACCAGCCCCGGCCACCGTCACCGCCACCCACACCTACACTGCTCCCCGCTACTCCGAATCCCAGGACATCAGGCCTGCCGCCCCCTATTCCCGTCCTTTGATTCATGGTATTGCCTTTCACCATGGAAAACACGACCAAGAAGGCCGCGCCGGCTGTTTTGTGGGTTCCGTCGTCGTACTTGGCGATGGGATTCGTGCTGTGCGCGCTCACGCTCAGCACGACCTTCGTCTTCAAGAACCTGGAGGTCGAGGAGAGCAGGATCACGATGCTGGCCGCGATCCTCATGTTGCCCTACACCTTCAAGTTTCTGTGGGCGCCACTGCTCGAGCTGTACAAAACCAAGAAGTTCTTCGTCGTGCTCATGCAGCTCTGCGCTGCGGTCTTGATGGCCTTGGCGGGCCTGGCGTTGAAGCTGCCGGCGTGGTTGGCCATCACCTTCGGCGCCATGATGGTCTGCGCCTTCGTGGGCGCCACCATCGACATCGGCACCGACGGCGTTTACGTGACCACCCTCGACGACAAACAGAAAGCCCGCTGGGCCGGCATCCAGAGCATGGCTTGGACCGGCGGCCAACTCATCGCCCTCGGCGCCCTGGTCTGGGTCGCGGGCAAGCTGCACGAGGACGGGTACACCTACCAGATCGCCTGGATGTACGTGTTCCTGGCCGCCGCGGTCATTCTTGTGGGCTTGGCCGTGTGGCACGGGGTCTTCATGCCTCCCGGCGCCAAGGCCAAGGACGCACCCAAGAGCATGGGTGAGGCGATGGCTGGGTTCGGCCACGCCTACAAGACCTTCTTCCAGAAGAAGCTCATCTGGCGAATGCTGGCCCTGGCCTTCTTCTATCGCTTTGGCTGGTACCTCATCGAGAAGGTGAACAATATTTTCCTCATCGGGGATCGAGCAAAAGGCGCCCTCGGCCTCACCGACCAAGCCGCCGGTCAGATCAGTGGTATTTGGGGCTCGGGCTCGTTTTTGGCGGCCAGCGTGCTTGGCGGCCTGGTGCTGGCCAAGGTCGGCCTTTCCCGCAAGACCCTGATGCTTTTCGTGGGCAGCCTGGTCATCCCGAACGTGGCCTTCATGTACCTCGCCAGGTCGCAGCCCGATGCGAGCGATGCTTGGCTCATCACCTCCGTCTATTGCCTGGCCATGTTCGCCTACGGCTTTGGCGCCGTCGCGCACATGTACTACATGATGAAGCAGATCTCGCCCGGCCCTTATCAGACCGCCCACTACGCCTTCGCCACCGGGACCATGGGTCTCTGCAATTTCTCCGCTGGCTTTTTCAGTGGCAAGCTCGAGAAGGCTCTCGGCTTCCCGACCTTCTTCACCGTCGCGCTCTTCTGCACCATCCTGGGCCTGCTGGCCGCGTGGTTCGCTCCCTTCGTTCACAGCATGGGCGAGGAGACCAAGGCAGGAGCGTAGGGCGGACAGCGCGACGAGGAAAGGCACACCACACCCCAGGCACCACCCGAATACAAAAAGGGCGATCCCTCGCGGGACCGCCCTTTGGCTTAGGTGCTACAGATCCCTACTGGCAGGCCACCGCGGTTTCATCCGGGCCTGGGCCTACGTTGCCGCTGACGTTGGCGGTGAAGGTGTTCCCGGTGTTGGTCAGCGTGGCGGTGGAGCCGCACCGGATGCTGATGCCGTAGCTAGCGCTGTTCGACAGCGTGGAGTTTTCGAGGTCGAGCACACTGGTGTTCGATACCACGGTTATGTCGCCGGCCGAGGATCCCCCGCCGTAGGAAATATTGGCGTATTGGATGGTGGCGCGGCCCGTATCCCACAAGGTGATACCTGCCCAATCCCCGGGCGCGGGCGAGGAATTGAGCGAGGTGAACACGACCGGGGCGGCCAGGGTACCGTTGACATGCAGATTGCCAGCGTCGGAGTAGCCGATCCAGAGGTATGTGTCCGAGGCAAACTTGAAGACGCTGCCCGCAGCGATGCTGAGGATGGGCGTGGTGGTTCCCCCGAGACCAAGAGCCGATGTGACCGCAATCGTCGTGCCTGGATTCTTCCAGTCGGTGGAGACGCTGACGTCGCCACCAGCCAGCTCGATCATCGCGCCGCCGTTGAAGGTATTGGTCGAGTCGATGCCGGCGAAGGAAGGTGCCTGGACCGAGATTGCATACTGCTGTGTCGGCGTGGTCGGGATATTGCTGAAGGTGCAGTTACTGATGGTGAAGTTCGAGTCCGCGCTGCCTTCCTCGATGCCGTTGTAGCCTGCGCCGACGTGGTTGATGGCTACGTGATCGATCGTCACGCGGGCTGGCTTTACACCTGAGCCTAGGATGCATGAGTAGGAGGAACCGCAGTAGTCGAGGTTGGCATAGGCGATCTGTGTGCCGCCCATGGTGCCGCTCCAGAGAACGATGCCGACCCAGTCGCCCGCGCTCGGCGTCGTGTTGGACGAAGTGAAGGTGATTGGGTTGGTGGCAGTGCCAACGGCGACCAGTTTGGCCGCGGTGTTGTAGCCGATCCAGATACCGACATCCGGATCGAAGCGTAGCGTTGCACCTGCCTCGATGGTCAAAGTCGCGTTGCCACCGACGGAGATACCGTCCGTAATTGTGTAGGGGCTGCACGCCTTAGTGAGGGTGAGGTTGGCTGTGACGTCTCCGCCCGTGAAAGGCGTCGTCATTGTGCAGACCACTGGGGTGGTATCGATAGGCGCCGTCGTATCGAGTTCGGCGGTGTCGAGCGCGTCGGAGGTATCGATGGTGGCTGTGTCGAGCTGGATCGGCGCATCGGACACAATGGGCGCATCGGGGATCGCTGCATCCACCACCGGGGTGGTATCGCCGGGCGCGATCACATCCAAACTCACCGGGGCGGTGTCGACCACGGGAGGAGTTGTATCTGGAGCGCCGACATCCAATTTCGCGCCATCTGCGCCGCCGCCTCCGTCGTGTCCGATCGCCCCTCCCGTACCGCCACCCGATCCTCCAGTTCCGTTGTTGTTCCCGCCGCTGCCACAGCCTACGAGGAGGAGTGGCGTTGCAGAGAGCACGAGAGCCAATGCACGCGCAGTTCGCTTGGTCATGTCAGTGATCCTTTCAGCAAGTTTAAGAGCCGACCGGCGCCAACTATAAGCCCAATCGGGTTCAATGAACAGACGGCTGTGGCCGGCCCCATATTCATGGAGTCAGCCTCCTGACCCCCATGGACCTGCACCGGACCTAGCCCGCAGCCTTGATCGCCTCGGGCATGCGGGCGACAGGTCGCATGGGCCTCGTCCTCGCGAGAGCCGTCAGGGTGACGGGGTCAGCATGAGGGCCGAATATCAGCGACGGGTCGGAAGTTCTATTATGACTATAGTCAATGACCATGTTATCTTAGCTCTTATGGTTTCCATCCAAGTCTCGGAGTTCAAGGCAACCTGCCTTTCGGTGATCGAGCGTGTGCGAAAGACCGGACAGGCGGTCCGCATTACAAAGCACGGTGTCCCGGTTGCGGAGCTCGTTCCATCGCGACCACAGGCCAAGGGCAAGCGCCAAGGCTTCCTTGGCAGCCTGCGCGGCACGGCAAGTCTCGCCGAGGACATTGTTTCTCCCGTGCTCACCGATGACGAATGGACGAAGGGCCTTCTTGAGGACGACAAACGGGAAGGCCGACGTTGAAACTCCTGCTCGATACCCACATCCTGGTCTGGGCAAGGCTCTCTCCCGATCACCTTTCCGAAGCCGCCCGCGAGGCTCTAGAGGACGAGGACAACGAGCTTTGGTATTCGCCCATCAGCGTCTGGGAAATGCTGCTCCTTGCCGAGAAGAAACGGATCAAGATCAAGGGTGATCCCTATCGCTGGGTGGAACTGGCGCTGGAAGGTTTGCAGGAGGCGCCGCTCAACAAGCACGTTGCTATGGAAAGCCGCCGCATCAAGCTGACCCACAAAGATCCCGGCGATCACTTTATCGCCGCCACGGCCCTCGTCTACGACCTTGTCCTGGTTACCGCCGATCAGGAACTCTTGCAGTGCCCTGCGCTGAAGACCGTTTGATTCCCACTGGACCAGCTGCAAGCCCCTCGAAAGTCCTCGCGCGCAGACGGGCTACGCCTCCGCCTCACTCACAGCTCCGAACGGGGCAAAGAAGGAAATAATGATGGGTGGCAGCGAGGCGAGCAGCACGAAGCCGAAGAAGGCTTGGTAGCCGAGCCAGGCCTGGATGCGCCCGCTCACCATCCCGGTCAGCATCATGTTGAGCGCCATGATCCCGGTGGCGAAGGCATAGTGGGCCGTGCGATAGCGCCCGGGCGATAGCTCTTGCATCATGTACAACATCATTCCAACTGTGCCCAGGCCGTAGCCCAGTTTCTCGATCAACACCACACAGGTAATCAAAACGAGATCGTTGGGCAGGGCCTGGCTCAAGTAGAAGAACGTCACGTGCGGCACATTGAGAGCAAAGGCCAATAGCACGAACACCCGCCGCAAGCCGTAGCGCGCGGCCAGCAGCCCGCCCAATAAAGTTCCCCCGACAAAGGCCACTGTCCCGAAAGTTCCATTGATGTTGCCCAGGGCCATGTTGTCGAGCCCTAGGCCCCCGACGGCCCGTTTGTCCATCAGGAACAGGGGACCGATCTTCTCGATGAATCCCTCGGCAAATCGGTAGAAGAAGACCGCAGTGATCATCATCCACACGCGCGGCTTCCTGAAAAAACTGACCCAGGCGTCCGCAGTGGTGGCCAGAGCGGCACGCACGCTGGAGGGCGTGTCCGCAGCCTTGGCCCCCGGGGGAAGAAGATAGTAGTGCCAGACAGCGGCCGCAGCCAGGATGGCCGCGACCAGCATCATCACGATCATCCAGGCCGTGAACCAGGCCGGGTTGGGCCCAGAGATGGGCGCTGGTTTGCCCGCCGCGGCCCAGTCAAACAGCACCTTGGTCAAGCTGACCAGTGCGCCCGAGACCAAGACCCTGCCCAAATTCCAGAAGGCCCCTTGCAGTCCGGCGTAGAGCGCCTGTTCTTTGGGCGTGGTCGAGGTCAGGTACACGCCGTCGCCGGCGATGTCTTGCGTCGCCGAGGCAAAGCCCGACATCCAGAAGAAGGCAATGGTGAGCGGCAGGTAGGCCGGCAGTCTGAGGGCAAAGGCCGCGCAAGAGAACGTGACCACCATGGTGAGCTCCATGGCGATCACAAAGAAGCGTTTGCTGCGAAACAGCTCCAGTAGCGGCGCCCACAAAGGCTTGACCACCCAAGGCAGATACATGGCGCCGGTGTAGGCCGCGATCTCGGCGTTGGTCAGCCCGAGGTTCTTGTACATGATGGCCGCCACCACGGACACCGCGATCATGGGCGTGCCCATGGCAAAATAGAGACTGGGAACCCAGAGCAGAGGATGTGCGCGCTTATCTTCAGGGCGGGGCATGGCGGGCTAGCAGGCTGGTTTGACCGTCGCCCACCGTCGCTATCGCTGGATGACGGCCGGGATATCCAGCTCTTCCCACACCGGGGTCGTGTTCACCGTCGCGGGACTCTGGGTCCACAGGTAGACCGCTGGATAGGTCGTGATGGTGCCACTGCCGTCCACCACGATGGCGGTCATGTAGAGCTGGGATATGAAGACCTGGCCCGATTGGTAGGTGCTGGTGACGGGCGGAATGTCGGCGCGGTTTGAAGAGAAGATGACCCAGTAGTAGGTCTTTCCGTTCAAAGCCTGGAACGACGGCGACCACTTGCCAAAGTGGTTGTTGACCCCTGGGCTGGTCTTGCTGCTGCACTTTGAGGGGCTGTTGGCGATGAGGCGGGCCGGGGTACCGCCTTTGGAGGGGATGACGAATATCTCGGCCTGCGTATTGGCGTACATGACCTGCGTTGCGGGCACTCGGTTGAAAAGCAGGAACTGATCGTCGGGCGAGAAGGCCGGGTAGTATTCTTCCCACGCCGGATCAGCCGCGCCGGACACGGGCTGCGCGGCACCACCACTGTCGTTGTTGAACGGCACTGAGTACAGGTCGGTGGCTCCCACGTTCAGTCGTCCATCCATGTTGCCGCCGTTGGTAGACGAGTAGACGATGGCGGTGCCGTCGTGGCGCCAGGTCGGACAGGCCGCGCCATACGAATCGCCGGTGCGCACGATCTCGCCGTACTGCTGTCCCGGGACCACGAAATTCTGGCCATTGTTCAGGGGAGGTGCGGGTGAGTCCAGGTTGAACCAGGCCAGCTTGGCCGGCAGCTTGTCGTCAGTGGCCCAGGGCTGGGTCGGATCCTGCAGGCTGGACGTCGCCACCATCAGGCGGTGTCCGTCTTGCCAAAACGCCTTGGAGAAAGCGGGCATGCCAGACCAGGGCATGTTGAGTGCTGCCAGGCCGCCCGGGCTCAGGTTCGGCAGCTCGGTGCCCAGTGTATCGGTGCTGATCCCGGCGATGGCCATGTTCCAGGGCCAGTGATCGTTGAAGCCAACATAGTGGCTATCAGGCGTGGCCGCGTGGCACCCGATGCATAGAACCTTGCGGACGGTGTGCGCGTCCTGGTTCATGCTCGGCTGCTGGACCTGCGAGGTCTTGAGCACGATCACCGTGGAATCATCGCCCAGGGTGTAGCCGCTGAGATAGTCATCGGTGTCCTTGGCCAGCGACGGGTCCTTGCCCACCTCGGTGGGAACCGCCGACCAGAAGACGATGTTGCCGCCCGCGCTTGCGGGCGCGATGCGGAAGTTGACACTGCTGGCGCCGCCGGAGGACGTGCGCACGGTCACCGTGATGTCCTGGTCGCGCACGTGTGCCGCCAGGGCTTCCCAAATGGTCTTGGACATGGTCCAACTGCTTTGGTTGGTGTACACGACCATGTCCTTGACCTCGAGGGCCGTGTGGATGGTGATTTGAACCAGGCCGCCGCCGCTCCAACTGATGCGGGGGCGTTGCCAGTTGTAGGGGAAGAGCGTGCCGTCCTCGGGTTCGGAAATGCAGGGCCCTGAGCCCGACGGGGAACCACTGAACTGTGACGCCCCGCCGGTCGCAACACCGGTGTCAAAGAAGGGGTTGGGAGTGTTGGGGTCGCTTGAGAAATCCACGCACCCGCTGCTGGGACAGGGCAGGGGATCGCTACCGGGTTGTGGCCCGGGCCCAGGTCCGCCTGTGGAGCCGGCCAGGCCCAAATTCGGGGATCCACCGATGATGCCGGTCGATCCAGGCTGACCGCCACCGTTGCCGGCGACGTCAGCGGCTTTGCAAGCGAGAGTGAACGAGAAAGGAAGAAGTGAGAGATACAATAGTCTATTCATGTCTGACCTACAGTCTGAGGCGCACCCCCGTGTTGATGTCAGCGACCATTGAGAAGGCCGGGACGCCACCCAAACCGTTGATTTCGAGTATCCAGCTCCAGCTGTCGCTCAAGCCAATGGCCATGCCACCACCGACGCCGAACACCACCGGGCCGCCGAGGACGGTGTCATTGACTATTGGAGGCGTGCCGTTTTTGCCGTTGTTCTTGAGACCCTCGACGTAGAGGCGGAAACCCTGGCCGCCACCCAGGATGCCGCTGCCGTAGAAGCGGACGGTCTTGCCACTGGTGAAATACAGCAATCGTCCCAGGAACGCGACGGCCGCCGGCGCAGTGGAATTGCCAGCCGCCTGTGGAATGTACTGGATTCGTCCCTGAAGGGACAAAGAGAGGCTCGGGGTCAGAAAGTAGCCGACCTCGGGGGTGACCTGAGCGGCCTTGGCCCAGGCCACGCCTGGCGTGTATTTGACTACGGTGGCGTGGTACACCTCGGGCCCGGAGCTCCCGGCATAGCCGTAGCCAATGCCCACGCCCAGACCGAGCCACCAGTAGCCGCTGGTCTTGAGCGGGCCGCCCTCGGTCTCGCCTTCGCCTTCAGCTTCGTCCCGCCCAGCACGAGACGCTGCTCCCGTTGCCCCCCCCTCGGCGCCGCGGATTTCAATCTCCACAGGCTCGACCACGCTCCCGACTGAGGCGACAACCTTTCCCCGCTTGTTGCGCGCTTGGAAGTAGAGGGAAAGCTGCTGACCCGAGGTGGCCTCGGGCGGAAGCTGCGTGCCCCAGCCTGGGGTTCCATCGAGCGCGGCTTCGGCCGACATCTTGCGTGACTTGAACGGGGAAGTGTCGCGGGCGCGGAAAAAGACCGTCACCTCGGCGAGCGGAAGCGAGCCTTCGACCACACAGCGGAGTTTGACCGACGAGCCGGCCGTCGCCGCATTCGCGGTGGGACAGAGGAGAGGACCCTGCGGCGCCGCGGGCGGCTCGCTGGGCTCGGGGCTGGGTGCCGGCGAGGAGGTCTGCATCTCGGACTTTGCCCGTTCGAATAACTCTTTCACCTCGGCAGAGTCCGTGCCCGCGGTGGGCAAGTACTGAGGCTGCATCTCCAGCGCCTTCTTGAAATGGAAGAGCGCTTGGTCTTCGTTCTTCAGGCCGGAGGCGTAGAGCACCGCGAGATTGCCGTGCGTCCCGGCCATCACGGCATGATTCCCGAGGGCAGCGGCCTCGCCGATTTCCAGCGCTTTGTTCAGGCTCTTCTCGGCGAGTGAAAACTCCATCGCGTCGAAGAACTGCCTGGCCTCTTTGTTGAGGCGAATGACCTTTGCCACCGCTTCCTTGTTTTCGCCGGCGGCCACAACCGTCCCGGCCGGCAAGGCCAGGAGCAGTAAGGTGGCGACTGCCAAGAAGAGGTGTCGATTGAACCAAGGGCGTACGGATTTCTGCGCGCTCATGCGATCCCCGTGCAAGGTTATTGACTGCTCTCGAACTTATAACTCGGGAGCTTTTCAAAGTGCGAAAATTACTTAGCTACCCGACGACGCACTCGATGCGAACCTTGGCACCGGCCGGGGCGTATGGAACGATTGGCTTCTCCGTGCCTGACTGCGTCGCGTTCGGCGCTTTTCCTGGTCAATGCTGGTTCTGCTTGAGCGGGGTAGTGCCCTTCTCGTCCAGGTAGGCCAGCACCCAAGCAAGCGGGGCGTTCCAGTTGATGCAGATTTCGTTGGTGGCCCAGGATTCAATGTCGTCGGCAAAACATTTCTCTGGCGCACACCCGCCCAGGGACGCCTTCACGTAGGGATCCTCGAGACCGGAGTTGGGGCCGCCCGAAACCATGCCGGGCGGGGCCGATGGATACTTCTCGTTGACCTGGTGGGCCCAGAAGCGATGGTGCGGGTTGCGCAAGGGCCGGGCGCCCCAGCCGGTCACGTAGCTTTGGTCCATGGCGTTGCGACCCAGAATGTAGTCCATCCCGGCGGCCACGGCGTTCAGGTATCGCTGCTCGTGGTTGAAGTCGTTGGCCAGGGCCAGAACCACCAGGTTGTTGAGCAGGAATGAGTTCGAGCCCCAGGGCGCCTTGCCGGCCTGGCCGTAGTCAATGGGCACCCGGTAGCCGCGCTTCTGCAGGATCTGCAAATAGGCATCTGCCGCCTGAGTCACAGCCTTGCGCGCCGTCGCAATTTCCTTGTCACCCAGCGCGTTTGGCACGACCGCCAGCGAGATGGTTCCCAGCGCCGCGGTTGCTTGCCAGGTCATGGGCGAGGCGCCGTCGCCGCCTTCCGTGGAGGGCAGACGTGGCGCAACCTTGAGGTAATAGGGCGAGGACGCGAGGAACTGCTTGTATTCGGGCTTCTTGGTCGTGATGAAGAGCTCAGCCGCCGCCCAATAGAATTCGTCGTCGACTTTGTTGTCTTCATACGGCCCGCCGCCGACACCCCCCGGTGGTGCGAAAACCGTAGGATGGCGCTGCGCCGCTTGCCAGGCTCGCTCGGCCGCCACCAGGCAGCGCGAGGAGAATGGGGCATCGATGCTCTGCCAGATGCGCGCCGCCTGCGCTGCCACCGCCGCGAGATTGAGCGTTGCTGCTGTGCTGGGCGGATACAGGAAGCGCGGCATCTTGTCCTCATGCGGAGCCAGGCCGAGCGCCGTCCATTCCTTGTCGTGAATCTTGTGATGAGCCATTCCGGCGCGGTCGCCGTCGGGAACCTGCATCTTGAGCAGGAATTCCATCTCCCAGCGGACCTCGTCGAGCAGGTCGGGCACGCCGTTGGCCTGCTCGGGAATATTCATGCGTCCGTCGGCAAAGTCAGCCAACGAAGAACCGAAGTGATTGGTTCGCTCGTAGAGATTGAGCAAGGTCCACACCGAGATGCCGCCGTTGACCACATACTTGCCGTGATCGCCGGCGTCGTACCAGCCGCCAGAAACGTCGAGACGATAGCTGCAGCCCGAGCCGGCCGCGCAGGGCACGCTCTTGTCCGACAAGTGGCCGGCCGGCCGCGCCCACTGCGGACCGCTCGCGTAGGGCATGGCGATGTCGATGCCGCTGCGGTTTTGATAAAAGAAGGTCAGCGCGTCGTACTTGAGCTTGTGATAGATGGTCGGGCTGATGTCAAAGGGATGGCTGCGATCGGGCCCGACGACGAGGACGAAGCCGTGGCCTTCTTGATCGGACGAGGTGAAGTCGGCAATCTGAACCGTGTCGCCCGCCAGTTTGTCGGGGCCCGCCACCACGGTCTGGCCTGACTGGACCTCGTGCCCGGCGCTATCCACCAGGCTCCAGGCTTCGGGAGCGCTTCCGCCGGCGCGCACAGTCGCCAGTTTCACCAGCCCGGGGAAGTAGCCGACCTGGTTCACCACGATGGCTGCAGGCGGCGCGTCCTTGATCTTGGATCCAGGCGGTGCGGTTCTCGCGCCAATGGGCACGCAACCGACCGCCACAGGCAGGAGGAGCGCGGGAAGGACTACCCGCATCGTCGGGCTACCACCACATACTGGCGGCGATGGTGAACGTGTGCTTGTCAGGCTGCAGAGGCTTCCAGAGATTGCCGATCTGGCCGTAGGGATAGGGAAGGCTGTAATATGTGTTGTAGGCCTTGGTGTACCAGTCTCCGTACATGTAGTACTGGTACTGGATCTGGATTTGCTCGTGGGTGACGAACGCCGTGCGGAAGATCAGGCGCGGAGAAAGCACCATGAAGGTGTGGGTGCTGTCGTCCATGTTGGGCTGGACTCGGTCGAAGCGAAGACCGCCCGACATGACGGCAAACGGGGTGTAGAGCCCCTGGACGCCCCATTTCAGTTTGTCCTTTCCCTGAAGTTTCATCAAGGGCTCGTCCAACTTGTCGAGGCCACTGATGTGGTTGTACATGCCGAAGACTTGGACGGTGACGTCCGAGCCCTGGCCCCAAAAGGCCTGTGGTCGCAGCAGGAACGCAGCCAAACTGAAGGTGTACTGCAGACCGATGCTATCGAGCGTGCCATTGCCCACAGATTTGCCCGTGAAGTTGGCCGCGTACTGCCAGCCGCCCTGAGAGTGCATCGTCTCGATTGTGTCCTGCAGGACGCCAACATTGACCGCCCGGTCGTGGGAATAGCCGAGATAGCCGAGTCCCATCCACCCTCCGTCGAGCCTCAGGTCGGCACCAAGAATGAGCAGGTGGCCATCCCTGGCGCCCAAGCCAGTGGGCGGGGTGGTGTCCGGGCTGGCGTAGTTTGCGGGGACTTGGTCGGCCGGAGTCGTGGCGCTGTTCAGGTCGGTCCGCATGGCGTCCATGGTCCAGGTGTATATGACGTGACCTGTTAGAGTGAGCATTTCTTGGTACATAGCGCCAACGTGCCCATGGGCCAACATTGTGGTTCCCATCTGCTCATAGCCCGGGTAGGGCTGCCACGAGGTGTATGGGGGCTTTGCCCACTGCGGAACATCCATCTTGGCGCCGACGCCTCCCTCTGCAATGACCTTGATGTCGTCGGCAACATCCAAGTCGAATGTGCCTGTGGCGCCGGCAATGCGGGTACGGCCGATCAGGTAGGTGTCATAGGCGCCGCCATCGTACTTGCCCATGGCGCCGTAGCGGTCCGAGAACACGCCCACGTTCCACGTCATCTTGCCGATGTCGCCAAGTGCGTCGGGGAAATTGAGCGTGAGGAAGGCGCGGTCGATGCCCAGCTGGTCCTGCAATTCGCGCCAGCTGCCCGAGGTGATGTTGTAGCTCGCGACGGCCATGGTCATGATGGCGCGGTTGTTCCCGTACTGGAACATCATTTCGCCCCAGGGGCCTGGGTTATTGTTGGTGTAGCTCCACGTGGTGTAGTTCAGATCAGGCGTTACCGGCGGGGCATGAAACTGAAGCCCATGGCCGGACTGAGTATCCATGCTCAGGCGCATAGGGCCGCGGAAGAAGCCGTGGAACCTGAATCCCCAATCCTCGGCAGGCACTTCGGACGCTACGGGTGGAGCGCCTGCATTGTCAGCGGAGTAGGTCGTGGTCTGAGGAGACAGGCCGAGCTCGGTGATTTTTTCGCTGCGCTTGTGCTGGGGGCTGGCGGCGCCGGCTTCCGGCTGGGCCGGGGCCGGAGCAGCGGCCGGGGCGGGCATGGCGGCTGGGGCCGGCGGCGGGACTGGGGCAACGGGCTCGGGGGCGGGCTGGGCCGGGGCTGTTGCGGGCGCCGCGGCCTCTGCGGGAGCGGGAGTTTCCAGGGCCGGAGTTTCTTGGGCCGGAGCCGCAGCTGCCGGCTGTGCAGGCGTCTGGGCCTGGTCAGCCTCTGGGGCTGAGGTCTTGGTCTTCTTTCGGGCTGCTGACGCAGTCCCACCAGAAGCCAGCAACGCCGTAACGAGGAAGGCCGCGGAAAGCAAGCGCAGAGCGACTCGGGTTCTTGAGGGGCTGGTCGTTGTCATTGGGGGGAGCCTCATTAGTTGTCCGCGCTCCCCAACCATCAAGAATGGCCAAGTGGGAAGCAACAAAGGAGGACGTCCTTGTACACCAACTCGCCTCGCGCGGGCAAGGCGGCCGCATGGCGGCCGCCTTGCCCCGAGCATTCGGCGGCGAGACGCGTGCGGTTTGGCCCGCCCGGTTCCCACCAGGCCGGGCTTGCGTGTTGCAACGGCGGAGGAGGATGTTTGCTCCGCGGAATTCGCGGGGCTTTCTTTGAGAAGCAATGCTCGGCGTGCGGCCCACCATGTTCAAGGGCACGGTTTCCGCAGAGGCCAGATCAGCCTGCGGGTGTGGTCTGTTCGACGAGCTGGGGTTCGCGACCCGGTGCGCTAGGGACGCGGCGTGGGCGTCGGTTGGCACGGGAGCATGCGCGGGACTACTTTTTTCCAGAGGCTTGCCCGACTATGCTTTGAACCACGCGGGCCGAGAGGCAAGCCCACGAGTCGTGGAAAGAACAAACGAGACTGCCCTTGCTGCCTTGTACCGGAAGTACGCGCCGGCGATCTACGCCCACTGCCGGCGGATGTTGCAGTCGCAGGCGGCAGCGCGGGACGCGACCCAGGAGGCGTTCATTCGCGTGCTGGCGCGCGGGCCGGGGTTTCCCAACGACGAAGATGCGCTTCGCTACCTGTACCGCGTGTCGACCAATGTTTGTCTGAATCATATCCGCGAGCTCAAGGTTCACACTCGCGCTGCAGTGACGTTGCGGGAACGGCCCTCGTCGTCGGGCTCGATGGAGGGGCGGCATGTGGATCGCGAGTTCATTGCCGCCGTTTTGGACCGCGCTGGCGAGTCCGGCGCGACCGTGGCGGTCATGCACTATGTCGATGGCATGTCGCAGGTTGAGATCGCCGAAGTCTTGGGGATCACAAGGCGAACCGTCTTCAACCGATTGCGCAGGCTCGCGCGAATCGCTCGGGACTTGCTAGGCGCAGACCAACACGATGGGGGAACGACGAAGAGGGAGGGAAGCGCATGAGAGATTGCGTTTCGCACTTGGAGCTGCTGCGCTGGGAGGCCAGACCCGAAGCTGAGAGATCCCCGGATGCGAGCGACCACCTGCGCACTTGCGCACGGTGTGCTGCCGCTTTGGCGGAGTTGGAATTGGCCCGCCAGGAGCTGCTGGGAGTCGATCCTCATGCCCAGAGCCTTGTCGCAGCTCGCGCGATCCTGGCTAGGGTGGCGGAACGGCGCCGCAAGGCATGGTGGCGATTCGTCGTTCCGCTTGCGCTCACCCCGGTGGCTGCCGCAGCCATGCTGCTGCTCTTGGTGACACGCGGTGCTCCGGCGCCCGACACCACCGTCTCTGGTGCTGCGAGGCACGTCGCCGGCACTGTGCGCGCCAAGGGCGCACTGTTGGTCGAGGCGTTCTGCAAGCGCGGTGACAGTGTGTTTCCCGTCAAGGATGGCGACGATTTCGTGGCGGGCGACCGCCTGCGCTTCGCCTACACCAAGGACCAAGCCGGCGTGTTGCTGGTGTTCGGCGTCGACGACGCTGGACGGCTGTTTCCCTACTACCGCGATGACGCACTAGCCGGCGTGACCGCGCCCCCTGGTTCCCAGGTCATGCTGCCCGAATCCGTGGAACTTGACGACCATCACGGATGGGAAAGGGTTTTTGCCGTCTGGACGCCGGACACGCTTGGACAGGACGCCATTCGCACCGCGGTGGCACAGGCGCTGGCCGCGGTCGAGGGTGACATCCGGCAGGCGGCTCGCCTTCCTGTCCAGGCAGAGCAGGTATCCTTCTTGCTCAGGCGGCCGTGACCATGGTCACCTTGGCGCATGGGCTTGTCACTATCGGTGTCATGGCCGTGCAAGAATGAGGTACGCTAGAGCCATGTCCCTTCGCTTGTTAGGCGCTTGCCTGATTCTGGCGTTGGGGCAGGAGGCTGCCCTCGCGCAGGCGCAGCAGACGCGAATGGCGGTCGTGGTGGGCAACAATCTGGGGCACGACCCTGCCCGCACCCTTCGCTATGCCGAGGCAGAAGCCGTCAAGCTGGCCGCCTTGCTTCGTGGGGCTGGTGACTTCGACAGCGTTGTCACCGTCACGGGGGCGTCTCGCGATAGGGTCGAAGCGGCGCTGGCTGCCGCGCGGACGCAGCTCGATCGCGCGCACGTCGAGGGCAAGCGGACCTTGTTCCTTTTCTACTACTCGGGCCACGGCGATCAGGAGGCGCTTGAGCTGGGATCGTCGCGCCTGCCCTTGCGCGATCTGCGTTCGTATCTCGAACAGCTTACTGGCGCTGACGTGCGCGTGGCCTTTGTTGACGCCTGTCAGTCGGGCGCGCTAACCGGTGTCAAGGGTGGACGACGCGCTCCCGGTTACGAAATCCATCTGGCCGATCCTGGGAGCGTGAGGGGCATGGCCATCGTGACCTCGTCGACGGCCAACGAGCTGTCGCAAGAATCCGACGACCTGCAGGGTTCTTTCTTTACTCACAATTTCATGGCCGGCCTGCGCGGCGCTGCCGACACTTCACGCGACGGGCAGGTGACCTTGGGCGAGGTCTATCAATTCGCATTCAGGCGCACGCTGGCCAGCACCGCGGCCAGCCTGGTGGGCGGCCAGCATCCGACCTACGACTATCGAATGTCTGGCGCCGGCGACGTGATCCTGTCCCGTACGCGGCCCAACGACGCTCGGCTGGTTTTCCCACGCGAGGCCGGCGCCACCTATACAGTCGTAGACAAGGGTCGTGGTGAGGTGATCGCCGAGTTGGCCTCGACCTCCGGCGAGGACTTCTATCTGGCCCTGCCTGCTGGCGAGTATCGGGTTGTGCGGAGAGTTCTGGCCAGCGTGAGCGAGACAACTTTTTCTCTCTCGGCGGGCAGCTCGACGGCCATCGAAACGGCGACCATGTCCCCGGTTGTGGCGGATGCTGAGAACCATCGCAAGAAGGGCGGGCTGTGGCAGCCCAATTCGCTCGGCGTTCATTTCGGGCTGCAAAACAGCCCAGTGTCGGGAGCCGGTCTGGTGGGCGCGCTTTCCTACACGCGCCAGCTCGGCTGGCTCGCGTTGCGCGTGCGCGGTGAGTTCTCGTCCTCCGACGCCAGATTGCAGGACTATCAATCGTCGTTCTTGCGTGCCGGGCTCTCGCTCGATGCACTCTGGCCGGTCTACCAAGCAGACAGGCTGGCGTTGCTGCTGGGGCCGACCGTGGGTGTCCCCTTCGTGCGCCAACACGATGTCTGGCACGAGAGCAATTCCGTCGGACTAGACTACGGTGCTGCTGTCTCGGCCATGTGGCGCTCCTATCGCAGCACGTGGCTGGTACTCTCGGCGCAGGGAGGGGGCGAGGTTTTCCGTTTGAACAGCCAGCTGGTCCAGCGGGCGACCGTGGGCGTGTCTCTCGGCGGCCTTGTTGCTTTCTAATAGATGGGAACCCTCAAAGGGTTCCCAAACCCTTCCGCGATGGTGCGCCGCCGGCGAAGCCGACGGGCTCCCCACGCGTCTCATTCTCGCCGGTGAGCGACCGGCGAGTAGGACAATGTAGTCAAGTACGCGCGAACTTTACGTTTTTCTCTCTTCGCATTTCCGTTTCGAGGCCTGTTGCGCATACTCTATTAGTAGAGATGAGTGAGAAGGAACATAAAGTGAGACGACATCTTGTTCAGATAGGTGCGTGTGGTGGAATGGGTGTGTGGCGATGGGTGGTGGCAAGAGCAAGCGGATTTGGCGAAGTGTCGCTCAGCCTGCTCCTTCCGGTCGTGGTTGCTGGCTTGATGTTCGGCGCGACCTGCGGCGCACCGGATGAGGTGATGCGCGGTCAAGTGCAACCCACGGGTGGCAACACCGGTGGATCCGGTGGCGCGCTGTCTAGCCCGTCGAGTAGTGGAGGAACCGCTGGTGTCGCAGGCTCCACCGCGACCACCAGGCCGACAGGCGGCTCGGTTGGCCCGGGCGGCGCCGGCAGTTCTGGCAACCCAGGTGGCAAATCCAGCGCGGGTGGAACCTCGGCTTCGGGTGGCACGACCACGGCGGGCGGCAGCGGCGGAACCGGCGGGATCAGCAGCCCGGGCGGCACCGGCGGCAAAGGTAGCGGCGGTGCGGCGACAGGCGGAAAGGCAACAGGTGGCGCGGGCACCGGCGGTACGACGGCTTCGTCAACCGGCGGGAGCGGGGGTGCTACCTCCCCGTTCGGTGGCACCACAGCCACAGGCGGCGCGG
>Ga0265316_10000536_pt1 | contig 42732 bp, 36 predicted proteins | sample 4522metaG_FD_202092 | JGI IMG/M metagenome (GOLD analysis project Ga0265316, IMG submission 202092) | Rhizosphere microbial communities from Carex aquatilis grown in University of Washington, Seatle, WA, United States - 4-5-22 metaG | ecosystem: Host-associated > Plants > Roots > Rhizosphere >... | reverse complement strand
TAAAAACTTACATTTAGTTTCCAGTTCACTTAATGCGCGCTTTACTTTGGGATTGTCCTGATGGCCTTTAAGGTCAACAAAGAAATAATAATCCCAGGCCCTTTTCTTAGAAGGCCGCGATTCGATCTTCGTCAGGTTTATCCCGTATTTCTTAAACGGCACCAACATATCATGAAGTGCGCCCACGCTGTCTTTTATCGAGAACAAAATAGAAGTTTTATCCTGTCCCGTTTGTTTAGCGATGGTCTTTCCGATAACCAAGAAACGGGTAATGTTATGGGGTGAATCCTCTATGCCTTGGGAGATCAATCTTAATTTATAAACCTTGGCAGCTAAAAGCGAGGCTATGCAGGCACTGCCTTTTTCTTTTTTTGCAATTTGCGCTGCTTTTGTAGTGCTTGGCACTTCGATTGTTTCTACTCCGGGCAAATTCTGCTGCAGCCATATCCGGCATTGTCCGAGTACATTAGGATTGGAGTAGATCCGTTTGATCTTATCTATAGTGCAATTGGCCAGCAAATTATGGGAAACATCCAGCATTAACTGCGCGCAGATCTTCAGGTCAGATTCCATGAACATATCTAAGGTATAGCTTATCGCTCCCTCTATGGAATTTTCAATAGGGACTACCCCATAATCGGCTGAACTTCTTTGAACTTGTGAAAATACACCGCTTATGTTATCGCAGGGAATATAGGAAATCTGGGACCCAAACTTCTTTAAAGCAGCCAAATTAGAAAAGCTGGCCTCAGGCCCAAGATATGCTACTTTTAAATTTTTTTCCAAAGACAGGCTACTGGACATTATCTCTCTGTAAATAGCTGTAAACGCATCATTGCTTAAGGGGCCCTTGTTCATGCGGATCAATCCGTCAAGGACCTGTTTTTCTCTTTCCGGAGAATAAACGTTTGAGCCGTTCTTTTTCTTCAATTTCCCTACATTTAAAATTATTTTGGCACGCGCATTAAGCAACTCAGTGATCTTTTTATCGATAGAATCAACTTGTTTGCGCAGTTTTTTCAGGCTCATTTATCTCCTCCGGTTTTTCCCCTTCTTTGATCGGCTCAATTTCAGCTTCTTTCTTCTCGGCCATAGCCGTAAAATCTTCCATTTTAGGCAGGTCTTCCAAAGATTTCAAACCAAAATGTATCAAAAATTCTTTTGTTGTTCCATATACAAACGGCCTGCCGGGGATCTTCTTTCTTCCGCATATCCTGATAAGATTTTTATCAGTCAGGCTCTTCATTACCCCGTCTACATTGACATTCCTTAATTCTTCGATTTCACTTCTCGTCAATGGTTGTTTGTAAGCAATGATGGCAAGGCTCTCGAGTGCCGGCCGGGACAATTTTTCCGCCAGACGGTCCTTGAACATTTTCCTTAAGAATGGGGCAAATCCGGAATGAGTGATCATCTGCCAGCCACCGGCAACTTCAATAATGCGCATACCGCGGTTATTTTGCTCATACTCCATTTTAAGCCCGTCGATCAAGGTGCGGATCTCGGATGAATCCAGGTTATCCAGAGCTTTTTTTATCTGTTCTAAAGTCAGTGGTTTTTCGCTCGCGAAAAGCAACGCTTCAATTACCGATCTTGCATTATCTTCAGCCATGGTTATCTCGACTTCCTTTGTTTGTAAACAATATTCAACAGTTGTTCTGTGCTTTGAATTTCGGGAAAATCTTCCAATGCTCTCTTAAGCATTGATTGGGCTTCGGGCTTTTTGTACTCAAGCTGCATAAGAACGATAAGTGCCTCTTCCGCTATATCTTTATTTTTAATGCCGGTACTCCCGGTTTTCCCGTCTTGGATCAAACCGAACCTGCCGACTTTATTCTGTAATTTTGCCACGATCTCTTTTGCTCTTTGCTCTCCTATTCCGGGCAGTGATTTTAAGAATGTAAGGTCAGCTTCATCTATTGCCTGGGCGATCTGCGAGATCGGTTTGTTCAACGCTTTTAATGCGGCTCGCGGCCCTATGCCGGAAACCGTAATAAAAACCTGAAAGAAATCTTTTTCGATGTCATTTAAAAATCCGATCAATACCGGAGTACTTTTTGACGGTTCCACCTGATGATAATGATAGGTTACGAGGTTTATCTTGCCGTCACCTGCAATATTGTCGTCAATGCGCTGCATGACCGCCGAAGGTATCAAAACCTCATAACAGATGCCTCCGAGATCAAGCATTAAATAATTAACGCCTTTTTCTATAACTTTTCCACTGATCCGGGAGATCATAAATTTACTCCTGCGATATGGCTATGAGCAATAGCCAAAGCTAAAGCATCCGTTACGTCCATATATTTCGGAAGAGTTTTCAAATTCAAGGTGTTAGCGACCATATTTTGTACCTGCGACTTGGGAGCAAGCCCTTTACCGACTATCGCTTTCTTTACCCTTGTTGCCGCATATTCAAACATAGGAATGTTCATGGTTGCGGTTGCCAGGCAAATTACCCCCCGAGCCTGCCCCAGAATAAATGCCGTAGTCGGATGACGGTAATGCGCATATAATTTTTCAAGAACAAGACAATCTGGCTTTGTGTCAGAGATCAACTTTATTAATGCTTTATAAATTCTGTCCAGCCGTTTAGGCGTTGAGTCTTTACTTGAGGTTGATATTATTCCCGCTTCAAGCAAATCAAGGCTTCTTTTGTTTGCCGTAATTACGCCGTAACCTGTAATGGTCAAAGCCGGGTCAACCCCCAATATGATCATGTTTATTGTTCGTTAGCCACCTGCTCCATGATCTCATCCGGTATATCAAAGTTAGCGTAAACCTGCTCAACATCATCATGCTCTTCAAGGCCTTCAATCAACGCTAAAACCTGCTTAGCTTCATTTCCGACGACCTTTACCGATGATGAAGGAATCATGGTTAATTCTGCATCCTGGAACTGTACACCTTTACCAGAGAGTGCTTGTTTTACTTTTTCAAAATCAGCGACCCCAGTTGTAATCTCAAAGTTTTTATCATCGGATTTAATATCTTCCGCGCCTGCTTCAAGAGCAATATTCATCAGGTCATCTTCTTTAATCTGGGCTTTATCGATCAAAAAATAACCCTTCTTGGTGAACATCCAGGAAACAGCACCCGCACCTGCCATATTCCCGCCTTTTTTAGACATAATGTTTCGCAATTCCGCGGTAGTCCGGTTCTTGTTGTCGGTAATTGCCTCAACCATGATAGCAACTCCTCCCGAGCCGTACGCCTCATACATAACCTCCTCATAAACTATACCCGGAAGTTCGCCTGTTCCACGCTTGATCGCCATCTTCACGTTATCCATAGGCATATTTGCTTCTTTTGCTTTCTGGATCACCGCGCGAAGCTTAGGATTGGTATCGGGATTTCCGCCGCCATCACGGGCGATAACAACCAACTCCTTGATCAACCTGGTATATGTTGCGCCTTTTTTGGCGTCAGCAATACTTTTTTTACCTTTATTTGTCTTCCATTTCGAGTGACCGGACATGCTTGTTTCCTCCTGAATTAACTACTTTTGTTTTTTAAAAAATAAGGGGGTCGAGGCGAAATAAGCCGAGTTCTGTGTGAGATACGATTATCCGCATCCTAAGTGATCATTTCTCTCGACTCAAGCGTTACCGTTTGAGCTCAAGCAGCTTACCCGAGATTTGATTAACGCGCCGGATCAGCACGTTCCGCCTAAAGAACCGGCGGATCATCTCCTATTTCACCTTACTCCGCGTAGAGATTACCTCGTTTCATCTGGCAGCCGGAGTAAACCCCCGGCTGTTACTCGTCTCTGTGGCTCTTATCCTTCCTTGCATTAAGTTTGCGCAAGGAGATGGGCGTTACCCATTACGCTATCCTCTGGAGCCCGGACTTTCCTCCCCGCCACATAAGCAGCAAGGGCGACCACGTTCCGCCTCCAACCCTTATCAAAGACCTGTTTTAACTTGTTTCTTTACCGCTTCTGTTGCTAATTTATCCGCTCCGCAATTTTTTTCGCGGGGTATATTATGTATGGCGACCTCTTTGAACCCTGCTAATAAGTGTTTTGCCCGTTCATGAAGCCCGATAATATTTGGATGCCTGACTTTATAAATACCTTTTAACTGCCGGTGTAAAAGCTGGCTGTCGGTATTTATCTTTAAGCTTTCCGCTTTCATGATCAACGCTTCTTCTAAGGCATAGATCAGCGCGGTATATTCGGCAACATTGTTCGTTGCGTACCCAATATAGCTGGAAATATTTTTAACAGTTTCTCCATCGCGGCAGATAACTACCCCTACTCCGCTTGGCCCGGGATTGCCTTTTGAAGCACCATCAATATATATCTCAAGCGCTCTCATCTGGGATATAAATTATCCTGTTGCACATTTCACAGGTAATTATATGGTCGTACATCTGAATAAGGTTAATTACCTGGGGCGGTACGTGCATATTACATCCTAAGCAGGAATTATCCTTAACACCAACTATAGCAAGCCCATCGCGGTTAGAAAGTATCCGGTCATATTGAGATAAAATCTTTAAATCTATTAAAGGTAAAATTTGTTTTCTCTGAGCCTGAAGCTGAAGAAGGCGGTCATCGATCTCTTTTACGCGTGCCTCTACCTGTTGTTTCTGCGCGGAGAAAACTTTCTCCTCTTCTTTAAGGCGGCTTTTCTCTCTATCGATATCTTTGCTTATTTTATCCGCAGCCTCAAATAACCCCAGTATCTTATCTTCAATGACCGAACCATCGGCTTTTGAACCCGCGATCTGTTGCAACATCGTTTGGTATTCTTTGTTCGTTTTTAAAGAGTATAGCTGGCTTTGAAGTTTTTTAGTCGCCTCTTCTTTGGCGGCCAACTCCCCCTCTTTATCTTTTCTTTGTTTTTGCAGGTCAAGTAAACTTTTTTCCAGATCAAGCAGGCTTTTCTTTTTAACTTCAAATTCCAGTTCTATCGCTTTGATCTCTTCGGGTTTTACGGTTTTTTCCCTATTCAAAGCGTAAATTTCGGTATCAATCTGTTGAAGTTTGATCAAATCGCCTAATTGCGTTTTAAGGTTTAAAGTAGACAAAAGATTCTCCTTAATCTAAATGAACCGCAGCTAAAACCTGCTGTTGTTTAAGAATTGGGCGCAATAGGACTCGGACCTATGGCCTCTACAATGTGAATGTAGCGCTCTAACCAACTGAGCTATGCGCCCAAAAATCTATTGGGCCCACAGGGATTCGGACCCCGGACCAAGTGATTATGAGTCACCTGCTCTAACCACTGAGCTATGGGCCCCAGATTTTTATTATAATGTAATACTATAATATACTATTTTGAAGGCAATTTGGCAAGATAAAATTTTGCTAAATTATTGGTATACTTACTTTTTCTCAGTTTCAATGACTTTCAAAAACGCTGCGACAATGCGGGGGTCAAACTGTTTCCCTGAACCATCTTTGATTATCTGAACCGCATTTTTTTTGGAATAAGCTTTGCGGTAGGGGCGGTTACTGGTCAAAGCTTCATAAACATCGGCTATGGCAATGATCCTGGCACCTATAGGTATTTCGTCTCCTTTTATCCCGCTGGGGTAACCTTTACCATCCCATCTTTCATGATGGTAAAAAATAAATGGTATCAAACCGTGCAAAAACTGTACCGGCCGAAGGATATCCGCGGCGATCTGGGGGTGCTTCTTGATCTCATCGTATTCTTTTTTATCAAGTTTTGCCTTTTTATTCAGGATCTTTTCGCTGATCCCGATCTTGCCTAAATCGTGCAAGATCGAAGCTTGTCGGACAAGTTCAGATTCTTGATTGTTTAGCCCTAAGACGTTGGATATCTCTGTGACGTAATGAACCGTATGTTCCACATGTTCACCGGTGGTATGATCCTTTAATTCTATCGTTTTAGCCAAAGCAAGAATAGATTCTACCAGGCCCTGGTTCGTTTTTTTGGTGAGTTTGTCGATTTTACTCCTCAAATGTTTTAATTCCCCATTCTTAGGATGATTATTCCCATTCAAAGTTTTTTTGCTCTTGCCGATATCCTCAATAGAATAAACCCTGTTGCCCCCTAATTCTTTGGCCTTATCCAATATACGTTCGGCAAGGTTAATTAGATCCGCCCCTTCCCTTACTTTATCTTCAGGATAAGACGCTACGGACATACTTAATTTTAGCCTTATGGAATGTTTAGCATCGCCGAAATTGCAAAGCGATAACGTTTCCAATAGCCGTTGGGCAAGCCCCAGGGCCTGACGCCGGTCTATATTCGGGGAAACAATGATAAACTCTTCTCCGCCAGAACGGATAACATAATCATAGCGCCTTACCGTTTTTTTCAATTCTTTTGCGAATTGTTTTAAAACAAGATCGCCGAAATGATGGCCGTAAACATCATTTACCGATTTAAAATAATCTATATCGACCATTATGACGGAAAGTGTTTGGGCGTATCTTTTGGCGCGGTAAAATTCAGCTTCAATCGCATTTTCGAGAAAACGGTAATTATAAAGTTCCGTGTGTGGGTCAGTAAGTGAGATTTCTTTCAATTTCTTATTGGACCTTAACACTTCTTCCGTGAGCTTTGTTGTTTCTTCTTTAGCTTTCATCTCTTGGCTTATATCACGCACATGTTCGATCACGCCTGTTAATAAACCATATTGCTGGTCGATTAAAGGGTAGCTATATAATTCAAACCAGCCGGTAATTTGCCCCTGCGCATCCACCTTAGGAACAACTTCTTTTCCAGCTTCCTTGGTCTGTAATGCTTTGATGGTAGGGCATGTTTTACAAGGTTTTGTTTTGCCGTAGTAAGCCTCGTAACATTTTTTCCCGACAAGAGGCATAGCATGCGCATACCACTTCTCCATGGTAGGATTTACCTGAATAATGTTCATTTCGTTATCCAATACACTTATGCCGTCCTGTATGCTGGTGAATATGTTGGTAAGGAAACGTTCCTGTTGGCGCAATGAATTTTCCAGCTTTTTCCTTTCAGTTACATCCCTGACAAACGCATAGTGATATTCTTCGCCTTTAAATTCAAAATGCGTTATGGATATCTCTACGGGGAATATACTTCCGTTTTTGCGCTTATGTAAAGTTTCGATTATTGATTTCTTTTCACGCTTTACTTCCTCCCATCTCTTAAGCCAACTTTCTTTGGTATAAATAGGATTGACATCAAATACGGACATAGAAAGCATCTCTGTCTGGGAGTAACCGGAAATCTTACAGGCCTGTTCATTGACATATTTGAAATTACCCATGCTGTCCAACCAGAATACCGAATCTACGGAATGATCTACGGCAAACTGCGTCAACCAGAGAATATCTTCAATCTTCTTCTTTTCAGTTACGTCAATAGCCAATACTAACTCTGCGCGCCTTCCATTAAAAAGCAAAGTATGGGAAATAACTTCTGCAAAAAGAACAGTTCCGTCTTTTTTGATCAATCTCCACACACCTGCCACATCACGGCCTTCAGTAACCTTAAAAACATTGTCCAAAAGTGCCTGGATGTCATCAGGATGGCAAATGTCTTTTATCTTCATGGAAAGCAATTCTTGGCGGGAATATCCATACTGCTGTATTGCGGAATTATTAACTGCCAAGAAATCGAGGGTTTCAAGATCATAAACCCCCATTGCTATAGGATTATTTTCAAAAAATATTCTGTACCGCTCCTCCGATTCCCGTAGGTCTCTTTCTATTTTTTTGCGTTCATTGATCTGATTAAGTAGGTCTTCATTGGTCTTGGTAAATTCGGCAGTCCTTACTTTGACGCGCAATTCCAACTCTGCCCGCGATTCTTTTAAATTTTCTTCCATGTGCTTACGTTCATAGTACCTTCCCAAACGCTTGCAAATGGCTTCAAGGAGCTGCTTCTCTTCTTCTAAAAAAGTTTCATTTTCGGAATAATAAACAGTAAGATAACCAGATTTTTTACCGTAAACCAATATGTCGTTTTCCTGTTTCCAGTCAGTTTCCTGGAATTTTGCGGATTTGAACTCTCTGTTTTTTATTACTATTTTGCAGGATGCGATATTGGAATGGCGCATTGCCGGCGGGATGATATTTATTATATCCGAAATAGTAGCTTCCAATGGTTTATCGCTAAAGGCCAAAAACCCCTCTATAGCATATAAACACTCCAATTCCTTTACTCTTTCTCTAAGATCGAGTAAAAGTTTTGATTTATCTTCTTCCTGTGCGATCGCATTCTCCATATAAGCAACACAAGTTAGTATTCTCTCTGGTGTGCCAGGGTCATATCCAAGAAAGTGCGCAGCCGCCTCGAACGCGTAGGGTGCCTTAATTTCTTTAATGCTTTGGCTTCGATCTGACGGACTCTTTCGCGGGTAACCCTAAAAACATTCCCTACTTCTTCTAAGGTGCGCGCGGCACCGTCTGAGATCCCGAAACGAAGGACTAATATCTTTTTTTCTCTCTCGGTCAACGTACCCAATGCCGAATTCATCTCATCCTTTAGCATGGAACGGACTGTTTCATTTGCGGGAGAAACCGCTTTTTTATCCTGTATAAAATCGCCAAAATGAGTATCTCCTTCATCTCCAATGGGCATCTGCAAAGATATCGGTTCTTGCGCTATTTTCAGTATAGTCTTGACTTTATCCTGAGGAAGCCGCATCTTCTGAGCTATCTCTTCAGGGATAGGTTCGCGGCCGTTCTCCTGTACGAATATCCTGGAGTACCTGATGATCTTATTTATTGTTTCAGTCATATGCACGGGTATTCTTATTGTGCGTGCTTGGTCAGCTATGGAACGGGTAATTGCCTGGCGTATCCACCAAGTAGCGTAAGTCGAGAACTTATAGCCTCTTTTGTATTCAAATTTCTCTACTGCCCGCATAAGCCCTATATTGCCTTCCTGTATCAGGTCAAGAAAAGACAGGCCCCTATTCGTATATTTCTTTGCAATACTCACCACCAACCTTAAGTTTGCCTCAACCAATTTCTTTTTTGTGCGGCTGAATTTGATGTGGGTGGTCTTGATCAATTTCATCTGCTCTTTTACGTTTTTATAAGACTCGCCTAATTCACGCAAAAGGTGTTTTTTACGCAGGTCGCTGCGCTTTGAACTCCTGTCTATTTGGTCAAGTTCCTTTACTATCCTATTTAATTTACGTACCGCCACTTCAATGACGGAAGTCGTAAAATTAAGGTCAAGTAAAAGGTTAACCGCATTGGAATTACTGCGCGTCTGATTAAATTTCTTCACAATGCGCCTAATGCGGCCGACAACATTATTCTTTTTCACTTTAATATCTTCTTTAACCACCTCTTCGAAATTAGTCCTGTCTTCAAGGATATCATTGGCTACATTCAAAGTCTGAGTACGCACAAATCTTGTCTGAAGAGCGGCACGTTTGAATTTTTCTTCAGCTTCTTCAATTTTCTTAGCCAACTCTATTTCATTTTCTCTTGATAAAAGAGAGATAGAACCCATTTGTTTAAGGTACATCTTAACGGGGTCATCTAACGGCAGGAACCTTTCTTCCGCTTTCAGCTGTTCGTTCAAAGCATCTTCTTTTAATGCCTGCATATTGGCTTTTTCCGCGTTTCTCTCATCCTCATTCTCGATCAGCTCGATATCTTCATTGCCAAGCATTTCAAATAAACGGTCGATCTCCTCGGATGAAGACATCTCTTCAGGCAATAGATTATTTACTTCTTCATAGGTAAGAAAACCCTTTTGCTTACCTAAGGCGATTAATTTTTCCATATCTTTTGCCGCATATTCCTTTTTTTTCATCCCGTTCACCTCTCCTTATTGATTAACGTTTGGAATTCTTCCATTAAATTATTCAACCTCTGCTCATTCCCAGCGTTATGAGCCAATTTAATTTCTTCCTGAAGTTTATGCCTTTTAAGCATGGAACTATTATTTTTCAGGCGCTTAATGCAATCATCCGCGACCTTGATTTTATTATCACTGTTCAATTGCAGCGGCAGAAATATAGATTCACATACCAACCTGGAGACGTCTTCCTGCGAAAAATGATTGATCAGAGTATTAGCCCCGACTTTTTTCCCCTGCTCCGCTAATTCGAACATGATCGAAACTATTCCGGATATTTTTTCGTCCTGAAAATCTTCCGGCCCCAAATGATTTTTAATATGATCTATAAGTTCCGCTTCCTCAAGCATCAGCTTAATCAAAAGCATTTCGGCGGAGTTAGCGTTGGACAATTTATTATCTATGCCCCTTGAGATACTCAATTGCGGTTTATCGGTTTTGACTTTTCTTGACTCTTCGATAATGGCATCTTCTTTTATATCCAATTCCTGAGCAAGTTTCTTTAAGTACTCTGATTTAAGGACGGCGTTCTTGATCTTACTTAAACTCTCAAGCATGCCGCTCGATATTTTTGCTTTACCGGATATTTCTTTATGATTAAACCTCGACTTTAATACCTTCAACTTGTAATCAAAAAGATCAGAAGCGCTGTCAATGAGCCCGCTTAAAGCATCTATGCCATTTTTACGCACAAATGTATCCGGATCCAGGCCCTGAGGCAAAGATACCACCTTTACATCCATTTCTTCCTCAATAAAAATATCCAAAGAGCGCAAAGCCGCCAATTCTCCTGCTTTATCCGGGTCGTAGATCACTACGACATTGTTAGTATGCCTTTTTAATAAACGCACCTGTTCGACTGTAAGCGCGGTTCCCTGTGAAGCAACGATATTTTTCAGCCCTTCCTGATAAGGAATAATGAAATCAAGGTATCCTTCGACAATTACCGCTTGATCTTTATCCCTGATCGCTTCTTTAGCCAAATTCAGTCCAAAAAGGTTCTTTCCCTTTGTATAGATCGGTGTCTCAGGCGAATTGATATATTTTGGCAATGAATTATCTAATACCCGTGCCCCAAAAGCAAGCGGCCTGCCTTTAATGTCAAAAATTGGGATTATCAAACGGTTGCGGAAGCGGTCATAGTAACCACCTGAATCTTTTGAAATAACCAATCCTGCCTTTTCCAAAAGCGCAAGGCTCGACCCTTTTGAACGAAGATGGTTGATCAAGGCATCCCATTTATCCGAAGCAACCCCAAGTTTAAAATCCTTGATGGAATGCTCTTTTACCCCGCGTTTCAACAAATAATCCTTAATTTTTAAGCCTTCAGGCGAAGTAAGGTTATTTTCATAAAAGGCAACAGCCAACTCGTTGATCCCGTAAAGTTGAGTAATAAAAGCGGTATTCTTATCGGGCCCGGAGTTTATTTCAGGAATAACCACTCCCGTTTTTTTGGCCAACACTTGCACTGCTTCAGGAAATTCAAGGCGTTCATAACGCATCAAGAATTTAAAAGCATTGCCGGATTCACCACAACCAAAACAATGATAGATCTGCCGGTCGGGCGAAACAGTAAAAGATGCGGTTTTCTCATGATGAAAAGGACAGCAGGCCTTAAAGTTCCTGCCGGCTTTCTTAAGAGGGATAAATCCGGAAACAACCTCAACGATATCCACGCGGCTTAAAATATCTTCTAATAGATTATCGGGAATAAGCCCTCTCATAAGCTCCTTTAGTTTAATTTCTCTTGATCCTTTTAAATCCGGAACAACTGGTAATTTGAAGCGGCTCTTCTTTTTCGATCCTGTCCAACAAAAGATTCAACCCTAAGGTATCGGAAGAAATATGGCCCGCAATAACCGCGCTTAGATTTGCTTCTTTGGCTTTCTTAAAATGCTCTTCGCTTAAATGCATACAAATAAGGGTCCTGACTCCCGCCTTATACAGTTTATCAAAAACTTCTTTCGGCCCCTCTGTACCTCCGGTCATATCCACAAGTATCTTTCCGGCTTTTCTCTTTGGTGAACCCACCACAATATGCGGGCCGGTTAAATTATTCTGCGCATCCTTATACTCGGGAATAGACAAAAGGATATCCAGTATATCCCCAACCAACTCCGGTTTTTCTTTATTCATTAAATCCGTAAGATAGGAATATACATGATTATCTGCTGGAGTATGCATGCACATGAAAGGCAGATTCAAGAGCACCGCGGCATCAACCGGACGGGTATGATTTTGCGGCATGATCTTTCTTTGCACCTCAAGCATCCTTTCTTCTAGGAGTTTGCGCGCTACCCCTTCTTTGAGCCCGCTTTTTTTCAATACGTCGATTTGCAGCCGCATCACCTTATGAAGCGAAGCATAAGCGATTCCTTCCGGATGATGAGAAACCACCAGGTCCAATCCTTGTCTTTGGCGCACCCTGTCAGCCAGAAGAAGATCAGCAACTTCAATATCAATACCGACAAGGATTTTTTTAACTTCCGTATCCGGGTCTCCGTAAAGGACCCTGGAATCTTCAAATAAATCCACGGAATGGCTGGGCCGCACATCACGGTCTTTTCCAAAACTGACAACCAGATCATAGAAACGCGATAGTTTCATATTTTATTCGGATTCCACAACGGTTTTGTTAAATTTCTCGTTCGGTATGAATTTTGAAGTAATATTGTTCCATATCCAGGAATAAGTTGCAGGTGCTGTTTTTAAAAAACGGCTTGCGATATAAGATTTATTCGCACTTTCCGAAAGATATGATACTGTAGAAATGGAAAATGCAAAAACGATCAGGCCGATCAATAAAATGTCCCTGAGCAAACCAGTAATAAGCCCTCCCCATTTGCTCAATGCCGGAACAGCTTTTACATCCACAAAGTGATAAAGCGCGGTACGGAGCAGGAAAAACAAAAGATAACCCAATGAGGCCAAAGCCAAGAAACATAAAAAGTTTAAATAATTTTCCGGAATGACCGAAGTAAAACTACCTCTCAATAAATCGCCAAGAACAAGATAATAATGCAGTGACAAGTAAATCGAGCAAATAGTCCCTAATAATTTGAATACTTCTACCGGAAACCCGCTTTTGACAGAAATGTAACTGACTCTAATAACGAGAATTATAACTATAATATCCACCCAATTCAATCGCAATAATACGTCGATCATAATTATCCTTTCTCTCTATAAATTTTTAAAAGTATAACATACGGGTAAGGTGTTGTCAAGGAAAGCGCTTTCCTTTTAACGTAGAGGTAAGCTTGATCTAACTATTTGAAAAACTTCTAGTTACAGTGAACCAGCCAATGGTCTTTTTGAGCCCTGTTTCCAGGTCAACATCAGGCTTCCACTTAAGAAGTTTTTTGGCTTTTGAAATATCCGGGCAGCGCTGGCGGGGGTCATCTTGAGGCAGATCTTTGTAGATAACGTGCTCTTTGTTCCCAGTCAATTTAAGCACGAGTTTGGCTAATTCTAGAATAGTGAATTCATCGGGATTTCCCAGATTAACGGGATAATTTTCGTTAATGAACATGAGCCTGAATATGCCTTCGATCAGGTCATCAACATAACAAAAGCTCCTTGTTTGCTTTCCTTTTCCATAGACAGTCAGGGACTTATGATTCAATGCCTGATAAATAAAGTTAGGCACTACCCTGCCGTCATGTATACGCATGCGTTCACCGTATGTATTGAATATACGGATTATTTTCGTATTTATTTTATGGGTCCGGTTATATGCCATGGTAATTGCTTCGGCAAAGCGCTTAGCTTCATCATAACATCCGCGCACACCTATGGGATTTACATGCCCCCAATAAGCTTCTGTTTGAGGATGAATTAGTGGATCACCGTAAACTTCGGAAGTCGAAGCGATCATAAATGCCGCTTTTTTTTCTTTGGCAAGCCCTAAAGCATTATGCGTTCCAAGAGAGCCGGCTTTTAAGGTAGGGATCGGATAAAGAAGGTAATCTTCCGGGGACGCCGGAGAAGCAAAATGCAATACAAAGTCAATTTTTCCCTTAAGGTCAATAAATTTTGATACGTTATGCTTAATAAACTTAAAATTTTTATTCTTACCTAAATGGCTTATATTGTCGTAACTTCCGGTTATGAGGTTATCAAGGCAAAGGACCTTAAAACCTTCGTTAATAAGACGGTCACATAAATGCGAACCGATAAATCCCGCTCCACCCGTAACAACTGCCGTTTTTTTACGCATTTTTTTTAAAATACTCCACTGTCATTTCCAACCCACGCACAAAATCAACCTCAGGCCTGAATTTTAAATATTTTCTTGAATTAGTTAGATCCGCAAGCGTTTTAAATACATCTCCGGCCCTTTTTTCAAGAAATTCCGGCTCAATCCTTTTCCCTGTGATTTTATTCAATAACTTTACCAGATCCAGGATAGAATAATCTTTTCCCGAAGCTACATTAAAAACTCCTCCCGCGCAATTACTTCCTTTACAAGCCAATAAATTGGCGTTAACAACGTTATCCACGAAAGTAAAATCGCGCGACTGCCTCCCGTTACCAAAAATAGGCGGTGAATTTCCACGCAATATGCAATCAATGAATTTAGGGATCACAACCGCATATTCATCGTCGAGCGCCTGCCTCGGCCCAAAAACATTGAAATAGCGTAAAGACACCGTTTCAAGTCCAAAATGTAAATTAAAGATCTTGCAGTAATACTCCCCGGTAAGTTTGCTTAACGCATAAGGCGAGATAGGGTCAGGCAGAAAACTCTCTTTTTCCGGAAACTTCTTTACTTCTCCGTAAACCGAACTTGAAGAAGCAAGGACAAAACGTTTTACATGGTTCCTGCGGCTGGCTTCGAGCATATTAAGTGTTCCAGAGATATTAACTTCATTATAGCTCTTAGGGTCTTTCATGGATTTAGGAACGCTTCTTAAAGCGGCTTGGTGTAAAACAAAATCGATCCCTTCCGTAGCCCTGATACAATCGTCAAAAAAACAAATATCCCCTTTAACGATCTCGGATTTATCTGTTATCCCTTCCAGATTAGACATTTTCCCGCTGGAAAAATTATCCAAGATCCTAATAAAGTGGCCTTCCCCGGCTAACCTGCCGGAGATGTGGGAACCGATAAATCCGGCTCCTCCAGTAACAAGGAATTTACTCATAGTAGAACTACCTTTCTATTATCTGTATGCTCATAAACATTACGCGTATCAAATATAAGTTTAGAATTATTAAGAATAAGCCTATAATCAACGGAACTATGATCAGTGGCTATTACCACACAATCGAATTTGGAAATAACATTTCTGTCTAATTTAATTGACTTAAGATTGATCCCATCCAAACGTAAATAAGGAATAATCGGGTCAAAGTAGCTTACTTTGATTTTTCGTTCCCTTAGAATACTGATCATATCGAGACTGGGAGATTTGCGCAGGTCCATGATATCCTTTTTATAAGTTACACCTACGATCAGGATGTTGGCTTTTTTAAAAACAACCCCATTCTTTTTGAGCGCTTTGCCGATCCGCTCAATTACGTAGTCAGGCATAGAGGAAATAACGTCGGAAGCTAATTTGATAAAACGCGATTTAAAACCGAAGCGTTTTGCTTTCCAATAAAGATAAAGAGGGTCTTTGGGGATGCAATGTCCCCCCACACCCGGGCCGGGATAAAAAGGCATAAAACCAAATGGTTTTGAGGAAGCAGCCCTGACCACCTCCCAGATATCAATTTTCATTTTATTTGCCATCATGGCCAACTCGTCGATCATAGCAATATTGACTAGGCGAAACGTATTTTCCAGCAACTTGGTCATTTCTGCGGCCCTTGTAGAAGAAACAAGAATAACCCTATCAACTATTTTTTTGTAAACCATAACTGCCAATTTAGCCGCTTCACTATTTATGCCGCCAACGATCTTTGGGATCTTATTTACGGGAAACTTTTTATTTCCCGGATCGATCCTTTCGGGCGAAAAACACAGATAGAAATCCCTGCCATGTTTTTTTGCCGGTTTCTCCAATAAAGGCAGAATAATCTCTTCGGTGGTTCCCGGATAAGTGGTGCTTTCCAAGATCACAAGGGCTCCCTTTTTCAGGTGTTCGGATATTGATCTTACTGCCGAAGAAATATATGAAATATTCGGGTCGTACTTCCTCTTTAAAGGGGTGGGTACGCAGATAATAATTACATCAATATCCTCCAAAACCTTAAACTCCCCTGTCGCAGAGAAGTACCCGGATTTTAATGCACCGACCAGTTCTTTTGAAGAAATATCCGTTATATAGGATTTTTTATTCTGAATGTGCGACAAGCGGCCCTTATCGATATCTATTCCAACGACCTTGATCCTTTTTTTGGCGAACTCTAAAACCAAAGGTAAGCCTACATAACCAAGGCCGATTACTCCTACGGTGAATTTATTACTTTTTATCTTTTTAAGTGCTTCAGTAAATAACTTGCTCATCTTATTTTCTCCCTACCCCTAAATACGTAAAACCATTTTTCTTCATGGCAGCGGGATCATAAATATTGCGTCCGTCAATAATTAACGGCCTATTCATTATCTTTTTGATTTTCTTAAAATCAAGCTCCATGAATTCCGACCATTCGGTGATTATCAAAAGGCAATCCGAAGAACGACAGGCATCGTAAGGGCCTTTACAAAATTTTACATCCTTATTCAATATTTTCTTAGCTTTTCCCATCGCTGCAGGGTCGTAAACTTTCAGCCGCGCGCCTTCCTCTTTTAAAGCAGCGATAATATCCAGTGATGGAGCGTTACGAATATCATCAGTATCGGGCTTAAAAGAAAGACCTAAGATGGTAATGGTTTTATCTTTAACGATCCAGAGAGCATCTTTGATCTTCTGTAAAAAGGCTTTTTTTTGGTATTCATTGATACTTTTTACTGCCCTTAAGAGGTCAAAATTATACCCTAATTTATCGGAAATGTTTAAAAAAGCATCCAGGTCTTTAGGGAAACACGAACCACCGTATCCAATTCCCGCGTTCAAAAAGGAACTGCCTATTCTCTTATCTAAACCTATTCCTTTAGCGACCTCGGCAACATCCGCCCCAACCTTGTCGCAAATAAGGGAAACCGCGTTAATAAAAGATATTTTTGCGGCAAGAAAAGAATTAGAAGCATGTTTGATTAATTCCGCGGATTTTATGTCTGTAATAACTATCGGCGCATTTAAAGATTTATATAAGTTTGTAAGCAATTTTTCGGCCTTCTTTGATTCAACCCCGAGAACGACCCTATCCGGATTCATAAAATCCTGTATCGCGCAGCCTTCCCTTAAAAATTCCGGATTTGAAGCAACATCGAATTTTATCCTGTTTTTAAGATAAGTTGAAATAGTGTGTTTGACCCAAATGCCCGTTTCAACCGGGACGGTGGATTTCTCGACGATTATCCGGTAGCCGTCCATATTCATGGCGATATTCCGGGCGACATTTTCGACACCCCTTAAATCCGCTTCACCGTTTTCCTGAGGAGGTGTACCTACTGCGATAAAAATAATTTCCGACTTCTTTACTGCCTCGCTAATACTTGAAGTGAACCTTAGGCGCCGCGCAAGAACGTTTCTCTTGATCATCTCCGCCAGCCCCGGCTCAAAGATCGGAATAATTCCTTTTTTCAGAGCAGCAATTTTTCGGGTATCATTGTCAACGCAAAGAACATTATTACCCATTTGCGCAAGGCATGCGCCGGTAACTAACCCCACGTAGCCTGATCCTATAATTGAAATATTCATAATGGCCTTATTGGGCTCCTGTAGTTGGTTTGTGATATGCCTGGTTAATATTAAAATTAAGTTCAGGGAAAGCTTTCAAGCGGAAAAGAAAGAAAACAGTGGCTCCCTGTCCGCTTTTTCTATTATAAGTGAAGCTCACGTCCCAGCAATGCAAATTCCGGGTTATAGTATACTCTTCTTCAACTAACCCCTTCTCTAAATTCGGATCACTGCCGTTCTCCAACCTGTCATAAAGAGAAAAAGACCATTTGGGATTTAGACGCCAATTAAAACTATACACCGAACTGTTCCCGCCTTTTCTTAAATAATGCTGGCCGAACCCGAATGAACGGCCTGCCCCTCCAAGGCCAAAATTGACATCCAAGTTAGCTTCGGAAAAAGAATTATAGTTAGGATCCTGCCAACTTAACCCTGAATGTTTATAAGTCGTGTCGGCATCGATTACCACCCAAGAGTAAGGAATAAAAATCAATCTAAATAAGTAATCCCCGAATTTACCCTCCCCTTGGCCTTTAGGCTTATAGTTATACGCGCTGCTTACCAAGAAATCGACAAAATCCACGCTTGAACCATTACGTTTAGTCTGCAACTTATTAGATAAAGTAAACGCCGCAGTGTTGCTGCTGTTTAAAATAGCATCTACATCGTCTATTTGTTTTAAGCTGGTCTGTAACACTGTAGGAGTATGGCTGTAATTATAATCGATGGTCGGCGTTATTACATGCCTCAAACCGTTGATATCCATGCCGAGAAAGTTATTCTTTACATCAAAAGTCCGAAAGAATTTCGTACTCATACTGGCACCCGAAGAAAAAATAGTCCTCGGTGAAATAGAAGAGCCATCTAAACCTTCACTGTAAAAAGTCTGCCTGCTTGAAACAAAGGGTGTTAATTGAATAAATGCCACTTTCGCCGGTAAGGAAAATTTATTAGTTGTGTCAATTCGATTAACGTGCACATTGGGAGCAGTTGGTATTATGGGGTTGGGGGTACTGGTTGACTTTATCAAATTATATGCGCCTCCGGAAGAACTATTTTCAAAATAAAAGGGGGAATCTCCAATTTTATAAGACGGCATACTAAATTTCAATTCCGGCAGCTTTTCAAGATATCCAGGGTCATACCAGCTATTGGTCTTCTGCTGTATCAAAAAATCAAGGCTGGCGTAATCAAAAGCATGGTGCATCAGGGCATAACTGGGAGGCTGGGCATCTTTTTCAAACTCACGGTAAAAGTAATCTTTCAGGAAATTATAGTTTGAGCCTAATTCTTTGCGTTTTTCGTCTTTAATATCATAATATTCAGCTATAAAGTTGGTATTATCGTTGATATCCCATTTATGGCGCCAACGTAGCAAATACCTCTGGAATTCAGTCTGTGTCGTACCTGGAGGAACATTGGCAGCCGATTCGTTAGTATAATAAAATTTAAAGTCACCTTTTCCAAAGTAAGTGTTTGAATAATTTGTTCCAAAACCCTCGGCAAGGCCGAGCTTGGTACGCGCGTCAAAATAAACCTGCGCATTAACATTTTCCGCCAAATTCACCCTCCACGCGGAAAGCATATAATAACCCCAATCTTTCCTATGGCCAGGAGACACCTGGACGTGCATAAGCGGGTCTTTAAAGGATTGGTTAAAGTAAGGAATTGAGGCAACCGGGATATCCCCGAAACAAAACTCGTCTGTTTTGGTCTGAACTTTTTCCCCCGGAAAAACATTTACCCGCTTGGATTTAATCCGGTAGTGCGGATGGTCAAAACTACAGGTAGTAACGTAACCGTTGAACGCCGTAAATTCAGCATCGCTTATCTTTTCAAGATTTTGGGCCTTGCCAAAATATGGATATGCCCTAAAGCTTGCATCTTTTAAATATCCATTCTTGCCCTGAAAATTATAGTGAAAACTTTTTCCTTCGATGATACCCTGGTCGCTTTCCAAGCGGACATTGCCTTCGGCAAAACCTTCTTTGGTTTCAGTGTTAACGGTTAATTTCTGACAGGTAAGCTTTGCGCCCTTGTAAAGGATCTCAACATTTCCGGTAGCAGTAACATCTTTGCTCTCCGCTGCGTATTCGACATTATCAGCGTTGATAGTCAAAGGCATGCTGGCAACAGTTTTGGTTTTGTTCGAAGCCGGGGCTATAGTCTTAGCCTTGTTTTCTTTAGCGTAAGCCGGAACGACGGCCAATATGAATACCCCAAAAAAAACTAATTTGGCTGCCGTTTTAAATATATTTATATTTTTTTTGATCTTGAACTCCTGCTCTATTTGGGGATTTTTTTATAGTCTTCCAGAAACCTATTAACTCCAATATCAGTCAAAGGGTACTTTATCAGCTGTTCGATAACTCTAAGCTCACAGCCTCTCTGATCTCTTTAATGCTATCTGCGTCAATAAAAATCTTCAAAGTAGTTAACCCTCCCTAACAAGAATAGATGCCCCGATGATCCCGGCATCATTTTTCAATTTAGCTTTAAGAATTTTAACCCTGGCTGCCTGCACGCTCATTGATCTCTTGCGGATCGTATCCTTTACCTCGTCAAATAATATTTTCCCTGCTCCGGCTACTCCTCCACCAATAATGATTGCATCTAAATTCAAAACCGTTACCAATCCGGAAAGGGCAACTCCAAGATGCCTGCCTACAGAAGACCAGATCGCACAGGATTTTTTGTCGCCTTTTGAAGCTAACCTGCTTAATTCTTCGAGAGAAATTACCTTATTAAATTTTGCTCTTGCTAATTTTAGAATCTTAGCATTGCCGATATATGTTTCAAGACAGGCTATTCCACCACAGTTACAACGCGGCCCTTCTTCATTAATAGGAAGATGCCCGATCTCTCCCGCAGCATTATCCTTGCCGCGATAAAGGGATCCACCTATAATCATTCCCCCTCCGACTCCCGTGCCCAAGGTCAAACATAAAATATTTTTAAACTTACGGGCATTGCCAAATTTATATTCTGCCAAAGTCATCGCTTTAGCATCATTGTCTATGGAAACAGGAAGTTCCAGTTTCTTTTCTAATATACCCTTAAGTTTTACTTCGCGCCATCCGGGAATATTCGGAAGGAAATGAACGATACCTTTTTGATAATTAACCGGGCCCGGCACTCCAATGCCAACGCCAAGGACCTGTTTTTTGTTTAAATTGTTATCTTTGATCAAACTTTCAATAGCAAAAATAATCGCTGAAATCAGGCCTTGTTTATTAACGAATTTCTTGGTAACTAAAACAATTTTATCCCTCATGATATAATTCTTATCAAGAAGGCCCGCTTTTAGATTGGTGCCACCTAAGTCTATGCCTATTATAAATTTAGCGCTCATATATTGACGAGTATTTTATCTTAATTCGAATACAAATGCAAGCAAAAAAGCCCTTAAAAAAAGGGGACAGACCCCTTAGGGTCTGTCCCCTGTCTTAGATTTTACGGTTTTCAACATACCCTGTTTCTACCCTGCTGTTTCGCCTGATACATGGCTTTATCTGCTTTTTCAATCAAAGTTTTTACCTCTAAAGCATCATCAGGAAATGAGGATATACCTATACTTATAGTGGCTTTTAAATCTTCATCGTAAACATGGATCAGCTCAGACTCTACCGCTGCCCGGATCCTCTCAGCGGCATAACAAGCGTGCTTCTTATCTGTATCAGTAAGAACGACCGACAGTTCCTCTCCTCCATAACGGCCCATAAAATCTACTTGGCGCGTATTTGCTTTGATCGTCTTTGAAACCTCCCGCAATATAGCATCTCCCACAAGATGCCCATAGCGGTCATTAAATTCCTTGAAACGGTCTATGTCGATCATGAGAAATGACAACACAAGCTTAAACTTCCTGGAACGCTTTAGTTCTTCTTCGAACCTCTCCAGAAAGTACCTTCGGCTAAAAAGCTGGGTCAGGCCGTCCGTAATTGCCAACTCCTGAACTTTTTGATACAAAAGGCTTCTTTTCATCCCCACAAGGAATTGCTGGGCAAGGATATTGAATTTCTCCTTATCTTCTTCCTTTACATTCCTGGCCGCAAGATAGCCGATCTTGATCTTATCGATATTAAGCGGCAAAACCATATCATGTTCGTAACTTTTCAACTCCTCATCCGATTTTATAAACTTACAACTATCAACTTTGATATATTTACTCATCCGGTCCAAAAATATAGCTAAGATTTTTTCTTCATCCAAGGTCTTACATATATCTTTAGTAATATCATAAAGCGCGATTATTTCCTGAACCGAACCTTCCAGGATTTTGTTTTGAGCTTTTAATCCTTCATCGTTCATTGATAATTTTTCAAAAGAGTTGCTAAGCTTCAAAAGCTCAACCCTTTCTTTTACAAACAACCCAAGAAAAAGTTTATTTGCCGTTAGAATTATAAAAACAGTTATTATTACCAATAAGGTTATGCACAACATGCTTTATTTCTTCCTGTCTGCTTGGCTTGATACATCGCCTTATCAGCTACAGCAACAAGCTCATCTTCGGCTGAGGCGTCCCCGGGGAAACCCGCCACTCCAATTGACACCGTTATGCTCGCTTCCTGCCTTCTCAGGTGGATCTTCTGCTTTTCGATATACTTACAGAGCTTCTCCGCGAGGTCAAGCCCCTTTTTCTTATTCATATCCGGTAATATTACGCAAAACTCTTCGCCTCCGAAACGGCTTATTATAGGATTATAAACTTTCAAGAATTGCTCCATATTGCGGCTTAACAACTTCAAAACTGCGTCTCCCGCGGTATGTCCGAATTTATCATTATAGTTTTTAAAAAAATCTATGTCGATCATGAATAAAGTCAGCGGAACATTAAGGCGCAGGGAATGCCTAAACTCTTCTTTCAGCCGGTCAAGGAAATAACCTTTTGAATAAAGAGAGGTGAGTCCGTCGTGAATAGCCAGATCCTGCATTTTCCGGAATAATTCACTGGTTTCGATGGCAACCGCTCCAAGATCGCAGATAGTCATCAGAAACCTCAGGTCATCCTGTGAAAACGCGTAGGTTTCCGGGCTATCCACCCTTAAAACCCCCAAAAACCCGTGACTGGTAATAAAGGGAGAGCTGATCAATGAAGCGATCGGGCGTTTATCCTGAAATACAAGTTTATCAACATCAAAACGAAAGTCGTTTTTAATGTCCTCGACGTGCAAAGGAGTAGAATGGCGCATAACCCATATATCAAATATATCCCCTCCTTTTGCTTTAATTATCAAGGACTCGTCTTCTTTTTTGGTCTTAAAAAGGTATAATTTTTGGGTGTGAGGGTCAACCAGGTAAAGCAAGCAAGCACCTTTATTATTAGCAAGAAGGGAAAATGCCATTAAAACAAGTTTATCTGAAACCGAATCCATATCCAAGTCCTGGTTAATATTTTCAATGATCTTCTTAAACCGGTTATAACGCTCTTTTCGCGCCAGCCACGCAGCGTTACTTTTACGATGCCTGTCAATTTCTTCGGTTAAGATATTGATGTTTTCTTTATTCTTATCGATCTTGTAACGGAGGGAGAATACTTCATTGTATCTTTTATTAAAAATAAAAAAAAGTGCCAGAACATTAAAAAGGTAGAATATAAAGATTCCGAATTGGCAATGCGTGCTTAAATGACGAAGGATAATAATAGGTGATAAGAAAAGAAAAAGTATTACGAGGATTTTTACTACTGGCTTAACCGGCATAAAAGCCTGACCCGATCTAAATTATTGTCTCTTCCGTGGCCTTGTCGAAAAAGTGCACTTTGCTCATGTCAAAAACCAAGTCCATATCCTGATTTACCTTGGGCTTGTCGTGCGCTCCGACTCGAGCTACAAATGTATGCTTACCGGTATTAAGATAGAGATAGACTTCGGACCCCATCGGTTCATACACTTCACAGTTTACTCTGACAATATTCTCCGGAGGAGCTTCCGAAACGAAAAGCTTGTCATAGATGTCTTCCGAGCGAATGCCAAAAGTAACTTCTTTCCCAGCGTAAGGAGCCATAAAAGGCAACATATCTTCAACTAGCTTGACCATGATCTTGCCTTCGTCAAAATAAAATTTGCTGTCTTTTTTTATGATCCTGCCGCTCATGAAATTCATGGGTGGAGAACCGATGAAACCAGCGACAAATTTATTTTTGGGACGGTCATAAACCGCAATAGGCTCAGCCACCTGCTGAAGTATGCCGTCTTTCATCACCGCTATCCTATCCCCCATGGTCATGGCTTCTACCTGATCATGTGTAACGTAAATAATAGTGGTCTGCAGGCGGATATGCAATTTATGAATCTCAGTGCGCATTTGGACGCGCATTTTTGCGTCAAGGTTGCTTAAAGGTTCATCAAACAAGAAAACCATAGGTTTTCTAACAATGGCTCTGCCCACTGCTACGCGCTGCCTCTCTCCTCCGGAAAGTTCTTTTGGCCGGCGGTTCAACAGGCGCTTAATACCGAGGATCTCTGCCGCTTCATTTACGCGCTGCATAATTTCCTGCTTGGGGATATGCCTTAGGCGTAAACCAAAAGACATATTCTCAAAAACAGTCATATGGGGATAAAGCGCATAATTCTGAAATACCATAGCGATATCGCGGTCCTTTGCCGGGACGTCATTAACCCGTTTATTGCCTATATAGATATCGCCTGCGGTTATTTCTTCAAGGCCGGCGATCATCCTCAGAGTAGTTGACTTGCCGCATCCGGAAGGCCCGACTAAAACCATAAATTCTTTGTTCTCTATGCCGATACTTACGTTATCGACAGATTTAACATTGCCGGGATAAACCTTGGAAACATTCCTCAAACTTACCTGCGCCATCGTAGATACTCCTTAATTGTTTATTAAAGAAAAATTATACCCTTATTAACTCAAATAGTCAAGTAAATGGCTCAATGTTATTTTCAGGTCTTTACGGTGAGTAATCATATCTATGAGCCCGTGTTCTAATAAAAATTCCGAACGCTGGAAACCCGCAGGCAGTTTCTGCCTAATAGTTTGCTCAATAACGCGCGGCCCGGTAAAACCGATCAAAGCTTTCGGCTCGGCAACTATTACATCACCTATCCCGGCGAATGAAGCCATTACACCGGCCATAGTAGGATCAGTCAACACGGAGATATACGGTAATTTAGCTTCTTTCTGGAGGGAAAGTGCTGCACAAGTCTTTGCCATCTGCATAAGGCTATACATTCCTTCATACATCCTTGCCCCACCACCTGAACCGGAAACGATTACTACGGGCAATTTGTTTTTGGTTGCCGTTTCAATGGCGCGGGTAATTTTTTCTCCGACCACCGAACCCATAGAACCCATAATGAAACGTGAATCGGTAACAGCTATTATTGTTTTCTTGCCATCCAAAAGCCCCTCGCCGCAGATAACCGCGTCTTTTAATCCGGTTGCCTCTTGATCCTGCGCGAGCTTATCTATATAAGTCTTAGGGCCCTTAAAATCCAAAGGATCGGCGGAAACCATATCTTCGTCAAATTCTACAAAGCTACCATCATCAATAAGCAGTTCGATTCTTTCGGGAGAGGTTAAAAGAAAATGATGGTTACATTTAGGACAAACTTTAAGGTTTTCATTTAGAGTTTTATTGAAAAGGGTTTCCGAACACTCATCGCATTTAGTCCACAAGCCTTCCGGGATATCCATTTTCTTCAGCCTTACAATGGTATATTTTGGTTTTCCAAAGAGTGCCATAAAATTAGTCCTTGAATTTGTTGATCACCAACCCTGATAATACTTTGGGATAGAAATACGTGGATTTGGGAGGCATTTTCTCTCCTACCAAAGCCAAAGCGATTATCTGTTCAATTTTAACCGGATTTAAAAAAAACGCAATAGAATTACTGTCGTTATCCGATGCCGTGATAAATTCTTCTGCATCATGAGCGTAAGTTATATTGCCTTTTACTTCCGGATCAAAACCTAAAATATGCTTAAACACGATTGAATTAAGAATGGAGACGTCAAGGGTGCGGTACTCTTTTGGCTTATTCGAGATCATTTTATCAAGGATCTTGACATTCTTAAGCCGCAAAAGCCAATATTTTCCATTCTTATACATTCCTATCGCGTGCTCACTACGCGCGCATTTTTGCAAGTATAAGAAAAATTTTATTTTATCCCTTATTTCTTCAAGTTCGAAATATTCCTTAATCTTGATCTTGAATTCTTCAAAACTAAAGGTTGCATCTAACTTTATCAAGCGATGAGTAGGTAATATGGAAAGGCCGCGGTGATTAGTATTCGTAAAATAAGCCATAACATAATTAAAATCTTCCTCGCCGGTTAAAGAATTGAGTTTTTGGCGCATAAGCTCGCGGTAATTACAGGCGACTTCAAAACGATGATGCCCATCAGCAATAAAAATATCTTCCTTAAGCATGCTGGATTCGATCAAGCTTATGAGTTCCGGAGAATCTATTTTCCATAATTTATGGATAGTCTTTTCGTCATCACGAACCTCGATAAAAGGGTTATTTTCTTTTATATTTTTCTGGAATATCCGCTGGATGATCCGTTTCTTATCCTGGAAAATAACGAATATGGGGCTTAAATTAGCTTTTACCTGAGTCAAAAGCTTAAAACGGTCTTCTTTTGGAAGTTGACGCGTATTTTCATGGGCAAACGCAGAACAGCCTTTTTCTCCTAAGTGCATAAGCAAAATAAAACCGAGGCGGATCTTTTTTTCTCCGCGTATATTATACTCTTGGCTGTAGAAATATACTGCCGGTTTATCCTCAGGCTTTAGAACACCCTCTTTTATCCAATTCTTAAAGATCTCCGCCGCATGTTGATATTTATCCTGCCCGTCTTTGGCATCCGGCAAAAGCAAGTGCACCAAATTTTCCTTTGAGCGCTCCTCATACATTTGTTTCTGCGGCAGAGAAATAATATCATAGGGCGGGCAGACTACCTTCGCGTAATCTTTAACCTTATCTTTATTATAAACCAACGCTTTAAAAGCTCTTATTTTAGTCACTTATATTATGCGCCGGGGCATCCTTTACAGCCTTCATTTGACTTAGGGCAGCTTTTTGCCGGTTCACTGCTGCCTTTTTTGCGGTAATCGGTAGCGTAAAACCCGCTGCCTTTAAAAATGATCCCGCTGCCTGAACCGATCAGCCTCTTCAATTTACTTTTACATTTCGGGCACTGCTCAAGCACCTTATCGTTCATTTGCTGAAAAACTTCAAAAGCATTACCGCAATGCGTACACTCATAATCATAGGTTGGCATATATTAACTCCGTTTTTATTTAAAAGGCCTTTTTATCTTATCCGTAAAAGTTTCTTTGTCAATAGATTCCCCTGATAGAGCGGCAAACTCTTCCATAAGCTTGCGCTGCGCGGAAGACAAGTTCGTTGGTATATCCACAGTCACCCTGACCAACTCATCTCCAATTGACCTGCCGTGAATATCAGGGATACCTTTTTCTTTCAGACGGAAAATCTTTCCGCTTTGTGTGCCATTCGGTATCTTCATTTTTACGTGGCCTTCCAATGTCGGCACTTCCACTTCGCCTCCGAGAATAGCCTTACTTAAGCTGATGTTTATTTCAGCAAGCAGGTCATTCCCATGCCTTTTAAATACCGGGTGCTCCCTTACTTCAATAATAACATAAAGATCGCCCTTGCCCGCGGTCCCGGATTCCCCTTCTCCGCGTACCCTTAAATTAGAACCGGTATCTACTCCCGCGGGGATCTTTACTTTTATCTTCTGGGTTACCCTTGAACGGCCCTCTCCGCGGCAATTAGGGCAAGGAGATTGTATAATAGAACCTTCCCCGCCGCAGCGCGAACAAGACTGGATCTGTTGAAAATATCCGTTAGAAGCAACGGTGCGGCCCGAACCTTTACATTGCGGACAGGTCGTTTTTTTAGTTCCCGGCTTTGCTCCTGTTCCGGAACAAGTGGGGCATACTTCATAACGGGGAACAATAATTGTTTTTTCTACCCCGCTTGACGCTTCTTCCAGTGATATATCAACGGATATCTGCAGGTCCCTGCCCCTGCGTTTTCCCGCCTGGCCCCTGCCACCTCTCTGGCCGAAATCAAAACCCAGATCATTGAATATTCCTTCAAATATTCCACCGCCAAGGCCAAAATCGCCCATCCCCTGAAAAACACTAGAGAAATCCGCGCCTTTGAATATATCCTCTTCGGCGTATTTCTGGTCTATACCGGAATGCCCGTATTGATCATATAGTGCCCGTTTATTGGAATCAGAAAGGACGGCGTATGCTTCAGAAATGTCTTTAAATTTCTCTTCAGCCTCTTTTTTTTGTTCGTGCGGTACCCTGTCCGGATGAAAACGCAAAGCCAACTCGCGGTACGTTTTCTTTATTTCATCAAGGGTAGCATTCTTTTTAACCCCAAGAACTTCATAGTAATCACGTTTGGTGCTCATTAAACCTTACTTCTCTTCCTTAAAGTCCGCATCAATTATATCATCGCCTTTTCCACCCGGCCCGCCGGCGCCTTTTTCAGGCTGTTCTTCTGTATTTCCCGGGCCTTGCGTTTGGTCCTGCTGAGGCTGAGGGCCCTTCTGCTGCTTTGCGGCTGCTTGTTTATAAATTTCTTCAGCTAACTTATGGGACGCTTTAGTTAACTCATCCATATTTTTCTTGATCCTGTCGAGATTTTTATCTTTGATCGCGGTTCTCAGGTCATTAAGCTTTGCTTCGATATCTGCTCTCTCGGCCTGGCTTACTTTCTCACCATAATCTTTTAAGGATTTTTCAGTGGCATAAGCCAGATTATCCGCCTGATTGATCACTTCAACTTCATCCTTCTTCCTGGTATCTTCTGCCGCGAACTTTTCGGCATCTTTAACCATCTTGTCAATTTCTTCTTTAGAAAGCTTCTTAGGCGCGCTAATGCGTATTGACTGTTCCTTGCCTGTGCCTAAATCTTTTGCTGAAACATGGACAATACCGTTAGCATCGATGTCAAAAGCAACTTCGATCTGAGGAACACCGCGTGGTGCTGCGGGAATTCCCACCAGGTCAAACCTGCCTAACTCAACGTTATCATCCGCCATCGGACGCTCGCCCTGCAAAACTCGGATAGTAACCGCGGTCTGATTCTCTGCCGCAGTTGAGAATATCTGAGATTTCTTCGTAGGTATGGTAGTGTTCCTTTCGATGAGTTTGGTACTTACTCCACCCAAAGTTTCAATGCCTAATGAAAGCGGAGTAACGTCAAGCAAGAGAACATCCTTGACTTCCCCTTTGATAATTGCCGCCTGAATTGCCGCACCGAGTGCCACGCACTCCATAGGGTCAACTCCGCGCTCAATTTTTTGGCCCACGAAATCCTCAACGAATTTCTGAACTATAGGCATTCTCGTGGGACCGCCAACCATGATTATTTTATCAATGCCACCGCCGGTTAACTTGGCATCAGCAATTGCCTGCTCCATGGGGTGCTTACATCTTTGAATGATCGGGCCGACTAATTCTTCAAGTTTTGCGCGATTGATGGACATGGTCAAATGTTTAGGCCCCGTAGCATCAGCCGTAATAAAAGGCAGATTGATATCGGTATTAAGAGTACTGGAAAGTTCGACTTTGGCTTTTTCTGCGCCTTCGCGTAAACGCTGCATAGCCATTTTATCGCCCTTTAGATCGATCCCGGTTTCGCGTTTGAACTGATTGGCAATATAATCTATCATTACATTATCCATGTCAGTTCCGCCTAATTGGGTATCACCGGATGTTGATTTGACTTCGAATACCCCCTGAGCCATCTCCATGATAGTAACGTCAAGAGTTCCGCCGCCAAGATCAAATACCATAATCCTTTGTTCCTTTTGTGATTTTTCCAAACCGTAAGCAAGGCATGCAGCAGTAGGCTCGTTAATAACTCTTAAAACTTTAAGCCCGGCAATTTCACCGGCATCTTTTGTTGCCGTTCTCTGATTATCATCAAAATAAGCCGGACAGGTTATTACTGCCTCTTCAACCTTATCGCCCAAATAAGCCTCAGAATCCTGTTTTATCTTTTGCAGGATAAATGCGGATATCTGCTGGGGAGTATATTCTTTGCCGTAAACTTTAAATTTGTAATCCGTTCCCATTTTACGCTTCGCAGCCTGAATGGTCCCTTCGGCATTAATTGCCGCCTGCCTTCTTGCCGGCTCGCCGACTAAACGCTGCCCGTCCTTGGTAAATGCGACGTAAGAAGGGAACGCCTTACCCGAAGCAACACCGGCACCTTCTGCCGATGGTATGATCACGGGCCTTCCGCCTTCCATTGCCGCGGCTGCTGAGTTAGATGTGCCTAAGTCTATTCCTATTACCTTTGCCATATTTCCTCCTTATTATTTTTTCGAAACTTTGACTTTAGATGTTCTTATTACCCTGTCATTCAATAAATATCCTTTTTGTAACTCTTCTACTATCGTGTGTTCAGGCAGATCACTGCTATCAGCCTGCATTAATGCCTCATGGAAATTAGGATCAAATATCTTTCCTTGCGCTTCAATAGGCTTGACACCGTGTTCCTTTAACATTTCGTAAAGATGCGCCAAGATCATTTCGACACCTTTCAGGAATGCGGGCAAGTCCTGGCTCTTTGATTCCGCCAAATTGACCACGCGCTCAAGGTCATCCAAAATATTAAGTAGTTCAAGAATGAGGCTCTCATTGGCAAATTTTATAAAATCCAGCTTTTCACGCTCAAGGCGCTTACGGGTATTCTCAAAATCAGCTTGTATCCTTAAAAGCTTATCACCGCTTTCACTGCCCTTTTCCGCTGCTTCTTTTAATTTTAAAAAATCCACTTCTTTAATGGTAATTAATTTTTCTTCCGCTGCTTTATCACTATGATTACTTTTATTATTTTCCATATTATTTAATATTATCCAGGAGATCAGTCAAGACAACAGAAATATACTCTAACGTCGGAATGATATGGTTATACTCCATTCTTGCAGGGCCTAAAACTGCCAGTTTTCCGGACGGTTTGTTCTTGCGGCGGTAGCTTGATACGATCAATGAGCAATTCTCGATTTGAGGACACCCTATCTCCCGGCCTATATAAACTTTAACTTTATCCGAAGAATCCCGGTTGATTATATCTAGAATATTTTCTTTTTCCTCTAACAGCTTTATTAACATGCGCATTTTATCGAAATCGCGGAATTCAGGCTGTTCAAGGATACGGCTTACGCCTCTATAAAAATACCTGTCTTCCCACTCCTGGAAAGAAATGATCCCCGTGCAATGCGTAATAGATGAAAGCACTTCAGTGGCCTCTTCTAATGCCTTATCCAGTTCCTTGATCTCTCTTTTAAACTGCAGCGAAATATGTTCCTTTTCTCCTGCCAAAAGCTCCATCTGAGAAAGAAGAAAATCCACATAATAACGGTAACCTTTATCCGTAGGGATACGGCCTCCCGAAGTATAAGGATGCGTGAGATAACCGGAAACCTCTAATTCAGCAAAGATGCTCCTGATCGTGGCAGAACTCAAATCAAAATAAGAAGCAATATCATCAGAGGCAACAGGAATTGCCTCGCGGATATAATGAGTTATAGTCGCGCCTAAAACAGACTTCTTCCGGGATTCATAGTCAACGTGTCTTACCATATAATCTCCATTAGCACTCTCAGCTTAAGACTGCTAAAACAATAGTTTAACATATTTAATCTTTTTGTCAACTATCTCTTCTACTCAACCAGATTGTCAACGGTTAAGAACTCTGAATAACCATATCCTTAGAATGTAATAATTTTTCAGCAAGGATCTTTGGTAATGAAACCTTGATCTTAATCCCTTCCTGAACATATTGTATATCTTCTACTTTTCCTTCGCGATAGAATAAATCAACCAGGTCCATTCTTTTGTGAGATACCAGGATCTGAAATTTCTCCATTCTTCCGGAAAAGTTTTTTTGAATTTCCTCTAACAATAGGCCTAAGTTATTCTTCAATTTCGCTGAGATCAACACAGGATTATTAAAATCATGTTTCAACCTTTCCAGCTTTGCGGGATCCTCAACAAGGTCAATTTTATTTAAAGCCGTGATCATCGGCTTTTCTCCGGCCCCGATCTCTTTTAAAACCGTAAAGACAGCGGCCGCATGTTCATTTAGACGGGGATGGGTAATATCCAAAACATGCACCAATAGATCAGCCTCAACGACTTCTTCAAGTGTCGCTTTAAATGCTTCGATCAAATGATGCGGCAAACTATTTAAGAAACCAACAGTATCGGAGATAATTATATTCTCGCCGTTAGGAAGCTGCAGCATCTTAGAAGCCGTATCAAGTGTAGTGAATAAACTGTTTGCCACTACCTGATTTGCTTCGGTAAGCGTATTGATCAAAGTGGATTTTCCCGCGTTGGTATAACCAACAAGTGCCACCGTAGGAACCGTATTCTCCCGCCTTCGCTTCCTCATAGTCTTTCGATGTAAGGAATAATTCTTTAAATCTTCCTGCAGGCGGTCAATTTTCTTACGAATTCTGCGGCGGTCAACTTCCAATCGGGTTTCTCCGGGCCCGCTTGTTCCGATACCTCCTCCGGTACGCGACAAGATAAGCCCCTTGCCGATAAGACGGGGTAAAAGGTATTGAAGCTGAGCCAACTCAACCTGCATTTTTCCTTCCGGGCTATGGGCATGTTTGGCAAATATATCAAGGATAAGCTGGGTACGGTCGATCACCTTTATCCCAATAACGTCTTCAAGATTCCTTTGCTGAGTACCGGAAAGGTCAGCACTAAAGATCACCACCTCGATCTTCTCTTCCTGGCAAAGCAGCCCGATCTCCTCCGCTTTTCCTTTACCGATAAATAAATTAGCGGTAGGCTTCTCAGGAAAACAGGTAATATTGTCAAAAGCTTCCGCGCCCGCGGTTGCAGCCAACTCTTCCATTTCTTGAGCAATATCCTCAAAACTCCAATTGTTTCTTTCGTTCTTGAACTTAACCGTAACTAAGAGAGCTTTTTCCATATTCTATTTGCTACCTCGGCTGATGTTTCATTATCTTTTATATTGACCCATTTCACGCGCTTATCTTTTCTAAACCAGGTAAGCTGCCTCTTGGCATATTGGCGTGTATTGCGTTTCATCATATCTTTTGCTTCCTGCAGATCATAGGAACCTTCCAAGTATCCCCTTAATTCCTTTAAACCAATAGCAACTGAAGCGGTTTTACTTAATTTTGAACTCAGAAGTTTTTTCGCTTCCTTAATTAACCCATCCTTAAACATTCTTTCTACACGTTCGTCTATTCTTTTATAAAGTTTGTTCCTATCCATATTTAAGCAAAATATTTTTACATTATAATTATCCGGCAGGCCTTTGCGCTGCTTCTGCAACTGGGATATCGGCTTACCGGTGACCTTAAAAACTTCTAAGGCCCGGATGATCCTCCTTAAGTCGTTAGGGTGGATTTTACCGGCAGCAACAGGGTCAACTTCTTTAAGTTTTTTATGCAAATAAGCGCTTCCCGACTTTTCGGATTTCTTATAAAGAGCGTCTATGACCTTCTGATCATGCGCATTTTCGTTAAAGATCCCATCAATCAGCACAGACATGTAAAGTCCGGTGCCTCCGACAAAAAGCGGCACCTTATTCTTTTCAATTATTTTATTGCTTTCTTTAAGCGCGGCTACCCTGTATTTTGTAACATTATATTCTTTTTCCGGAGAAATAACACCTATTAAATGATGGGGAACTTTTTTAAATTCACTCCTCTTGGGCTTTGAAGTAATAATATCCATGTTTTTATATAATTGCATGGAATCACAGGATATGATTTCGGAATTAAGTTTCTTAGCTAAATGGAGAGCGGCCCCGCTTTTACCCACAGCAGTCGGCCCTACCAAAAATACTAATTTAATTTTTTGCATAATTATCTAATTTAAGGGCAGATCTTTGTGGGATAACCTTCGCGGATAAGCTTATCATTGATTTTTGATGCTTCTTTCCTATCGCTGAATTTACCGACCTTAACACGGTAAATTTTATCTTTACCTTTAGAGCTGCCTTCTTCCACAAAAGCAGGATAACCTTTTTTGGTTAAAATAGAGGCAAGATTATTAGCGTTAACATTGCTGGAAAATGAACCGGCTTGCACTGAATAATAAACTTCGTTTTTACCCGGCACAGCGCAGATATCGCTATCCGACAACGCTTCCGGGCTCAAAGGAAACTCCAACTTTATTTTATCCATGTAACTTTTACCTTCAACGGTATTTCCCTGTTTAAAGGATACCTGGCTCAAACGGGAATAAAGCTGGGCCTTAAATTTAGTTGAACCATCGCTATTTAGTAAACCTAAGTAACATTTTTTAGCACCCTCAAAATCTCCCTGTAATAAAAAGCTATCTCCCAAACTGATAGTTGCCGCTTCTTTAAAGCTGCTACCTTTGAATTCATTTATAATAATTGAAAAAATATCAGAAGCCCTCAGGTAATTACCGTCTTTTAAATAACTTAAACCCAACAAATAGTAAAGTTCATCCGAATGCTGCTTGTCTACATTGCTCCCCAATTCCTTTTCCCCTTCGATTATCGCGCAATGATAATCACCTTGCATGAAACAAGCCTTTACTTTGCCTGTTTCCTGAGCGAATGATGGCAAACAAGGAAAGAATACGAAAGCCGATATTATTATGAATATTCTGAACTTAATTTTCACCATTTATATTTTTTTGAGTTTTTCCTTTGGATTTCCAATATTATTTTATGCCTTTTCTCTTTTAACGCAAGAGTAACGTCATCAGGCATCTTTGAAGCAGCAGTATCGGGCCTTGGTGAATATTTAAATATAAATGCCCCCGCAAACTCGATCTCTTTGAATAAAGCTAACGTATCCTTAAAATCTTCATCGCTCTCTGATGGAAAACCTACGATTATGTCCGTAGTTAATATACCATCTTTAACGATTTTCCGGTAATCTTTAATTAGATTTAAATAAGTTTTGCTGGAATAGCGGCGGTTCATTAATTTCAGTATTTTATCTGATCCCGACTGCAAAGGAAGGTGCAGATATTTCTTCACTTTATCCAAAGTAGCCATCGCCTTAAAGAGCTCCACAGTAGTATCTTTAGGATGGCTGGTCATAAAAGTCAATTCCTTAACCCCATCCATCGCGTTAACCGTTTCAAGCAACTTAATAAAATCTTTCTTTCCGTCTTTATAGGCGCTGACATTCTGGCCCAGCAGGGTGATCTTGCTGATCCCTTTTGCGACTGCCTGATTGATCTCCTCCAGAATATCCGTGAATTTACGGTGCCGAAGCGAACCGCGCGCAAAAGGAACAACACAATACGAACAAAAGTTGGAACAACCTTCGGAGATAACTACATAGGCGTGTTTTTTATCTTGATAAAACCCTGTGTGGTAAATTTCTTCCGGCCGGCAGCTATTATCGGTTTCCCATATTCTACTTTCATATAAGGATCGGGGGCTGATTGATTGGGGACTGTCCCCGCTTTTCGGGGAGTGTCCCCAATCTTTTAATAACCTTTTTATAATCTCCGGTATCTTAGCGATATCCCCGGGCCCAACCACGAAACTTAATGCTGGCGCCCGCTCAAACGCGCTTTCCTTATGATTTTGCGCCATACATCCGATCAAACCAATGATTTTTCCCGGTTTTATCGCCCCGATCTCGCTCCATACCTTGTCCTCAGCGTGCTGGCGCACCGCGCAGGTATTCAAAATTACTATATCGGCCTTTTTATTGTCATCTACGAACTTAAACCCTTCTTTCTCAAGCATCCCGCGCACCACTTCGGAATCCCGAAGATTCATCTGGCAACCGAACGACTTAAGGTATATCTTATTTTTTTTAACTGTTTTATTTTCCATTAGTTATGTAAATTTATAAGACGCTACTTTTTAAGATTTTGAGTAGAAATGTCGCGTACGTTCATCTGCTATCTTTTCCAAATGAAGCATTCGCTTTTTATAATTAACCAACATAAGGAATTTCTGAGCAGAATACTTCAATATTGCTTAACCCTAGATTTCGTAAATAAGTTTTTACAGATTCAAGCTTGAGTTTCTTATCTCTATGGGGACCAATGCAAATTCCTTTAATTGGTAAATTCTTTGACTTTTCGAATAATCTAATATACGGCACCAAAACACCTTTTTTATTTGTTGTCATTATTATTTTGAAGTCCTTGTTTTTATCTTCAACAAAATTTTTATTATGTTGGGCATCCTTACAATAAGACACGGTGCAAAATCTATATTCATTTTCTTCTTTAAATCCTTCGTGCTTTAATAGCGCTACACAACTAAACAGCGAGCTAAGCTCATCTGGAGTTACTACAGGACGTTGTCCCCTATGCAGACGAAAATGATAAATCTCATATACATGGTCACTAATTTTGCCTAAGGCCTCTTTTATCTCTTTGGTTAATCCATTTGTTCCATATACAATATTACCATGAGTGGCTATCCCATGATAAAATGATTTTTCTTCGATCTTAAATTCGTTAATTATTTCTTCAAAATCAAAGATAATAGCGTATCCACCATTTTTGCCATATCCCCGCCATTGACTCAACAACCCATTTTTGTTCAAAAACATATCATTTTTAGGCACTTTACAAAATGATAAAACAAAAGGTATTTGTGACAACGAAGAAGATTCTAGTAGAGCCGGAAAAATAATCTCACTTATTGTTTCGTCTGTTTCTATTTTAGCTAAATTTTGGATTCCTCCATTGGCTTCGGCTATCCTTTGGGCATCCGGGTTTTTCTCACATTCATTCGCAATAATGCTGACAACTCTTGGTAAAGCTACTTGCTGAATAATCGATTGAGAATAAAGAAATTCTGAAGAATCATTAAGATATCGATAGTGAGTCGCCCAAAGAGTTTTATCTGATAATATTCCTTTTAACCCATCTAAAGTTGTATAATGCCACAATTCAAATTCTGTGTTTTCCATACCTTTTACCAAATTCTCACTAAACTTTTCTGTTTATTATTAAAATAAGCTCTATTTCCGAAGTTTTTTTAAATTGTTATAGATTATCTCAGCAGCCAACTTAAATCCAGGATCATTAAAATGGCTTTCATCGTAGAAATATACTTCTTTATCTTTAAATTCCCCATATAAATCAATTAATCCGCAATTATTTTCGTTGGCAATTTGTTTAGTTAACGAATTGTAATCAGGGGCGAAATTTTTCCACCATAAGGGATGATGCGAACTCCCAATAAAAGGCCTCGTTAAAAAAATAATTTTGATATTATTTAATCTTGCGAGATACACCATTCTTCTTAGGTTCTCTCCATATTCCTGCAAGCTTACCCTTGCCTTAAGATTATTGCTTTTTTGGAGCCTAGCTAAAAGAGCATCGCTAAAAGCAATACCCAATTGAATCAGGCGAAACTTAGCCATATTTAAATTAACCCAGCGTGTCCTTTTTATATAATCTTTATCGGAAATCTTAACTCTATGCGCATCATTTGCGCCAAAACTAATAAGCACCATATCAGGCCTGTATTTTAATATTTCTTCAAAACGTTTCAACCCCTGATATGAAGAATATCCCCAGCACGAAGCATTGGTAACAGTAATAGAGGAATTGTTGCTATGAAATAACTCCTGTAAATAACCTGGCCAACCCGGACTATACACCGGACCGGCTGAATTAGAATCTCCTACCACTAAAATACGAAACTCGTTCGGTTGCTTTAAAGGATTTAATAAAGCTCCCCTGAAACCTTGGGAATTAAACGGGCCATAATTACTTCTTGGGCGCCATATTAATTGGTGATCATAAACACAATACCTATCATGGGCAATATGATGTAATCTCCAGTCAGTTTTATCAAGCCCTTTTACAAACTCTTCCGGTTCCTTCAATCTCAAAGGGCTATAATGATATCCAGTAATTATTAGCGTTACTTCTGCAATAACCAAACAGAAAAATAATATTACAAAAAAATTAAAAATTGTTATTAATACTTTCTTCATGCGAAATGTTTCCTTTTAAAATAGAGTGCCAAGTTGACCAAGCTGATCAATACCGGAACTTCCACTAATGGCCCGATCACCGCGGCAAATGCGGCTCCGGAGTTGATCCCGAAAACTGCCACCGCAACCGCGATAGCAAGCTCAAAGTTGTTACTTGCGGCGGTAAATGATAAAGTAGCCGTTTTTGCGTAACCGGCATTAAACTTCCTGCCCATATAGAACGATACAAGGAACATAATCACAAAATAGATCAAAAGCGGAATTGCTATCCTAACTACGTCAAAAGGTATCTTTATTATGTATTCACCCTTTAACGAAAACATCACTATTATGGTAAACAACAAGGCAATTAAAGTAACAGGGCTTATCCGGGGTATGAATTTTTCCTCATACCACTTCTTCCCCTTTAATTTCAACAAGGTAATACGCGTAATAATACCTGCCAGGAAAGGAATGCCTAGATAAATAAAAACGCTATTGGCGATCTGGCTAATACTGACAGCTACCCGAACGCCCTTTAAGCCGAAATATGGAGGCAGAATAGTGATAAAAAACCAAGCGTACACGGAATAAAATATTACCTGGAACAATGAATTAAACGCTACCAGCCCGGCGCAATATTCTGTGTCCCCCTTTGCCAGCTCATTCCACACTATTACCATCGCAATACAGCGCGCAAGCCCTATCATGATCAATCCCGCCATATATTCCGGATATCCTCTTAGGAATACTATGGCGAGTATAAACATCAGGATCGGCCCTATTATCCAGTTCTGCACCAAGGAAAGCGTCAATATCTTGACATCTTTAAAAACTCCTCCCATCTCTTCGTATTTAACTTTCGCCAACGGAGGGTACATCATAAGGATCAGGCCGATTGCAATGGGAATATTCGTAGTTCCAACCTGAAATTTATTCCAAAAATTGACGATCTGCGGATAGACATATCCGGAAAAAACACCTATACCCATAGCTAAAAATATCCACAGTGTCAAAAACCTATCCAAGAATGAAAGCTTTTTAAGAATTGTTTTATTCATCACGTACCCCCTTGCACTTTCTTATAGAGGAAAAATTGCTCAAAACTATAATTTTATATTGCGTAATCTGAGGGAATTCCCGATTACTGAAACCGAACTAAAACTCATCGCTGCCCCGGCAATCATAGGATTCAAAAGCAGCCCTAAGAATGGATAAAGTACTCCTGCAGCAATTGGGACGCCTATCGCATTATAAATAAAAGCAAAAAATAGATTTTGACGAATATTCCGCATCACTCCCCGGCTAAGCCGCAGCGCCTTAACAATCCCATTAAGATCCCCCTTAACCAAAGTAATTCCCGCGCTCTCAATTGCCACATCTGTTCCCGTGCCCATAGCAACGCCAACTTCCGCTTCAGCCAATGCCGGAGCATCATTAATACCATCGCCAGCCATCATGACCTTTGCGCCTTCGCCCCTTAATTTCTTTACGATCTCCTGTTTACCTTTCGGCTCGAGGCCGGCATATACATCAGTAATACCTAATTCTTTTGCAATGGCATTGGCGGTCTTTTCGTTATCACCTGTCAACATAACAACTTTCAACCCCATTTTATGTAAGGCGCGGACAGCCTCCGGGGTTGTTTTCTTTATGGGATCTGAGATCCCAACTACCCCTGCTATTTGACCATCAACAGTTACCCATACCACCGTCTCAGCCCTCTCTTGAAGTTCGTCAGATTTCTTCTTTAATTCTTCAGACAGAACTATCCCATCGTATTCGATAAATTTTGATTTTCCGAGTAAAACTGTTTTACCATTAATTCTACCTTTAACCCCACCACCCGTTACAGATTGAAAACCATCTACGGAAGATAATTCAAAACCTTTCTTTTTTGCGTAATCAACTACTGATCGGGCTAAGGGATGCTCACTGCTCTGTTCGATAGAAGCCGCTATGCTCAACAATCTTTGCTCATTCCAACCGTTTGCCGTAATAACAGCGGTTACCTGCGGCTTACCGGCTGTTAAAGTACCGGTTTTGTCCGTCAGAATGTGTGTTATCTCCTCGCACTTTTCTATAGCCTCGGCGTTTTTAATTAAAATACCCGACTGCGCGCCAATTCCTACGCCAACCATAATTGACATCGGCGTTGCCAAGCCCAAGGCACAGGGGCAAGCAATAATTAAAACCGAAATAGCGCTGACTAAGGCATACGCCAAAGCCGGAGCCGGCCCAAACATGGACCAGATGATAAAAGCAGCTACCGCGCATCCCAATACAGCAGGGACAAAATACCCTGAAATTCGATCAGCAAGTTTCTGAATAGAGGCACGGCTGCGTTGAGCGTCAGCTACCATTTTTACGATTTGAGAAAGAATGGTTTCAGAACCTATATTTTCAGTCCTCATCACAAAAGCACCTGTCTGATTAACAGTAGCGCCGATAACTCTATCTCCTTCAATCTTCTTAACCGGAACCGGTTCACCTGAGATCATTGATTCATCGACCATGCTCTTACCTTCGGTAATAATGCCATCCAAAGGCACTTTCTCTCCCGGGCGAATCCGCAATAGGTCACCTTTCTGAATTTTATCAGTAGCGACATCTTCTTCATTGCCGCCTCGAATGCGATGCGCAACCTTTGCGGCAAGGCCGAGCAATGCTTTGATCGCCTGCCCTGTTCTGCTGCGCGCTTTTGCTTCAAGAAGCTGGCCCATAAGTACCAAAACCGTAATAACGGCGGCTGCTTCAAAATATAAACCGATCTCACCGTGCTTTTTTAATGATGCGGGGAAAGTATCCGGAAAAAGAATGGCTATGGCGCTAAAACCATAAGCCGCTCCCACACCCATAGCGATTAAAGTGAACATATTGAGGCTTTTATTCCAAACTGATTTCCAGGCTTTTACAAAAAAGATGTTCCCTGCCCACAACACAACGGGTGTAGCGAAAATAAACTGCAGCCAACGTGAATATCCAGAAGGGAGAAAAGCTTTAAAATTAAAGACAGGGACCATTTCCCCAAGCGCCAGCAAGGAAACTGGTAAAGTCAAAATCAAACCAATCCAGAATTTACGCGCTAAAATACGCGTTTCTTTATTGTCTTCTTCTACGACAGTAACAACCTTTTGCTCAAGATCCATCCCGCACTTCGGACAATCTCCGGGTTTATCCTGTTCGACCTCAGGATGCATGGGACAGGTATAGATCATTATCCTCTGAAATGGTTTGTTATGGGCATGCGCCTGTCTCTTCCAAAAGCTTTAGGCGTGATCTTTATACCCGGAGGCGCTTGGCGGCGTTTATATTCATTTCCATCTATCATGGAAACAACTTTTGTCACAATCTTCCTGTTAAGCCCTTTCTTGACTATCTCTTCAAGGCTCATATCTTTTTCAATGTAAAGGTCAATGATCTTATCCAATAGCGGGTAAGGCGGCAAAGTATCCTGGTCTTTTTGTCCTTTTCTTAACTCGGCGGTAGGCGGACGGGTAAACACGCTTTCAGGAATGACTGCCTTTTTCCCTTGAGTGTTCCTAAACCTTGATAACTCGTAAACCAACCCCTTAGGAACATCTTTTAAAACCGCGAAACCTCCGGCCATATCTCCGTAAAGAGTACAGTAACCGGTGGATATCTCACTTTTATTACCGGTAGTCAACACCAACCAGCCGAATTTATTGGAAAATGCCATTAATAAGTTGCCTCTGATACGGGCTTGGATGTTTTCTTCGGTAATATTCAGCTTATAACCTTTAAAAGGATTTTTCAAAGAAGACAGGTATTTCTTGTATATGTTGCCGATAGGCACACTGATAAGCTTGATCCCCAGCCTTTTAGCGACCTCTTTGGCGTCATTTTTGGTCCCTGCTGAAGAAAACTCCGAAGGCATGGTTAAAGCGATGACATTATCTTTGCCTAAAGCATCCACTGCCAATACCGCTGTAAGGGCAGAATCAATCCCGCCGCTTAAGCCCAACACCACTTTTTTGAAATTATTCTTTAGAACATAATCCTTGGCACCCATCACCAAAGCTGAATAAATCTCATCCGGCAACTTCAATTTATCTTCTATTCTGTTTTCCGTAGATATCCATTCTTTTTCTTTTATCTCCGGCAAAGAACTGACCTTAAGGCTTGAAATCGGAAGACAAGTGCAGGCTTTTCTCTTTATGGGAAGAGCGAATTTCAAGTAATCAAGGCTCAAATCTACGCTTAGCAGGTCTTCAGAGAACTGTTTTGCCCTTGCCAACAATCTGCCTTTATTATCAAAAACAAGGCTCCCGCCGTCAAAAACCAGTTCATCCTGAGCCCCGGTTAAATTACAATAAAAAATGTAAGCATGGTTTTCTTTTGCTCTTCTGCTTAATTCCACCTCCCTCTCTTCAATCTTACCGGAATGATAAGGGGAAGCAGATATGTTAATTATCGCCCTAGCGCCCCCTTGCAGGGCCTGTATGCGTTGTGGGCCGTCAGCATGCCAGATATCCTCGCAAATATTAACCCCGATACGGAATTCAGAACCAAAATCTACGACGTTACAAGTTTCCCCGTTAGTAAAATACCTCTTCTCGTCAAAAACCCCGTAATTAGGAAGAAAAACCTTTTTGTAGACATCGACTAACCTGCCGTTATTGATCATGGCAGCGGCATTAAAAAGTCTGCCCTTATCTAAATAAGGAAACCCCACTATAGAAAAAATGGATTTTGACGCCCTTATGATCTTATTAAGTTCAGTTTCGTTATCTCTTATGAAATGGGGTTTTAACAGCAGGTCTTCCGGTGGATAGCCTGAGAGGCAAAGTTCCGGAAAAACTACGATATCGGCTTTCCTGTTACGGGCTTCCCCAATAAAGCTTATTATCTTCTTGGAGTTTCCTTTGAGATCGCCGACTATAGGGTTTATTTGCGCGAGGCAAATTCTTAAATTTTTCATTGGGAATAAAACGCCCCGCACCTTCACAGGGAAAGTGCGGGGCTATTGGTTACAGGTTCTAAAAAAGTTATTTCTTTTTCAGTTTATCGATAAATTCACTGGTGAATTTCCCAGCGATATCTTTACATCCCAAACCAAAAGCCAACGCAAGGCCCAAACCTATGGTACCTAAAACGATGCTCAAGGTCAATTCCGTAATGCGTATCCCGATATTCAACTGCTCTAACGCTACGAATACCGCAAATAACATTACGATAACTTCAACGACTTTACTTAAGAATTTTACCTGTGAAACACCGGCATTGGTAGCCGCGGTCTGGACTATATTCTTTAATAACGT